>JAEEGK010019140.1_pt1 | contig 14717 bp, 8 predicted proteins | sample 8958771 | NCBI WGS metagenome assembly JAEEGK01 (sample SAMN16246547, study PRJNA631951) | gut metagenome | biome: gut microbiome; feature: rumen; material: SC-attached | host: Bos | place: Iran: Karaj | collected 2018-10 | reverse complement strand
CCAATATTTTTGCATAAACGTATAAATATGATAATTTATTAATAATAGAATTTATATAATTTAAAAATAAATTTTGAAAAATGAAAAAAAATGAAGACTTAGAAGAATTATTAAAATTGGAAAAAGAATATCGAAACCAAGAAAATCACTCACAATGTATGAATATCTGCTTAAAAATATTAAATGAAATACAAGACTTTTCTCAGAATCAAAAATTTGATATAATATCTAAGTTATTTTTATATGAAAATCAATCAAATTATGTTCGCATACACTTAATGCATGAATTATTTCAAAATAATAATTTTATTAATTCAATATCAATTAAAAAAAAATATTATCAATTATTAATAGACTCTTTAAAACAAGGAAATTCATCCGATTTATCAGAAGAAAAAAATGAAATAATTAAACTATATGAAAAATCATCATTAAATAATTTTGAAGAAATAGATAAATATATAGTTAATATTGTCTCTGATATTTATAATATTGATAATATTAAAATTAATAATGATATTAATTATATAATGAGTTCTGAATTGCAAACTCTTAAGAAAACAAAATCATTTAATGAAATTAAAATAAAATCTACTCCAATTGAATCTTCTGATAAAAGGCTTGATCCACTGGAAACATTAAGTCCGCAGTCATGTGTCCAAACATCCTTTGAAGATTTTAATACTAATAGACCACCTGATTTTAATTTTTCCGTGCAAAAAATAATATCTCCTTCAGAAAATTCGAGGAATAAAATAAAAGAATTAATCAAAAAATATAAACCGAATCAGAACCTTCCTTTAATTATTATAAGCGTAAGTGCAAATTTAAATAGATCTCAATTTTTGGAATTAATAAAAAATATATTCATCAAGATGAAATATAGATTAGTTTGCAATATTAAAGATTCTGAATATGAAAATATAAACATATATGAATATCATACAAAAAATTGTTGTGAAAATTTAAAATATGTATTAAAAAAAAAATATAGCAAAAATCAATTTCAAGTATTAACAATATTAAAAAGCAACGAAAATAATTTTAACACAGGTATAAATACCTTTCTTAATGATATTAATGAAAGAAAAGTATCAATAAAACCAATAAAAGGAAGCGAACAAAGCATAATACAATTTATTATAAATTTTTTAAATAAATTCAGTATATCAATGAATAAAATAAAAATAATAAAGCAATCAAAATGTTTATTAAAATACAATTTAGAATCAAGACTTACTACTTTAATAAATAATCACAAACAAGAAATTTACAAAAAATCAAATATACCTAATGATATATTATATTCTTCAAAAAATAAAAATTATCATAAATTAATAGAAGAAGAAACTTATGTTGAAAAAACAAACAATAATGCTTCTAAATATTATGAACTTTATAGGATTTTATCTAAAAGTGAATATGAATTAGGAAAAGCTTTGAATAATTTTATTGATGAGTTTAAGAAAATGTATTTATCGTTGAATTATGGAAAAATAATTAATTTAGATACGAAATCAATAATGATGGAAATTGTTAAAATCATGGAATTATGCACAAATACTTTAAATAGTACTTATAATAATAAACAAAATAATAATATTGAATATTTCTCTCTTGCCTCTGAACAATTCCTTTTTAGTAAAATTTATTATATGATATATGATATTTATAATCAAAAATATAAAAAACAAAATAACGATTTTTTATTAATACAAAAAGAAATAAACGAAAATTTAAGCATTAATGAAATCATTCATAAAATAGGAGTAAAAGAAAGATTTCAAAGTAAGGAATTAATCCCATATAAAAGTGTCTTAAATATTTTGAGTATGATACCTTTAGAACGGTGCTTGACAAAAAAATTTGAAATTTTAACTTCTGCTTCTCTTGAAATAAGAAAATGCGCTTTTGAATATAGTCATGGAAGGCACGAATTAGATTCGATGGATGATGAATTACCTATAATAATATATATCGCGACTCAAATAAAAATTGTTAATATTTTTGCTGAATTAAAAATTTTGGAAGATTATTTTAAGATTATTTTAAGAGATGATTTAATCCAGAATAAAATGATAACAAATTTATTGAGTTCTTTAATGTATGTAACTAAGAATTGGAATAGTGAAAAACTTGATTTTAATGAAAATATAATATATGAATAAATATATTTTTTTTAATTTTTTTTTTTGATTATTTAAACATTCTTTTTTTTAAAATTGAGTTATATTTTAATTTTTGTTAATAAAATTAAAGATTTTAATTTAAAAGAAAAAATTGAAAAATTTAAAGAATTATATTATATTAATAATTTATCAAAATTATAAAAACTTAAATCTTGTAAAAAGATTGATAGCTTTATTTATTATTATCTCAGGGTTTAATTTCTTTCTTCAAATATTTATAAGTTAACAAATTGAATAAATCCAAAGAATTCTTTAATTATAGATTAATATCTTGAAAGGAAAAATTACTTTATAATTTTGTTTTAGACTTTATGTAATCCAGAAAACAAAATTACCTGTAAATTTATATATATTTACAAAAAATAAAATACAAATTAAATTTTTTAATTTTTAATTATAAAGGCAAAACAGAAGTACCAAACAAAGCAGAGAAAACTAAATCATTTTGTAAACTTGTTTCTGCTGTGATAACTTTATTAATTTTTTTTATATCATCAATTCTTGCTTTAAATATCCTTAATTGTTTTTCTTTTATTTCATCACTTTTTTTTTGTAAATAATCCAATCTACATCTTAATGTTATAATATTTTCCAAATAATTTTTTGTTTGACTGTCTTTTTCAATAATATTTAAAACTGAATTTAATTGATCATAATTTTCACCAAAATTTCCTCCTTTTTCTAATAAAGTTTCTTTTAAATCTTTTGTAATATTTGCAATTTTTAATTCTTCTATTTTTTTTTCATTTTGATATTTAAAAGTATCTTTATGTCTTGTTAAAACTTTATTAAATACTTTATTTAAATGTTTATCTGTAGTTGACATATTTAATCTTTGTTTTTTTAGATTTTCCAATTCTTCTTGTATTAAACTTTTTCTATGATGCTTAACTCTTAAAGCAGCATTAGCCATTCTATTAAAATATTCATATTTTTTTTCAATGCTATTTTTTTCATTTTTATCTTTCATTACTTTTACAATTATTTTTAATTGAGTAATTTCAAGAGCAATATTGGCTTGTTCAATTAAATAATCACATTCTTGATGATTTAAAAATTTTGGAAAGTGAAAATATTCTAAATCTGTTTGTAATTCTAATAATAATTTTACACACCAAACTAAACCATCTTTCCTTACATCATATCCTTTTTTTAATATATCTAAAAAATATTCTCTTTGACTTGATAAAATTGATAATTTTACTAATTTAATATAATTTTCTTCATCTTTTACAATATCTATTTCTTGTTTTTTTTTGTTTTTTAAATCTTCTAATTTTTTTAAATCTAATTGATATTTTTTGTATAAATCTTTTATTTTATATTCTAAATTATTTCTTTCAATTGCTTTTTGTCTTGTTATAAGCATTGTTTCTTCTTTTGAATATTTTCCTTCTTTTCTCAATTTTTCTAAATATTCTTGATTATTTAAAATTTCAATTTTTATTTTATTTTTTTCTTCATTGAATTTATTTATTAAATTATTAATATCAATAAATATTTTACTTAATTGACCTTCTTTTTCAATTCTTTCATTTTTTTTATCCATATATTTAAGAGTTATAGTCATTAATTCTTTTCTTTGATAATTTTCTTGTCCAACTTTTTCTTTAATTACTCTTCTATAAAATTGAGAATTCATTGTTGCTTGAGTCACAGAATTAAATGATTGTGATTCAAAACCAAAATTTTGTTCCATTTCTCTTTGTTTTCTGTTTTCCATCATAGAAGATAAATTAAATTTATTTTTTGTTTTTGCAATACTATTTAATAATATTAATCCTTGTTCTTCTTGATTTTTTTTGACAAAACTATCAAATATTTTATTCTTAGGATTTTTATTTTTTAAAATATTTTTTAATTCTCCATTAGAAGCTTCTAATATTTTTTGATAATTTTCTAATTTTTCTAATTTAAGGAAATTTCTTGTTTTTTTATAAAATTTACTTAAAGAATCATATAAAATATCTGAATCATTTTTAATATGAATTAGATTTTCAATATCCCAATTTTTTAATTTTAAAACATCCATTTCTCCTGTTCTTTCAGTTATTGTATAATTTTTTGTATATGAAAAATTTGCTGATCTTTGAGATCTTGAATGTATACTATTAAAAAAATCTTTCATTGATAATAGTTTAGAAGAATTTTTCTGGGATTTAATCTTTTTAAAATTAGATATTGTTTTACTCAAAGCATCTCCTGATGTTGTTGTAGTGGTTATATCTAATTTTGAAGACATATATACTTTTTTTTACAATTTTTTTTTTATAATATAATTTTAATGTTTATTATAATATTATAATTGGATTTTTGAATTTTATTATATGATTAGAATTTAATTAACTTTTTATAAATTTTGAATAAATATTAAAAGATTTTATCAATAAAAAAAATAGCGTAAAAATAAATTCACTCAATTATGAAATTTATCAAACAAAAAATTATATTATATCATATAAAAAAACTAAATTAAAGTTCAATTTTTATAGATATGAATAACTTTTATCATTATAATATTGATTTTTTTCTAATCAATATTTAACAAAATATAATTATTTTTTTACTTTTTCAGTTTATATTTTAAATAAATTTAAATAAATAAGAAATGGGAAATTCCCCAATATGGAATTGTTTCATAGCTAATTCAAAAGATAAACAAGGAGGAAATTTCTTCTTAGATGACTTAAATAATCAAAAAGGAAACAAAAATAATAATATAAACAATGACAATGTCCGTAATTCAAATATTTCAAAAGAAAAGCAATTAAATAATTTTAATGAAAATAAAAAAGAAAACACTAATTCATTAAAAAATAATTCTTCTTCAATGGTTGAACAAAAAAATGAATCTATTCAAGGTAATAATTTTATTATTAAAAATAAAATGAATAAAGATTCTTTTGTTAATCCAAAGAAAAAAGATACTCAAGATTCAACAGATATTGCATTAAATAAAGAGAAAGAAAATAAAAAAGATAAAAAAATAGAAAATGAAAATAAAGAAATTAAAAAAGAAGAAAAAATAAATGAAGAAAAAATAGAAAAAGAAAAGAAAAAAAAAGAAAAGAAAAAAATTGAAAAATCTAAATTTGCTAAAACTATAATTATTTGTGGTCCAATTGAATCAGGTAAAACCTCTTTTTCAATGAGATATTGTGATAATAAATTTGATAATTGTTATATTCCTTCTTTTGCTAATGAAATTTCTTCTAAACAACTTATATTGAATCACGGAGAAAAAAGATTACAATTAAAATTTATTGTAACTAATAATATTGATGATATAGATGATGTTGATTGTTATTTTGTAATATATGATGTAAATTCAAATCAATCTTATTATGATGCTAAAAAATTAATTGAAGATAATTTATTGAGTGAAAAAATCACTATTTTTTTCATTGGAAATAAAAGTGATTTAAAATGTGTGGTTAATAAAAAAGAAGTAGATGATTTTTGCATAAAATATAATTTATATAATTATTATATTTCTATTAAAAATAATATAGGAATTTCTGCTTTAATGCAAAAATTTGCAGAGTTATTTAATAGTGATGATAAATGAAGGTAATGTTAGCTTTTTTAATTTGTGGTTTTATAATTCATCATATATATATATGTTTTTATAAATAATGCTAAAATTTACAAACATTTTAAATTTAGCCTTTTAAATTACAAGTCAGTTATTTATAATGTAATTTATATATTAATTATTTCATAAATAAAAAGTATTTAATGAATAATGCAGTAAATAAAAATTAAATTATCTTAATTATAATTTAAAATAATGATTAATTAATAATATGAAAATAAAAAATAAATTTTTCAAAAGTTTAAATGTACTAAAAAATAAAATAAACTTTATTTATTTAATGACACTTAAGTCAAAATATTTGAAATAATAAAAATATTCTACAAGCAAACAAAAATAAATTCCTCAAAATTACATTTCTCAATTAAAAATTTTGATTATTTTGAACTCTCTTGAAAATATTATTTAACTTTAGAATAACTCAATATGAGAAACTTTCCAAATATTTTGCCTAAGTTATTGTTTTTCTTAACCTTATAAAATTTATTTGTTTAATTCTCTTTTAAAACTATTTAATTTTTATTTAGTTATCAATTCATATCCTTTATTAATATTAAAATATTGTTTTAATTATGGGAAAATTTGAAATTAAAATATTTTAGCTTCCAAAGCCAAAAATACAAATCTCAAATAAATTTAAAAAAAAAAAAATAAATAAAAAAAATCTTGTAGTGTGTAAATATATGAAAAACAATAACCTTGATGAAAAAATAAAAAATTTAAACAACTGATTCAGAAGCAGCAGCTAACTTAGGCCATAAATCAGCACATTCTTTAGCAATAGGTCCTAAAATAGAGCTTCCTTTCATATCCCCTTTATTCGAGACAATAACCCCAGCATTATCTTGGAAATAAATAAAATAGCCATCTCGTCTTCTCCAAGGTTTTCTTTGTCTGACAATAACAGCATATAAAACTTTTTTTCTTAAATCTGGTTTTCCTTTCTTACAAGTACAGAGTACCATATCTCCTACTGATGCTGCTGGAAGTCTGTTCAATGCTGCTTGAATTCTTTTTGCTGCAAATATATATAAATTTTTTGCACCTGAGTTATCTGCACAGTTTATTAATGCTGCGACTGGAAGACCTAATGCCATTTTCAATTTTGTTCCTTGCATTGCACTCTTTCCTTTCTTTACACTCATTTTATTGTTTTAAATAGATATTTATTTATTTTTTTTTATTTTATTAATTTTTATAAAAATTATTATTTTTATTGTTTTTTTAGTTTTTTTTGTTTTTAATTTTTTTTTTAATTGTTTTTTTTATTTTTTTTCAAAAAATAATATTTTAAAAAATATTTTGGAAATGAAACTAATTAAACGATAATTAATAAAAACAAATAGAAAGAAAATTAATGTATTATATAGATGAAAGGAAAATATTAAATTAAACTAACTTCAAAAAATGAAAAAAAACAAAAAAAACTTAAACTTCATTCTCTTTTTCATCAGAAAATTGACTAGGACTACTAATATTTTGATTTTCATTAATATCATTACAAATTAAATTATTATTATTATTAATATTCCAATTATTATCCTTTTCCATTTTTTCATTTTCCAAAAAATGAGGTAGATTATTAGAATGTTTATAATAACAAAATTTACAAGTAGGTCTATAAGATTCTGCAGAACCTATTAAAATCAGTTTATTAGATCTAACAGTTCTCATAGTAAAACCAGCTATTTTATGACAATAATAACAATAAGCTTTCATTAATTTAATTTTATCTGCTTTAGAAATTAATTCAGAAATATTAGGAAAAGGTTTCATTAAATAATCACCACTTAAAGCTGCAACAACAATAATTTTTCCCATAAAGCATAATTCTTCACATATTCTAACTAAATCATCAAAAAATTGACCTTCATCTATTCCTATCACATCATATTCTTTTAATATTTCTTTTTTTTCTGTTAAATGTAAACATACTAAAGAATCATATTTTACTAAATCATGTGTTACTATTTGATTTTCATCATAACGTTTATCTCCTATAAATTTTATTATTACTGTTTTTTTATTCTTATATGAATATTTTCTCACTGCTTCTATTAATCTAGTTGATTTTCCACTAAACATTGGACCTATTATTAATTTTATTTTTCCTCCTTCTTGCATTTTTTTTTTGATTTTTTTTGTTTGGGTTTTTTTAGTTTGATTTTTATTTTTATGATTTTTTATTTAAATGTTTTTACACTTTTAATACCGCGTTATTCAATTTTTAGGTTTTTTTATAATTTTTAAAAATATTTCTTTTAATTTTATTCTTTGGGTTTTTTATTTTTTTTAATTTGGTTATAAAGGGTTATAAAATGTATAATAATTATTTCATATTTAATTGTTTATTTATATTTAATATTCATTAATTTAATTTTAATCTTCTAAATCTAATATAACTAAAATTTGAGTTTTATTAAAATTTAATTCAAATAATGTTTTTTCAAAATATTCTTCTTTTAAAGGAAAATATGGTTGAGAAAAAGCAAGGAAAAATTCTTTTGATTCTAATTCAGAATATAATTGATCATCAAGACTAATTAAATATGTATATAAAAGTTCTACTTTATCACTAATTAAAAATTTTCTTTCTATTCTTTTATCACTTGGAAATTGAAATTGAATAAGTATTGTATTTAAATCATTTAAATTTGGTTCTTCTGGAAGTTTATTTTTTGCTTCTTTTGGTTTTTGAAGAAAAATTTTATTTATTGTTTTAACGTTTTTCAAAGAATTTTTTTTATTTACTTTTGAATTGATAAAATTAGTATTTGATATTTTATTATTATTATTATTATTATCATTATCTTTCTCATTATTATTATTATCATTAATTACTTCATTTTTTTCTTCTTTATTATTAATTTCTATTTCTTTTGTTTCTGATTCAATTTCTTTATTTTGTTCTTTATATTTTTTTAAAGCTTGAAGAAAAAATTTAGGAAAATTATTTATATTATTATTTTTAATTTCATAAATTTCCTTTACACTGCTTTTAATAAAACCTTTTTTATTTAAATTATTATAGCAAAAAAGTAAAACTGGACAATTTAAAGCTTTATCTAATTTTAATTCTATTCCAGAATTAAAGTAATTATCTTTTAATACAACACAATATTTTTGAATTTTTAAAATAATATAGAGATTCTTTTTTATAAAATCTAAAAATTTTTTTAGTATTTCAAAAGATTCATCATTGTAAATAAAAAATAAACATAATTTTTTTTGTAAGTATTTTTCTAAATGATTTTTATTAATTAAAGCAGGAATTCCATCAAATATAGAATTAATAGTATCTCTATTTTTAATACAATTTTTACACATTTCTAAAGACATAAAATTTGTTAATATATTTGATAAATTTTTTTCAGTTAATAAATCATTATTATTTATATTACAAGGGTCAATATTATTGTTATCGAAAAATTCATCAATTGCATTTTCAATGTCAAATTTATTCTTTTTTAAATATGCTAATGCAAAATTCTTATTTGAAATATTAGTAACTTTCATAAATTGATTAACTAATTCACTTTCATTAATATTCATTAATAACTTTACAATAAAAATAAAAAAAATAAATTAAAAATATTAATTCAAAAAACAAATAAATAAAAATAATTAAATAAAAAATTAAAAAGAAAAAAAAGAAAAATTATAACAAAAGCGAAAAAAAATAATAAAATCGTAAAAAATTAATATAACCAAAAACCTCTTAACAAAGAAATAATACTTCTTAAAAAAATGGATAAAAAACCAGAAGATGGAATATCAAAACCGAAAGCACAAATAAGAGGAAATAGAATAGGATCAAAAACAGCGCCAATAGAAACTGATACAGATTTTAATTTTGATGTTGATAACAATGAAGATTATATATCAACATATAATTATTTTATATATTATAATTCAATTAAACCAAGAGATCCTCGTTTGCCAAAACCTACATATAAACAAATGCCAGATATAGAATATATTAAAGAAGGAATCAAAGACAAAGAAATTAAAGAAAGTGAAGAAGATTACAATGATATTAATATTGGAAAAAATATTCATCAATTTTTAGGTGAAGATGAAAAACTAGATAAAATGATGAATAATTTAAATATAAAAGATAATTCTAATTCACCGAAAATTAATCAAAATATTATTCCTGAAGAAGATTATGATGTTAAGAAACATAATTTAGATGTTAATAAGAATTTAAATAATTTTAATGTTAATTTTGGAAATCAAACGAATATTAAAAATAATGATATGGCTCCTACTCCAATGGATTTTTTGAATGGTCAAAATCAAAATAATCAAATTAATTATCAAAATATGATTAATAATCCTTTTGGTTATGGAATAATAAATAATAATAATAATGAAATGAATTTCTATGGTAATAATAATCAAAGTAATAATCAAATGAATAAAGAAATGGATAATAATTTAGGAAATAATTATTCAAATATGAAAAATAATAATATGAATGAAATATATCAAACTTCTCCTTTTATAAATATGAATGATCCTTTTCCAAACTTTAAAAATATGTATGCAAATAATATGATGAATATGGGAATGAATCAAATGCCAATGAATAATATGAATGTTCAAAATATGCAATATTTCAATGTTTATATGAATAAAATTCAAAACCCAAATAATTTTTATCAAAATCCAAATATGTATCAAAGACAAGGAGGAAAAATAACAAATATGAACAATAATAATTATAATGGAAATTATATAAGAATTGATAATTATAATAATCAATTAATGAGAAGAAATCAAATAAATGAAACAGCAACTTTTGAAAATGTATATTCTTCAATTCCAGATATATGTAAATCTCATTCAGGGAGTAGAATATTCCAAAAAATATATGATGAAGGTACAGAGGAACAAAAACAAAAAATAATAGATAAATTAAAGCCAGAAGTTTACTTATTATCAAAAGATGTTTTTGGAAATTATATTATTCAAAGATTATTAGAAAGTGTATCTCCTCAAAATAAAAAAATATTAATATCTCAATTATATAATAAAATAAAAGAATTAACATTACATATGTATGGTTGTAGAGTGATTCAAAAAGCAATAGATTTAGGAGATCTTGATGATATAAGAAGACATTTAGAAGAATTACAAGGAGATTTAATTAAATGTGTTCAAGATCAAAATGGAAATCATGTAATTCAAAAATTAATAGAAAAATTACCTAAAGGAGAACATACTCCTATTATTAATGCTATTAAAGGAAGAGTTTATCAATTAAGTATTCATCAATATGGTTGTAGAGTTATTCAAAGAATATTTGAATATTGTACTCAAGAAGAAAAAGATATTGTTTTAAAAGAAACTTATGAAAGAATTAATGAATTATGCTTAGATCAATATGGTAATTATGTTATTCAAAATATTATTGAAAAAATCAAAGACAATGAAAAAATTTATAATGGAATTCAAGGAAAAATTTTCGAGTATTCTTTACATAAATTTGCAAGTAATGTTGTTGAAAAATGTTTAGCTTTAGGTAATAAAGTTCAAACTCAAAGAATTGTAAATGAAATTATTGAACAAGATAATAAAAATAATAATGCTTTATTATCTTTAGTAAAAGATAAATATGGTAATTATGTTATTCAAAAAATGATTGAAGTTGCTGATTTGAAATCTAAAGAAATATTGGTTAAAAGAATTACTTCTAGTCAAGTTTTGAAAAAAAGAGATGGATTTAGTAAACATGTTATGGGAATGATTGAAAAATTAGGTTTAACTTCCCTTATAGAACAAAATAATAATAATCAAGGTAATATGATGGGAAATAATAATGATAATAATAATTATAATAAAGGGAAGTAAATCTAACAAAAAATTTAATGATTTATATATCCATAAATGATGTATAGCATTAATATATATTTTTATAACTTTTACAGAGTATAAAGTGGATATATAGAATAAAGAATTTTTAGATTTTAAATAATATTTATATAATAATTAAAAAAAAAATTTTATTTTTTTATTTTTTATTGAAACAACTTTATTCAAATATAAATTATAATATATCTTTTCTTTACTGTATAAATAATAGTGAATTTCTATTTTTCATTTCTTTGAAAAGGAAGGATAAATTTTATCAACTTTTTTCACCAACCTTTTACTTTTTATTTTAAATATTTAATTTTTTTATGAGTTTTTTGTTGTATTTTTTAATACATATATTTTATTTTCTAGGATTACAATTTAAATCAGAAGCCAAAAAATTTAGCAGAAGTTTCAATAATATTATTTAAATTATTTAAATCATCATTTTTTTCATGTAATATTTCTTTTAATTTTTTATTATATGTTTCAGTTGTTCTGTTTTGCTCTGTTTTTTCTTTCCTTGTGTTCTAATTGTACTTTTAACTCTTCTAATACATGATATATTCACTTTCTAATTTTCTATATTTTGACATTAATTCTCAGTACTTTTTCTCACTTTCTTCTAATTGAAAATTTCCTTTAATTTTATAATTATTATATCTTTTTCATTTAAATTTGGAACTCAGAAATTATATATTATTTTGTATTTTGTTTTTGAAAAACCATAATTAATTTACAATTTAAATTAAAAAAATTAATTATAACTGAATGAATTATATATAAAAATAAATTTTATTTTATATAAATTCTTTAAACTGTCCCAAAAGAAAAATATGATGGTCTAATATTTAATAATTACATTAAAAAATTCGATGTTCGTAATTCTATATTTTAGTATAACATCTTTCTCAAATGTTTTGAAAAGTCTTATAGCTGTATTTTTTTATTTCTATTTTTTGGATAATTATTTAAGAGATAAAAATATTTAATTACTTCTAACAGATTATTATTTATATTCTTTCTATATAATTCTTTAAATCATTTATCTAAAAAAATGTTTTGAGATTTAGTTAGTTAGGAAGTTAGTTAATTAGTTAAAAAAATTTTTTTAACATCCTGCCTGGGACTCGAACCCAGAACCCCCAGATTAGAAGTCTGATGCGCTTCCATTGCGCCAGCAAGACGTATATATAAATGAAAGTACAATAAGATATATAACTTTTTCTTAATTAGAAAATAATAAGACACAATAAAAATAAGAAGAATATAAAAATATTAAAAATGACGAAGATCAAATGGTTGGAAGATAAAATAATAATAGAAAATAAAGAAAAAGAAGCAATAATTTAAGAAAAAAGAATGATATTTTGATTTTTTTGATTTTCAAGTTTTTAAGTTATAGATATTTTTTATTATGTTTAATTTGATTTTATTTGATACGAATTTACCAAAGGGAAAAGAGAAAAGTTTAATAATTTTACTTCTTTATAGTTGAAATATAAGAAGTTAATTTAATAATTAAAAATTATTTTTTAATTGTGATTTTTTATGTAATCATGTGTTTATTTATTATTTGATTATCTTTAATTATTATTCTATATTAAATAAAAAGTATAAAGGTAAAAAAATTAAATTTGAAAACATTTGTATCCTGATTTTATTCTTCATTTTTTTCAATTTTAATATTTTTTTCTATTTCTTCAGCAACAACTTTTTTATTTCTTGAATAATCTTGAATATATTTATCACTAAAAGAAATATCATTTTCAATTTCAAAAAGAGATTCATTAAAAAATAAAGCGATATAACTAAAATAACCTTCAATAAATTCAATTTTAAGTGATTTTCGAATAAATTTATTAAAAAACATATTATAATTATAATATTTTTCAATTAATTTTTCATTTTGAGAAATATTTTTAATGTCTTTTAAATTAAAAACAGATAATTTACCTCCAATTAAAAAATATAAAACACAAGTAACTAAAACTTTCATATCTTTAAAAATATGATAATATTCATAAGAAACAGTATCAATAATTAGAAAAAAAGATTTATATAAATCACAATTGTTATCATTTCCAAAAAATAAAGGTAAAGATTCTTTATAATTATTATAATTATCATTTTCTTCTTTAACAAAATCATCCCATTTTTTCATATAATAATCACTCCAAAAGCATAAATTTAAATTTTGAATTTTCCATTTTAAAGTGAATAAAATTTCTTTTTCAAAATTTATTATATCATGTGTTAAATAAGTAAATTTAGTAGTTTCTGCAAAATTTTGAACTGAAGGAACAATAATTTCTTCATTTTTAGCAGAAATTAATAAACAAGTAATACCAACTAATTGATAATCTTTAATTTGTAAATCATTAATTTGAGATAAATAATTATCTATTAAAACAACTGTTGAATGATATGTTTCTCTTTTAAAATTAAATAAACAACAAACTTCCATTATCCAATCTAATAATATTATTCTTTTTCTTGGATCTATTTGAATTAATTTTTCCATATAATCTTTTTTATAAAATACCATCATTGAATCTTTATTTTTCATATTTATATCAAAATCATATTTAATTTTTATTTCTTTTAGACTTATTTGCCTTAATTTCTTTTTTTGAATTTGAGGTGTTGTGTTACAATCTGTTGATTTTGATTGTAATATTTTTTGCGGGGTTGATACTAATTTAATTGGAGTATTTATTTTTTTCTCTTTTAATAATGTTTTTACTCCTTTTGAAACTGAAAATATTTCCTTTTTTGTTTTTGTTTTTTTTGATTTCTTTTTTATTTCTGTTCTTCTTGTTTTATTTAAGAGAAAAAGAGGAACTTCATTTTTTGATAATGTTAATACTTCATTTTTTTCTGACATTTTTATCTATTTTAAAACACATTTTCTGATTTTTAATTTTTATTATATTTTAAATTAATTGTTATTTTTTAATTAATTTAGATTTACTTTCATTAATAATAAAATTTCTGAAGTTTATTTAACATGTTTTGGGGATTGGGGATTGGGGATTGGGCCCAATACCCAATCCCCAATCCCCAATCCCCCT
>JAEEGK010019133.1_pt1 | contig 14724 bp, 8 predicted proteins | sample 8958771 | NCBI WGS metagenome assembly JAEEGK01 (sample SAMN16246547, study PRJNA631951) | gut metagenome | biome: gut microbiome; feature: rumen; material: SC-attached | host: Bos | place: Iran: Karaj | collected 2018-10 | reverse complement strand
CTTCTTGCTGTAATGTAGATGTGGTGAATGGAGCAGAAGGTGCTCTTTTTCACGGTTTTTTCTCCACATCTTCCACACTAAATTTTGCAGTTTTACAATATTCTAAGAATGGAATAACTTCATCAGATTTTTTAAATTCTTTATCTAATGTTGCTGGGAAAGATTTTTTGGAATTTCATGAAAAAGTTCCAACCGTTTTAAATGTTGAAGAACTATTAAATTTTTCTATCTCTCTTTCTCTTTCAACAATCATACGTACAGCTACAGACTGGACCCTTCATGCAGAGATTCATCAAACTACTTTTTTCCATAATACCGGAGAAAGTTCGAATCATACTAAATAATCCAAAACGGATCTAGCTTGCTGTGCGTCTACTAGATTCATATCGATTGTCCTTGGATTTTGAACAGCATTTTTAATGGCTTTTTCTGTAATTTCGTGAAATACAATTCTTGGGGTTTTATCTATAGGTAATCATAATTCATTGGCTACATGTCGTGCAATAGCTTCTCATTCGCGGTCCTCATCGGTTGCGAGCCATACTTTTTCAGCATTTTTTGCTAATGTTTTTAGTTCTGATACAACTTTTTTCTTTTCTGGGTTTATTTGATATAATGGTTTGAAATCGTGTGATATGTCTACTCATTTTCAATTTTTTGGTAATTCTACAATATGTCCGAGAGAAGCTTTTACTTCAAAATCTGATCATAGAATTTTTGTTATAGTTTTTGATTTAGCAGGAGACTCCACAATTACAAGATTTTTTGCCATATTCTAGTACAAATATGTAAATTGGATTTATTACCTTTAATTGTACAAAAGTAATAAAAAAATGCAAGTGAGAGAAAATTAATTATTTGGTTGTTTATGTGTGATTTTTATTCTTGATTTGATGACAGGAATTGCGTCGTATCGTAGAGGAACTGAAATTTTTACGCTTCAGATTTCGTTATATGTAGATAGAATAAAATTTCTGGCATCATTTATATTCATTCAGGCAATTTTATTTTTTATTTCAGGTAAAAGCTGTTTGGGATCATTATCAAAATCGTAAGTTTGTATAACTTCTACTTGTGTGGAAATTGTGAAAACATTTCCAGATCTTTTGATTTCATCATGATTTGTGGTAATGGAATCTTTTAAAAATTGGATGGTTTGTGGATTAACTTTTATTACCAAATTATTTTCAGATTGTCTTTCATTAATATAAGTCATAAAAACTTGATATAAATCATCCCACATTACGTATTTATAATTATATGTTATGTTTGCTGTTCATTTAATCGTTGGCGAATTGTCTCAATCAGTTTCTTGTATTTGTACATCATCAAAAGTGGTAGTAGTGATTGTATCGAATGGTAATAAAAATCATCATGTAATAGAAAAATTATTTGTGACTATTTGTAATTTTTTTTCATAAACCTGGTCAGTTAATTTTTGCTGTAATTGTGCGATATCTTTTTCTGTTACAGTTCATATTGCTTCGGCTTGTCCTCATTTGAAAGATTCGATACTTTCAGCCCAGATATCTTTTGCAAGAGATGACTCTTCCAGATTTTTTATGAGCATCTGTGTTTTAAAATCAATATTTCAGCGTATTCATATCAATTCTCAGTTCTCATCATACTCATCGGCTGTAACTGTTATTATTGTTTCAGAAGGGAGCCTTGTAGTTCAGCTTGCTATAGTAAAATCCCTATTAGCACGAAAAATAAGTCAATCAGAAGTAATAAATTGAGTACCTCTAACTAAATCGTATTCTGAATCTCTTTTGTTGTATATTTTAATTTTACCAGAAGATGGGTTTGTAATGTATTTGCTATTTGCTGTAGAGATGGTTAAATCGTGTTTGTATTGTAATTGTCCATTATAATATGGCACATACAGAAACCTGGTTTCTACTGTAGCATTTGGATCATTATATGGATAGTAGCGTACATTATATATTATAGTTTCGCTATTTTCGGATGGAGTTATGGTTATATTTGCACTTGGAACTATTAAAGAAATAATGAATCGTAGAATTCATAATATTAATAAAATTTCTAGAAAAAAAATCAGAATAAATAAATATCTTTTGCTTTCATATGTATGTAGGTGAAATTTTTTTATATTAAACAAAAACAAGTAGAAAATATTGATTGTTTTTTCTATATGCTTCGATTTTTCATAATTAACTTTGAGTCAAATTGATTCTAGATAATCTCTATTTTTTTTGTTTTTTGTGACAAAAGTAGCATCAATCTGATTTTTTTCAATTATGTCTTTAATCTGTCATCATCGCCATTCATTATCAAAAAGAGAATGTTCTGGGTCAATGAAAATTTCCACATTTCTATGAGCAGGAATTTTTTCGAGAGACTTGAATATTTTGTAGAGACTATCTGTTTTTGCAAAGAAGAATTTCATAAATCAACAATTAAGTTTCTATTAAAATCTTTTACGTTCTCGTTTTATAGCTGTAATTATGCAGCATATAATTGCAATGAATGAGAGGTATTGTTTTATATCAAATGATATTCATCATAGTGTAATCAATCAATGTCTAGGATAAGATTGAAAAAGAAAAACAATATTAAATACGATTAAAATTCAGATTAATCATCGCATTCAGAATCAATTCTTTTTGAAAATAATATTTAGCATAGAGATTATTATATGTACAATTAGTACTCAAAATGATATAAATAATCCTATAGGATATACTCAGTCAAATTTTGTTAGAGCACTATTGTCTGTTAGTGCACGTATTGCAAATATGTTGTCAGTTGGAGTTCAAATTACAGAGTCTCATAAAGTCAAAAATATTCAGAATATTATCAAAGAATTTGCTAATGAGAAAAATAATATGTCTATCCAGATTTTTTTATTTTCAGTTCTTTTTATGCTGTGGAAAAATATTAATAGGCAAATCCACGTGGAAAGAAGTAGTCCAACGAAATGAAAATTAAAATTTTGAGGACTTAATATTGTAAGGAAAGTCGATGTAGATTTTGGGAAGTAATTTCATGTTTCTAACGAGTATGCAACATAGCGTCATAATATATATGATAATATAATCCACACTGGTAATCGATAGAATAATTTTAAAAAATCTTGATGATTTCTTTTGGTTAATATTCGAGCAGTGACTACAAAAATTATTGCTGAAATAACCAGCCCTACAGCTATCATTGAAATTTGTTTACCAAACAGTTCAAAATAAGGATACATAACGCTGAGTGATATTTAAAAACTTATCTGAGATATTGAATAATTTTTGTCTCTCTGATTCATGAAATTCTGATAATTCCTGGATAATCGAGCTGGTCTTCGATTTTTGCTCAGATTTCTTCTAATACTTTTTCTACTTCTTCATCAGGAATTTCTTTAGGATCAACGTATACCATAATTTCCCTTCAAGCCTGCATGATATGAACTTTGTCTACTCCGTTTACTTCAGTAATAAGTTTTTCAAGTTCTCACATTTTTTCAATGAATAATTCTTTTGTATCGAATCTAGCTCCAGGACGAGATGCAGACATTGCATCTGCTGCTGCAACTACCCAAGAGATTGGATGAGTCATAGCTACGTCGTAGTGGTGAGATTCTGCAGCATTGATTATGATTGGATCCATTCACCATTTTCTGAGTAAATCTGCTCATAATTTGGTATGAGATTCTCATGTAGTGGAAAGAATTTTTCAAACATCGTGAAGTAATCATGCTTTTTTGGCCATTACAGGATCTAGTCATACTTCAATAGCAATAGCTTCTGCAATTCTTGCTACCTCTACTGAATGTTGCCAAAGACTTTGTCCATAACTGAAACGTAAGAAGAATTGTCATATAGTTTTTACAATTTCAGGGCTCATCATAGGAAGATTTAATATGCTTAGAGCTTCCTTTCATTTTTCTATAAATGTTTGATCAAGATCTGCGACTACTTGATTGTAAATTTTCTCTATGTACATTGGATTGATTCTTCAGTCTTTTACCAATTTCTCCAAAGTTTGAGCTGCAATGAATCTTTTTTCATGATCGAATGAAGAAAGCTTTACACATCATGGTGTGTCGTCTATGAGTAACTCAACTCATGTAGTTTTTTCGAAGAATGAGATATTTCTTCACTCTCTTCAGATTAGTTTTCCTTTGAATTCTTCGTTTGGTAGGTCTACAGTCTTGGTAGTAAATTCATCAATATTCTGAGTAGCTAATTTTGGTAATGATTGTACAATGATTTTTGCAGCTTCATTTTCGGCTTCTTCAGCTTTGATTGTTTTGTATTTTTCTACGAAACGTTCAATTTCAGATGCTTGTTCTTTTTCAATCATGGCAAAAATCTGCTCTTTGGCTTCCTTTGGAGATAGCTTTCAGATTTCGGATAATTTATCCATTTGCTGTTTTACCAAATCTTCTGCTTGTTGGCGTAAATCGAGAACTTTTTTCTTTTCTTCTTCGAGCTTTTCGAGTCTTTGTTCCATTTTTTCTTCTCTATCCAAAAGACGATTTTGGATTTCTTCCATTTTTGCCAATCTTTGTTCTTCAATTTTTTCAGCTTTTTTTTCTGCTTCTGCGATACGTTCTTCTCATTTTTTCTTGGCCTCTTCTAGAATTTCTTCTTCAATTTCTTTGGCTCTAGCCATTCTTTCCTTGAATTTTAGAGCCTTTTCTGTCATGGTTTTTTTGTAACCAAAAAATCATCAAATTCATCAAATAATTACTCCTCATGCTACGAGGAGAGCAATAATAAGTGTAGACATTTATATATTTATGTGATGTTCTAAAAAATACAAGTTTGTATCACTTTATAATATATGAGAATTTGTTGTATAAATGCAAGTTGAAAATTTATTTATTTAGTAATTTTTGATGGGATAAAAATTATCGTATAAAAAAGTCCCCAAAATTTTGCATAGAAAAAATTTTTGATTATAATTGTAGTGAAAAATATTATTTTTAGATATATAAAAATAAAAAAATGGTAGAATTAGAGAATTCTTCAAATGGTACTGCTCAACAGGGTGATCCTTGATTGTCATCTGCAGATATGTCAGTGTGAGTAAATACTGCAATTGCCAGTTGAAATCAGGGTAATTGATGACCAAGGAAAATTACGCTTGATGATGGTTCTGTAGTTATGGATGATGGTACCATTTTAAGTCCATCAAACTATATGTTGTATCTTGGACAATTGATGATTAATAAAAAAAGTTCAGATATATATTTTACGTATGGAGAGGAACCTGCACTTAGAATATATTGAGAAATATATAGAGTTACTTCGGCGCCTAAATTACAAGATTCAACATTGGAGGCAATGTCTTCAGTTCTAATGTCAAAAGAAGATGAAGATTTCTATGATCGTGAATTGAGTTGTGATATAGGTTATTCAATACATGGACGCCGTTTTAGGATTAATATTTCTCGTCAGAGATGACATAAAATGATTGTGGCCAGATTACTCGAAGAAAAAGTGCCAACTATTGATAGTTTGTGATTGCCACAAATTCTTAAGACATTAACTAAAAAAACAAGTTGAATAGTATTTTTAGCATGACCTACGTGATCATGAAAATCTACAACTTTGGCTGCTATGATAGAGGAGATTAATATGACCAGATCGAGTCATATTATTACTATTGAGGATCCTATCGAATATATTTTTGAGCCTAAAAAGGCTATCTTTGAACAAAAACAACTTGGTAAAGATGTTACATCTTTTGCTTCGGCTATGAAATATGCAATGAGACAGAGACCAGATGTTATTCTGTTTGGAGAAACGAGAGATCCAGAATCATTAAGATATGCAGTAATGCTTGCGGAAACATGACATTTGGTTTTAACAACAATCCATTCGAGATCAGCAGAACAAACAGTAAATAAGATTATTTCTATGTTCCCAGTGGATGAACAGCCAACAATTAAAAATCAGATTTGAGAAAATATGACAGCGATTGTAATACAGAAATTAATAAAAACAGTAGATGGAAAATGAATGATTCCGGCACATGAAGTACTTCTCAACAATTCTGCTGTAGAAAATACAATTCGTGAAAATAAATTAAATCAATTGAAAAATGTGATGTATACATATAGATCTGCCGGAATGCTATTATTGGAGGATGATTTGGTTCGTTTGGTAATGGAAGGAAAGATTTCAGTAGAGCAAGCCATGTTTTATGCAAATGATAAGGACTCTTTAAAGAGAGAGTTGGAATGAAAAGCTAGAGAAACTCACTAATAATTCTGTAAGATATATTGAAATTTTGTGATAAAATAGTAAATACTGGAGTAGTATTATGTTTTATAGTATTATCAAAATTATATGAATTGTTTACTTTTTAGTTATGATGGTAATTCTAGAGAGTTAAAGAGAATAATCATTTCTCTTTTGAAATCGTGATGTGCGTTGGAAGTACATAAAATTAATTATGTACAAAGTTTTTGACTAAAAGAAAATGTGGTCGAAAAATCTGAAATTAAATATATGATAATATACACAGATGATGAATCAAAATTATTAAGTTTTTTGTCTAAAAATTTTTCACAGGTAAAAAGAATAGAATTAAAATAAATTTATAAAATTTGTAAATAATGAGAAAATCGCAGTGGATACAATTATTTCAATTTATAGCTGTATGGATTTTAATCTATTTATTTTGTACTTTTGTAATAAAAGAGTCTTTTGTAGATTCAGTGCTTAAACATCGATTTTTCTTTTTGGTAGCGAGTGTGTCATATTTTTATTATTACTCTATACAATATGAGCTGGATAAAAAATATGAGTTGATTAGGAAGGCTGTAATATGTGGAAATTTTTATTTGTTTGCTCACGTATTTTTCCGTCCGTTGTTGAATATCCCTGATGCATTATTTGTACTGTTGTGACTGATTATATTATGATTCTGGTGAACAACGAAGATGAAAAGTAGGCGAAAATATTTACTGCAGGGTTTGTGATTTGTATTCAGCTTTTTTATTTTAATTTCTGGAATGTTTTATTTTTATCCAGATAAGCCAGATATAGAATGATTTATCTCTAATAGAAACTATGAGATTTCTGTGATATGAGCGACTGATGCTGTATCAAAAAGAGAAGCATATATTCAAATCAATAATTGAAGAAGGAATGAAGAGTATGAAATTAGCCCATGATTTATGAGACTGATATCAGAATCATGTGAAATATCTTATCTATCGAGTAGGTCTGATAGAGAAGAAAATCTGTTTCTTATGACTCCAGGATGAGAAATTTTTTGGATATTTCCACAGACCAAAGTTCAGTTAAATTTTGAGTGAAAAAATTTAGTAAAAATATCTGAATTAGCATGAAAAGTAGGAATTTTCTCATGATTCTTTGATGAGAGAATTGAGTTTGTGTGAAATGATGAAGTTTTGTCATCTGATCAGCTAGACCTATTAAAGAATTTGCAATATGAATATAAATATGACTTTGTATCATATTTAAAAAATCAGATTTCTGAGAGTAATATCTCACTGGCAAATGGTACGATAATGTATGATATTGATGGTAGAATTCTCAGATTTTTGGCAAAAATGTTTCCAGCATCATTTTGAAAAAAATTAAAGAATTATAATGAATTTATGTATTATTTTTCTCTGATAGACCAGGATGAATTAAATTTATGAAGGTATTCAATGAAAAATATATGATGATGAACTATGAATTCTATGCTTAAAACTATGAAAGAGGGAGTTAGGAAATGAAAACAAGATACTTATTTATTGAAAAAATATTAATTGTATAATTTATAGGTGTATATTATTATAAAAAAGTCCTGCAAAATTTGACAGGAATTTTTTTTTGAATATAATTTAGTAGTGAAAAGTTTCATTTATTTAAAAACAAAAATTTATTTATTAAAGGTTATGACCCATGAAATCCCGAAAGACAAGAATGCTTGTTGCTTTATGACTGGCAGCTATTAGCGTTTTTTTAGCAGTAGATATTTCGTTTGCTGAAAACGTTAAGAACATAATTCCAAATCCAGCGAATGCAATACAGACGATTCCAGTTATTCATTTTAGATCAGATGTCGCAGATAGCGGTAATTATGTTAAACTTACAAATTATAATGATTTAGTGAGAATTGATACTAAAGAATACAATTTTGTTCTTAGAAAATGAGGTTCTGATGCATCTGGAAGGGGGGCTACTATTTTGTGATGAAATAATAACCATGTAAATAACGGTGATTATTCTACGATTATAGCTTGATCAAATAATGATGTTGAAGGTTCTTCATATGGTGTTATTTGATGAGGAAATGATAATGTCGTGAGTGATAATTACTGTACAGTTGCTGGATGAGAGAGTAACACTGCAGGTAATTATTCTGCAGTTGTAGGAGGTAAGGGTAACATAGCTGCTGGTGAGTATTCTGTAGCTTTATGAAGTGGTAATAGAGCCTATGGTGCAAATTCTATGGCTATGTGATATGAAGCAACTGTAAATGGAAATAATTCATTTCTCTGGAGTGATAGTTCGGCAACTTTAGGGAGGTCTAATACATTTGCAGTAGTTGGATGAAGTGGAATGGTAGTAAATACAAATGCTGCGCACAGATTTGCAAAATTGACTATCGATGGATCATTACTAGTAAATGAATGAACCGATACGGTTGCGTGTAAAAAATGAGTTTTAAAAGTAATTAATAGGACAGATCTTACAGGTTCAGTTTGTTTCTGTACTTGTGATGGTGATAATTGGAATTCTCTATTCTGAGCGTGAAAATGTAGTAAGATATGTGGTGGTACACAGAACCCAGCATGTGGTACAGTATCAAAGATTTGTGATGAAACAGCTGGGAAATTTGTATATTCATGAACATGTGCTCCATGAGATGTAGTAGAGTGACCAGGAGCATATATGATAGATAAAAATAATAATGTTCACTGGACATGTGAGACAAATGATGGATCTACGCAAGAGTGTGCTCAGCCAGTTGCTTCCGTAAATAGTTGAATATGTGTAGAACCAGCCTGAGAATATAAATGTCAATGAACAATTGCAAATGGACTTAGTGGTAATAATTGTAGTGGAGAATGATTGACTGATCATACTAATGTGCAATTATATGCTAGTCAGGAAGAAGCTAATAATCACAAATGTGGTTGGTATTGTAAACCATGATTTAAAACTGATGGAAATTTCTGTGTTCCATATCAATGATGTGGTCCGAAAACTGTAAGCGGATATTCTGTGCCATATTTCGATCATGAAGCCACTACATGAGTTACCAAAGATGTAGAATGAGGTACATGTACTAGACGATTTAAATGTGATGATGGTCATATTACAGCATTATGAGAGGATAGCTGTCAATATAGTTGTCAATGAACATTACCAGATCATGCGAGATTGTGGTATCCTTCAGCAACGCTAAATGGTCCTACAAGCTATTCATATAGTGCAAATTCTACAACAGCAGCATGTAAATTTAGGTGTGATGATAATTATACATATAATTCTTCAAATAATACATGTGAGGCAAGTACGCAGTCAAATAACTGTGGAACGGCACCAAGTAATTCAACGTGGGTGAAGAGTACATTTACACAGACATGGAATGGAAGTGCATGGACTCCTGCTAGTAAGCCAAATAATACATGTGTAACGACTAATACAAGTACAGTAGACTGTTCATTTAAATGTAATACAAATTACGAGTGTGATGGTAATACATGATGTAAACCTAAGACACAGTCAAAGAGCTGTGGAACGGCACCAAGTAATTCAACGTGGGTGAAGAGTACATTTACGCAGACATGGAATGGAAGTACATGGACTCCAGCTAGTAAAGCTAAGACATGTGTAACAAGTAGTTCAAGCACAGTAGAGTGTTCATTTATATGCGACTCAACTCATAAATGTAATAATGATTGAGATGCTTGTATAATAATAGATACTAATCAAAGATGTGATAATACAACTGAACACGCATGTACAGAATGATGAACGGCTACTAGTACAAACGATGATGACTCAGCATACAGATGGAACTGTAAAGATCAGTCAGGATGTTATAAGTGTAAAGATGAATATACAGATAAGGGTAATGGTGTATGTGAACAGGATGGAATCAGAGTAAGGTTTAGAGTTATTAATAATGGTGGTAGTGATGCTTGGTTAGATGAGGTAGTTTTTGATGAATTCCCTACTTGTAACTATTCTCGACCACAATGAGAAATAACAGATGTAATAAAATTATCAAATGGTAGTAGTGTTGTCTGAGATTATTATTCTTGTTCTTCTTTTGCTACAAATCAGCAATATACAGCTGAATTAATGGCGCGTCCAGATTATCTTAATAGTCCTACAAAGTCCTATGCTACTGCGAAGTTTTATTTAACTAATTGAGATAATACTATCACTTTTAATATTGAAGATATACCTTCGGCACCTCAATGTGGATCTGCACATGGAACTAATAGATCTAATATACCTACTGATAGTGAGGCCTGTGATGGTGGTAGTGTCAATGGAAGTATAACACCAACAGATGATTGATGGTATTGGACATGTAAAAATTGAACATATACAAGTGAAGTATGTCAGGCTTGGAAAAATCCAGCATGTGGAAATGCTAATGGAAAGACAGTGGGATCTATGCCGACATGAATAGCTGCATGTAATCCATGAAATAGAGCTAGACCAATTACGGGAAGTTCTCAATTTACATGGGAGTGTTGACTGGGGGCAAAAACAGAGTACTGTAGTGCAAACATATGAGGATGATGTGGAAGTGCGGATTGAACTGAGATTTTTGATAAGCCTACTTCAGGTTTATGTGAATGAGCATTTACTCCTTCTGAGGTGGTTGAGGATACAGAGGATGGAGATCCTAAACATCCTATATGGAGTTGGATGTGTGGATCATATGAATGTTCTGCTCGTATACCAACAGCAACAGTTAGAGTTATATGATGTAATGACTGAATGGTGCAGATAAAGGCGTATAAATGAACGGATGGTATGTGAGATGAAATACGCAATATAGAGTATGGTATAGATACTTATATAAATTATACCTGTTCAGAGCCATTCTGAGAGGGATGAAGTGAAACATTCTATTTTTATAACACTCCTTGAACAGATTGAATTCATCAGGCTATACAGTGAAGCTGTAATTATCCTTTAGCTTTTCATCCAAATTCTGTAGCTATAACAAGAATTACTCCTACATGAAATATCGGTTATAAATTGTTTATAGGGGAGGCTTATAATTGTACACCATGGAGTCCTTTGGATTGTGTTGGTAGGTCAGTAGGAGGATATGATGTTCCAAATATGAACCATGGAGAAACACAAACTGTAGAGAAAGAGACACCTATAGATAACTGAAAATATGTATGTCAAAATGATGTGACATGTTTTAATTGAGAATTCTTGTGGCAAAGTGATGACTGTCATATTGTTTGTGATGATAATTATAGTTTATCTAATGGAAAATGTGAACCAAATACAAAGTATACAGATTGTAAAAATCTACCAACTAATGCGAAGTGGGTAAATGATAAATTTAAACAGACATGGAATGGTACTGCATGGACTCCGTCTAGTAAAGCACCGACACATACTTCAAATAGCTCAGTAGAGTGTTCATATCAGTGTAAAACACATTATACATGGGATGGAGATTCTTGTGAACCGGATACACAGGATGGAAGCTGTGGAACGGCACCAAGTAATTCAGAGTGGGTGCTTGGTACATTTAAACAGACATGGAATGGAAATGCATGGAATCCAGCAAATAAGCCTAAAAACACATGTGTGACAAGTCGTCCAAGCTCAGTAGAATGTTCATTTATATGCGACTCAACTCATAAATGTAATAATGATTGAGATGCTTGTATAATAATAGATACTAATCAAAGATGTGATAATACAACTGAACACGCATGTACAGAATGATGAACAGCTATTAGTACAAACGATGATGATTCAGCATACAGATGGGATTGTAAAGATGAGACAGGATGTTATAAATGTCAGGATGGATATACAGACCAGGGTAATGGTGTTTGTGTAAAAGTTGATGAAATATCTTGTTGTGAATTGATGCCAAGTCATGCATCTCCTGTTTATATAGATGAAGATCCAGCAGATGATTATAGACTCTTGTGTACACCTATTCAAGAGCCAGTTTCAAATGGTAATGGTAGTGATGTTATTATACCAGGGCCAGGTGGATGTGGTCTTCAAAAATATGTTAATGGTGAATGGGATTGGACAAACGATTGATGTGGAACCACAAGGTATTGTTGTGAAGATGAGTATCTAGATGCGTCAGGGAATTGGGCAATACATTGGGAATGTAGTGACCCAGTGACAGCATCTTGTGAGCAAGAATATAAAACACAAATATGATTTGTTTGTGATGAATGATATCATCTAGATGGTTGTAGCTGTGTAGAAAGTCCTAAGTGTGGTTATGCAGATGGAAGGACTTATTCATCTGTGCCTCCAACCTCTGAAAGATGTTCTATATGATCATATTCGCCTGTTAGTGATACATGAACATGATGGTCTTGGGGTTGTTATAAAAATTGAATCACAGTACCTTGTAGTGCTAAGAAACCAGTATCGTTGAATCCAATATCGATTGATATATCATGTAGTACTACTTATGATTATCCTGATTCAAATAGTTTTGGATGTTATGAAGGTACTTGGACTCGTACAACATTTACAGCAAATGGAGATTTGCCTACTACTGTAAAAATTGGTCAAAATATGACTTTATATGGTAGAAGTCAATGATATTCTGAAGGTTGTCATTATCATCCTGCAGATTATAATATTGGTAAGTATGTAATAACTACATGAAATAGGACTTCTGAACTGATTAATTTTGGTGCTTCTACTATTCATTGGGATCCAGTATATTGATTTGATTCTATGTTTATACATGGTCTTTCATATTTTGTTGACTCAGTAGATCCAGAACCATGAGAAATAGTATGATGATCAACGCAAACATCATTTACAGATAGTAATTGACAGGTGTATAATATAAAATTATTAAATAATTGTGTTTCACCTAAATGTGGTGAGGCTGATGGTCAAACATATTCAACTAAGCCAAGTGGTAGTGTTTTATGTAATGTATGAACTCCATCTACTGTAACGGAAGGTACAAATTCTTATACTTGGACATGTTCTTTGGAATCATGAACACCAGCATATTGTTCTGCTCCTAAGCCAGTTTCAAATAACTATACTGTAGAGTACTGGATTGATTCTACTTCTAGACAAGGTTCAGCATTGTGAATAACATTGCGGGTATATAGAGACTGAGGAAGTGTAGTAATAGATCCTTCACCAAAAAATCCATTTTATTTGACGTTATATTATTGACCTGACTATGAAAAAAAGTATCAAACTTTAACGTTGCAAAATCCGAATGGACAAGAATGGGTAGGTTTAGAAGATCGAAGACCTAGGAATCGGGAGTTGATAAATGCGTATCCAAATTCTTTAGAACTAAAATTTACTGATGCATCAGGTGTATGATGTACTCGAAATGGCTCTACTCCAGATCTGACTGTATGTAAAGATGGAAATAACACATTTACACTTAAAAATTGTAAAAATGTAAGCGGTATGCCAGATAGCTGTGTATCTAGAAATACTTAATGTAGTAAAAAAAGTAGAATGATGTTTATTCATTCTGCTTTTTATTTTTGAATAAAATTATGGAATATTTTATTAATTAACCGTTCCTGTTAAAGTATTTACTACTACTTCATCTCATTCTTCTTTATATAATGGTACTTGAATTTCCATTCATGTTTCTATAGTAGCTGGTTTAGTTCATGCTTGAGCTCTATCTCATTTTACACCAGGTACTGTAGATACGATTTTATATGTGATAGTAGAAGGCAGAATTACATTTATCACATTTCCTTGATACATCTGTAGGTATACATCTAGGTTATCTTTGAGATATCCAACTATATCATCTATCAAATCTTTATTGATATCATAGATTTCTCCAGTATCATTTTCCATGAAAGAGTATGTATCTCCAGAATTGTATAGATAAACAGCATTCTGAGTAGCGATTTCAGCTTGCTCCAAAACAGCTCCAGAATTGTAAGTATACATATTAGTTTTTCATGTAACTATATCTTTTACTTTATAAGTATCCACAGCTCATCACCTTCAAGTGTGATTATGTGAAGTTTCACTAACTTTTACAAGTTTTCCATCAATCAAAAGGATTGATCATTTTTTTACATCAGAAGTAGTAATTTTTACCATTGGTCATATTACAAATATATAAAAATCTGACCTACTTATAGAAAAAATCTCTAAAATAGCAAGTTATTTTTAATAAACCTTGACTTTTTAAATAAAAAATATAACAATATATGAGAGAATATATTTTACCATAATAATTATACACTTTCATGAACGAGCAACTAAACTCTATCGAATCTAGTACAAATACTAGAAAATCCAGCAAGTTTGTAGAAAATACGAAAAGAGCTGTAAGAAAAGTTTTGGCTACCACATGAATAGTGGCAAGTAGCATGTTACCAATTAACACTTCAACAGCCCTACCAGTAAGTGCAAATAAAATTATCCACATAGAACCTACCACATCCACTACAATTAAAGCCGTCTGACAATGAACTACAGCAGATTTATTCACAGCATTTTATGAGAAAGACAACGAAGCTTCAAACCAAGAAACTCTCGAAAATAATAACAT
>JAEEGK010019131.1_pt1 | contig 14726 bp, 8 predicted proteins | sample 8958771 | NCBI WGS metagenome assembly JAEEGK01 (sample SAMN16246547, study PRJNA631951) | gut metagenome | biome: gut microbiome; feature: rumen; material: SC-attached | host: Bos | place: Iran: Karaj | collected 2018-10 | reverse complement strand
AGAAGAAGAACCTGCGGGTGCTGAGCTACAACGTGAAGCATTGTGCCGGCAATCGTGATGGCCTCAACCTGTCTCGCACGGCAAAGGTTATTGCTGCACAGCATGCTGATGTGGTGGCTCTGCAGGAAGTGGACAGCGCCTTCTCCTCACGTTCCGACTACAAGTATCAGATCAAGGAACTGGCTGAAGCCACAGGCATGTATGGCATCTTCTGTAGCGCACTTACTGGCTATGGTATCGGTATCCTCTCGACACAACTGCCGCTCTCCGTCAAGGCTGTAGCTCTCACACCCGACTTCGAGCCCCGTCGCATGCTGGTGGCTGAGTTCGACAACTTCGTCTTCGCTAGCCTTCATGTGGGTCTCTCCGCAAGTGCAAGACGAGGCAGCGGCCCCATCATCAAGGCTGAGGCAGAGCGATGGGTGGAGACAGGAAAGCCTCTCATCATCGCTGGCGACTTCAACGACGACGGCACCGATGACGAGATGCAGGGAGCACGAGGCGTACTCACCAAGTACCTGAAAGAGAACGGCTTTACCTACCATTCCGATCTCACTACGCCTACATGGAGCGATGGCATTTATGTCATAGACAACATCATCAGCTACGACAAGATTGGAGGCGTGGAGAAGGTCAGCTACGAAGTGGTCAACGATAAGGTCACTTCCGACCACATGCCCATTGTCAGCGATCTCATCATCGGTTTCGAGGACCCTGACGCCATCGGATTCACCCCAGACAAGAATGTTGTCCCCACCAAGAATAAGGTGTACAGCATCAACGGCACCCTTGTTTCTGATTCAGCCGATACCCTTACCTCCCTCCCCAACGGCATTTATATCTTCGACGGGAAAAAGGTGAAGAAATAAGGACGAACAGCTTCTTGATGAGAGTCCGACGCGTTCGGACTCCCAGTCCGTTGTGTGCGGACTCCCAGTCCGACATGTTCGGACTGGATTTTCTTTCCCTCATGAGATCCAATGTGGGCTGAATCTTAATAATTCTCAAAATCTGTCAGAAACAGACGCATAATTTCCCAAAATTAGGGAAAACCTGCTACATTTGCATGTGAAAACAAAAGACACAAGCAACAGTTAGCTTGAAATCGACAGGATTCATCAAAAGGAACGAATATGATACTCTCGACAACCCCAACAATCGAAGGCCACACCATCAAGGAGTACAAAGGTGTGGTGACAGGTGAGACCATTATCGGAGCCAACGTTTTTAAAGACTTCTTCGCAGGCATCCGTGATATCGTGGGCGGCCGCGCCGGCAGCTACGAGGAGGTGCTTCGCGAGGCCAAAGACACTTCCATAAAGGAAATGATGCAACGCGCCCAGACGATGGGAGCCAATGCTGTAGTCGGCATCGACATCGACTACGAGACCATCGGCAGCAACAGCTCGATGCTCATGGTGGCTACAAGCGGCACGGCGGTAGTCATCTGATGTCGAAAGAAAAGATGGCATGAAATGGAACCTGAGGCACAACTTCCACAAGATGAGGGAGGACTGCGGACTGAAAGCCCAATTCTCAAGAGCTATAACGCATCCCTCATCGTCGAACAGCCATGAGAGACTTCATCGCCATTGACTTCGAAACCGCCAACGGCCAGCCCTCAAGCGTATGCTCCGTGGGTGCGGTCATGGTGCGCAATGGCCGTGTAGCCGACTCGTTCTATAGCCTCATCCAACCAGAGCCCAACTACTACAGCTATTTCTGCCAGCGGGTACACGGGCTGAGCCAGCGTGATACGGACAAAGCACCTGTCTTCCCCGTTGTGTGGCATCAGCTGGAAGACTGTATCGCGGATGTGTTCTTCTCTGACCAGTTGGCATTCTTCGACAGGAAGGAACTGATACCCACCCTTCCTTTCGTTGCCCACAATGCCCGTTTCGACGAAGGCTGTCTGCAAGCCGCCTTCAAGGTCTACCAGATGGACTATCCGGGTTATCGCTTTCGCGACACCCTGCAAGCCGCCCGCCAGCATTTCGGCCGCGTGCTCCCCAATCATCAGCTTCACACCGTAGCTGCTGCCTGTGGCTATGACTTGCAACGGCATCACCATGCGCTGGCTGATGCTGAAGCCTGTGCCGCCATAGCTTTGAAGCTTTTAGCATCATCTTCCAACAAGATCTCCAGACGGTAGCCAACTAATGTCAAGCCAAGGCTGACACAACATCAGGCTTCAGCAAACCTATTTTTTCCTACGATGGCACACTTTTGTCAAGTTTTCTTTGTACCTTTGCGACCAAGATGAAAAAGGTATGCGATTTCATAGCCCGATGGATGGGTTTGATGGTGCTGCTGGTGGCTGTGCTGTCATTATTCGTTCCAGCATCGTTTGTGTGGATTGACACATGGGTTATCAACCCGATGCTGGGGGTGATTATGTTTGGAATGGGACTGACGTTGTCACCACATGATTTCAGAATCGTGCTGAGCCGTCCGAAAGACATTCTTTTCGGCTGTCTGGCACAATATACCGTGATGCCGCTGCTTGCCTGGCTGCTGACGTGGATATTCTCTCTCCCCAAGGAGGTAGCATTGGGTGTCATCCTCGTAGGCTGCTGCCCAGGAGGTACGGCTTCCAATGTCATCACCTATTTGGCGAAAGGCGATTTGGCTCTTTCTGTCGGCATGACTGCCACATCGACATTACTTGCCCCTCTGATGACTCCGCTTCTGGTTTGGCTTATGGCTGGGACGATGGTCGACGTGGATACCGTCGGCATGTTGCTGAGTATTGTTTATGTGGTCATCGCACCCATTGTTTGTGGTTTGCTCTGCCAGCATTTCCTTCCTGAGCTGACACGTCGCGTCACACCCTACCTGCCGGCACTCTCCTCGATAGCCATTGCATTGGTGGTGGGCATCATCGTTTCGCATAATGCAGACAGACTGCTGGTGGGCGGCCTGTTGGTAGTTGTGGTGGTTATGGCTCACAATTTGCTTGGCCTCGCCATCGGTTTCCTTGTAGGTCATCTCTTACGATTGGAGAAGCCTAAGTGCGTTGCACTCAGCATCGAGGTAGGCATGCAGAATTCTGGTCTCGCCTCGTCGTTGGCTGTCCTGCATTTTGCGGCATATCCTCTTGCCACCATTCCTGGAGCAGTATTCAGCGTATGGCACAACATCAGCGGTGCATTGGCTGCCAAACTGTTCCAACTTTCCATTGATCCAGAGAAAAAGAGACTTCAAGAGAAATCACAGCCATGAGCAGAAAGATAAGAGAGGCCAAACTGTCCGACATGGCAGAGATCCTGAAGGTCATGGATGCTGCCAAGAAAATCATGCGGCAGTCGGGCAACATGCTCCAATGGGGAGAAGGCTATCCTTCAGAGAAAGTCATCGCTGCCGACATGGAAAAGGACGGTGGATTTGTAATAGAAGAAGAGGACAGGATCATCGCCTACTTCGCTTTCCTTCCTTCCCCAGAACCCACCTACAAAGTCATCTATGAAGGGGAATGGATGGATGACGAACTGCCTTATCACGTCATCCATCGCATCGCCAGTTACCCTGAGAAGCACCACATCTTCAGCGACATCATGGATTTCTGCTTCTCTCGCGAGAGGAACATCCGCATAGACACTCATCGAGACAACAGCATCATGCGGCACAACATAGGGAAACATGGTTTTGCCTATTGTGGCATCATCCTCCTTGCGAATGGCGACGAGCGGTTGGCTTACCAGAAAATAATCGAGTCGTGACCTTCTCCTACCCTTTTCCTTAAGGCTTCAGATGCTTCCTTACAAAGTCCCAGATGCCAGCTTTATAGTAGCGGTGTCCACCCTGCCCCTCATACAGTTGGCAGGCATCCTCAATTCCCATGCGTCGATAGATTTCTTTCGTTTCAGCAAATGCCTTGCGCACCTCGCCGATGGGAAAGATAGGATCCTCCACGCCACAAATCGCATAGAAGGCACGCGGTGCAGTTAGTCCTGCAACGTCGCCCATCTCACCCAGATTCAGCATGCCTGGGATATAGTTGCACTCGCAATGAATAATGCTTCCGATACTGCCTGTCATGGTGCAGAAGGCACAGGCTGGAGCAGAGATGGAGATACGCGTGTCAATAGCTCCTGCAAAAACGGTGGCAGTTCCACCTCCTGACTGTCCAGTTACGATAATGTTCTTGCCATCAACCGGTAAGTCTCTCATGGCAAAGTCGATGAGTTTCATGATATCCCACACGCGGTCGCCAATGGGAGTGCGTCCCACGAGCAGGTCATTCATAAGCAGCGTGCGGCAGGAGGAAGTCGAGTTGGCGTTCAGTTCTCGAGGATGACGTGTCGGACCGAATCCGCGTGCTGCAGGAGCAATGGCGATGTAGCCTTCCTTAACAGCCTGTACAGCAATGTCGCGTTCACCATCGCGAACCAGAGCTGTATCTGATGCATTCAGATAGACTCCCGCATAGAGTTCCGTGTTGGCAGAATGTCCATGGGGCGTGATGACCAGTGGAAGTTTCCCTTTGATAACCTTGGGGCAGAGGATGATGAAGGGCAGCGGAACGTCAGGCTCCGTCCACAGGATCCATCGCTCCAGGATGCCATAATCCTTTTCCTCCTGACCAACTAACTTGGCTACGGGTTGGTAGTCACCAAGTTCCCTTTCTATTTGGGTAATGCCCAGTGCTTCTTTCAGTTCTGCACGGAAAGTTTTCTGCCACTTGTCCACTCGACGGGGTTGATGTGTGGCAAAGTGATAACGCATCTCAGCCTGTCCGTAAAGGCGGTCGAAATAGGGTTGCCATTCCAGCTTGTTGCTGGTATTCGTCTGTTGGGCAAAGGTCCTGATGCTGGTCATGAGGACTAGGGAGGCAAACATCAAAAAAAACTTTCTCGTTCTCATCTTTCTCGTTCTCCTTTCATCATTTTAATGCAAAAATACACATTTCTTTGATTCGAAGCATCTCAACAATGGATATTTCGTCTGGAAAATTGGGGGAATATCAGAAGTTCTTGCCCCAAAACGATGAATTGTGGAAGGCTTTTCGTAATTTTGCAGTAAATATTCATCCGCGTTTCACACACATAGCACTTTCAATTTTGCATTTGGTTTGATATGGAAAGAAGAGATTTTATTCGCAGAACAGGACTGACTGGCATGGCTGGCGTGGGAGCTGCCTCGCTAGTTCTTCAGTCTTTCGCTCCTGCTCCAGAGCAGCGCCAAGGGACCACAATGAATGTCATGGATTATGGCGCAAAGGGAGATGGCAAGACCTCTGATACGGAAGCTATCCAGAAAGCTTTGGATGAGGCTGGAAAAGTAAATGGAACCGTATGGTTTCCTGCTGGCGTCTACCGCTGTCACGAACTGAAGGTGCCACCCTACGTGACCTTGCTGGCCGATCCTTGTTGGATATACCATTGCGAGAAGCGTGGTGCAGTTCTGGAGCTTGACAACGAGGATGCTTCCTGTCTGCTGGACATTACTGGAGCCTTTGCAGCAAGAATCCGTGGCATGGTGCTCAATGGTATTCCTGAAGCAAAGAAACCCATCCACGGCATCTTTCTCAACAACACGGAGAAATGGAGTCCCAAAGAGGATACTGTGGTGATAGACGACACCAAGGTGATGAACTTCTCTGGTCACGGTGTGTTCTTCCGGCGCGTGTGGCTCTTTATCGTGCGCCACAGCCACTTTATGGCGAACAAAGGGGACGGCATACGTCTGATGGGCTGGGACGGCTTTGTGCTTGACAACCAGTTTTCAGGCAACGGAGGCAACGGTTTTGGCTGCGAGGAAGTAGGAGCTACGGTAATGTTTACAGCCAATCGCGTGGAATGGAATCGTGGCTATGGCCTCTTCATTTACAGCGGTGATGATTGGAATGTGACAGGCAATTCCTTCGACCGCAATCATGGAGCAGGCCTCTATGCGCGGAAAGCAAGCGCGATGACCGTGACAGGCAACGTATTCCGCCGCTGCGGAAAGGATTCCAGCTATCTCTCTGAGGGTGAGCACTCCTGTCAAGTGAGGTTGGAGGACTGCCAAGGAGTCTCCATGACAGGAAACGCCTGTCTGGCTGGACAAGACGATGGAGGACAAGGAAAGTTCACTCCTCAGGTGGGATTCATCGTGAGGAAACTGTCCCACAGCATCATCATGGGCAACACGCTCTGGAACGGCTACATGGATGAGATGCTGATCGACCAGGGTGAGCATGGTCCCTCCCTCATTATCAAAGACAATGTAGGCTGCGCCAAGAAGCAATAATCAGTAGTCTCCAAACAGTATTTCAAAAAGAAATCAATACATGAAAACAACCAAGGCAATCAAAGGTCACCTCCTGCTGTTCATGCTGTGTGTCCTCTCCTTCCCTGTCCTCGCGCAAGTTTCCTTCGAGTTCACCTCTGCTCAGCGAGGCCCACTGATCGGTTCCCTCCATTATGGCATCTTCTACGAGGAAATCAATCATGGAGGCGATGGTGGCCTCTATGCTGAGCTGATCCGCAACCGTTCTTTCGAAGACAACACCCGCAACCCTGACTTCTGGCAGAAGTTGGGTAACGTGAAGCCTGAACTCGTCACCACCAACCTGCTCAACAAGGCTCAAGGGCATGCACTGAAACTGACTGTAAACGAGAAGAATGCTGGCATCCGCAACGAAGGATTCTGGGGTATCGGACTTGTCGAGGGAGAGACATATAAACTCACGTTCTGGGCGAGGACGGAGGACATCTCCAATGGTACAATGAGAGCTGAACTGCAGGACGAGAACCGCCAAAACTTGGGACGGACTGACTTCGAGGTAAACCTTACCAATGAATGGCAAAAATACGAAGTGGAGCTTACTGCCACATCCACTCACGCGAAAGGCTGGCTCGCATTGAAAGCCCTGGAACCCATGGTGATCTATCTGGATGTGGTATCACTCATGCCGCCCACTTTCATGAACCGCCCCAACGGATGCCGCCGAGATTTGGCCAAGATGCTTGCCGCCTTGCATCCACGCTTTGTCCGCTTCCCCGGAGGCTGTTACATCGAGGGCACCTGGAGCGATGGGCAGACCAACCGTTTCGAATGGCGCAAGACTATCGGCCCCATCGAGGAACGGCCTGGCCACATGAACGTTAACTGGGGCTATCGCGTTAGCGACGGACTGGGCCTTCACGAACTGCTGCAACTGACTGAGGACCTGGGGGCAGAGCCGCTCTTCGTGTGCAACGTGGGACTGGGACACGGCTGGATGCAGGACTACCAAAACCTCAACGGATACATCCAAGAGACTCTCGATCTCATCGAGTACTGCAACGGCGACACCAACACCCCCTATGGAGCCATGCGTGCCGCCAACGGGCATCCCAAGCCCTTCAACCTGCAGCTGATAGAAATTGGGAACGAAAACTACAATTACACGGAACAGGGACAAGGCGACCAAAGCGACCACTACGCAGAACGCTACCGCCAATTCTACAACACCATCAAAGCCAAATGGCCCAGCATGGTGCTGATAGGTAACGTGGAATCGTGGGGAACCGACTATCCCTCTTGGCGCAACGGCAATCCTGTGGAAGTAGTGGACGAGCACTACTATCGCAGCACGAACTGGTTCGCACAACAATACAACAAGTACGACCACTTCAACCGCGATGCCTATCAAATCTATGCTGGCGAGTATGCTGTCACGAGCGATTTCGGCACCCTAGGCAACCTCAACGCAGCCCTGGGAGAAGCCATCTTTATGGCAGGCATGGAGCGCAACTCTGACGTGTGCATAATGGCTTCCTATGCCCCCATCTTCTGCAACGAGAACCATCCCTCGCCCTGGATGCCCGACATGATCCGCTTCAACGCCTCGTCTGCCGTAGGAACTCCCTCTTATTGGGCGCAACAACTCATGGCTACCAACGTAGGACACCAGAACATTACCTGGCAAGAAAGCGGCAATACAGACAACACCCACTATACGTCCTTCGCTCTCAGCTCATGGGCAACCTCCGTCGCTTATGATAATCTCAAAGTAACTGATTCCCAAGGGCAGACCCTCTACGCAACTGATTTCAGCGATGCGCAGGACTATCAGCGCAACTGGAGTGCTACAGGCGGCGCATGGAACATCAACGGCGGCACGCTCAGCCAGACCAGCACTTCCATGCAGGGAGAATTCAACACATGCAGCATCCTGACAGGTGAAGAATGTACCATCGAGCTCGATGCCATCAAACGCAGCGGTAATGAAGGTTTCCTCATCGCCTTTGGATTCAACGACCCCAGAAACTACATCTGGTGGAACTTGGGAGGATGGAACAACACTCAGCATGCCATCGAGCAATGTGTAGGCGGCTCGAAAACCACCCTGGCAGCCACGAAAGGCTCGCTCCAACAGGGCAAGACTTATCACCTGCGCATCGTCAAGACTGGAAGTGAAGTGTATTGCTATCTGGACGGCACACTCGTCCATCACATCACTTTACCTGAAGTCAGGAGAATCTACACCTGCGCCGCTCTGACACAAGCCGAGGACACCCTCATCCTGAAAATGGTCAACATGGGCAACACTGCCCAGGAAACAACTCTTCGCTTCAGGGACTTCGAGTGGACGGGACGCGTTGAGCAACTATTGCTCAGCCATTCCAGCGGCACAGCCGAGAACACCCTCAAGAATCCTCTGAACATCAGCCCTATCGTTTCCTCCTTTGCTCCTGCAGACGAGGACACCCACATCATCTCCCATTCCGTTCCTGCCCATTCGCTTTGCATCCTCAGAATTCCCGTCAGGAATGTTTCTCAAGCAATGTCCGACCCATCCCTCAACGAATGGACTGACATCACAAATCAACTGCAGAACGCCTCTTTCTCAGAAGGCAAAACAGGATGGTCCGGGACAGCGTTCTCTGCATCACCAGGAACGGTTGCTGAATTCTTCAACACGAACTTCGACACCTTCCAAACCCTTCCCAACATGCCAGCAGGCAAGTACCGCCTCACGATCGACGGCTTCTACCGCCAAGGCAGTATCGACAAGGCATGGGCTGACCATACCGCTGGCAACGAGCACCTCAACGCCTTGCTCTACATCCTGGCCGACGGAGAGACCTTCACGACTCCCTTCATGTCTCTCTATGACGAGAGTGCCCCCTTCGACTACGCACCCACCTACACCTTCCCAGACAACGTGACGCAAGCCAATCTGGCCTTCAACATGAAGGGGGCATACCGCCGCAACACTGTCGAAGCTACCCTGACCAACGATAGCGGACGTTTGCGTGTAGGGATTCGTAAGACCACAGCTGTCAGTACAGACTGGACCTGTTTCGACAACGCCCACCTCTACTACAGCAAAGGGAGCGGTTCGAGCATCATGCTGCCTGAAGAGAAAAAAGACACATGGACTTCCGGCATCTTCAACATGATGGGCCAGCGGCTCCAGCAGCCCCCCAAAAAGGGAATTTACATCAAGGACAGCAAGAAAAGAGTGAACTAGCTCATTTGGCATTTAGCCATTTAGGTTATTTTTTGTGTCAGCAGGTAACAGGTTAACGAGTTTAGGATTGCATGGTGAGAATGAGCGAATAGCGAACGAAACAAAAAAATCTAAATGTTCGTACGGAGTTCGGTAGGTCGACAAGTACTCGGGGAGGGGGTGTAGACAAGTTTCTTTTTAGTTAAAACATGTTTAATGTTTGGAGCTTCCAGAAAAATGACAGTATCTTTGTAATGGAAAACCCATTATGCAGCTTTGGAACAAAAGGAAGAAACACATGAAGATTTACCAAAACACATCGCTGAAGTGCCTGCGGGACGAAGGACTGCTGACAGAACGGGCTTTCCATGCTCTGACGGGGATGGGGGTAAAGACGACAGGACAGCTGATAGGTTACAAAGGCACGGGATGGGAGGTCCAGCATAATATCGGCCTGGGAGCAATCATGGACACCGATGCCTTCTTTGCCAAACTGGAAAGCGGGCAAATCAAATACGAAGAAAGCGTCTCAGAGGATCCTGACGCCATCTCCCCAGAAAAGAGTGAACCTCCCGTTGCCACGCGAGAGAGCACGATAAAGGCGTATGAGAGCATTTCTGGTCTCTCAGGAATAGTACCCAGTTTTCTGTATGAACTTTTCCCCGACTCCGAGAAGATGGAGTCGGCCATCCTGAATGGAGAATATGACGTCCTGACCGTTCAGAGAGATTTGGGGCGCATGGGCAACATAGAGTTGCGCAAGCTGTTGCAGCATTACCTGAAAACCGTGCGGAAATATGAGTCTAAGGAGGAGCATCCCAGCAGAACGGTTCTAAGAACTGCCAAGAAACTTATCCGCCGCCTCTCTGCCAACCTCTATTCCTTCCCCCGCGAAGTGATTTGGCAGGACTTTCTTTCCATCCCTCAACGGCAGAAACTCCAGCAGATGTTCGATGCTCTGGCTTCGTGGTTGTCGGCAGAAGCCCGTGCCCTCCAGCGCCAGCATCTGCCTTCATTCACCGATGTCCTGCAGCTGTTCGGCATGCCGGAGGCCTTGGTGGCAGAAAAGTTTGGATTCAAGCCAAGCAGAGCTACAATCCACGAAATCTGGCGCATGAATCAGACACTGGAGGACGCGTTCAGCGAGGAAGTGTTTTCCGACCAGGACGCGTGGCTCTATCGGAGAATCGGCCACTGTTTCCCTTGGCTGTCCCCAGCCGACCGCCGCTTCGTATTCCGCTTTCAGATGGACAACGGTTCGATGCCCCTATTTTTCATCGCGCTGAAACTGGTGGAAAGCTGCCACGAAAAATCTATCAATATCTGGGCCTACACGAACGGCATCATCGACGGAGAAAGGCATACCATGAAAGAAATCGGAGCAATCTTCAACCAAACACAGGAACGGCCACGCCAACTCACTTGGGAAGGCAAAGGGATACTCGAGCGCACCATGAAGAGATTCACCCGTTGGGGCGACTACAGCAGCCTTCTGGCATCCAGTCACATCTCCGAGCTCTCACCCCATTTCCGCAGGATACAGGAGCAGGAACGCTTGCCCCAGGATTTTAAGTACTTCTGCGTGATACTGACCCTGTTGGACGACTACGAGGTGGTACGTCTGAAAGACAAGGAGGCAGTAGTTCGCAATCAGCTACGCCAGTATATCAGCATGATAGACCTCCGGGAAATGCAAAACCTCAGCGTGAAGAAATATGCACGGGACACAGTCTTCGATCTGCACGCGCTCGTAACCCACATCCCCGCAGATCTGCAAGAGGATGCCGTCCAGTTTCTTCGCCAATGGGCAGAAGCCAACACCGGCATTCACTTTGGCGAGGACGGGAAGGGTATCTTCAAGCAGAATCACGTAGACGTAGGCGAAGAAGCATATCTGATTCTGAAGGAGCATGGCAAGCCGATGTCCCTGAAAACCCTCTTCAGGAAGTTCAAGAGGCGATATCCTGACCACAAGTACACAGACATAGAGCAGTTCAGAGTGCCCATCCTGATCCACGAGCACATCAAAGCCAAAGGCCATGCAAGCATCTATGGACTGGATACATGGGACAACGTGTACTACGGAAACATTCGCGATCTGCTGAGGCTCACCATGGAAGCCTCTCCCGTGCCTGTACATATCGATGAGCTGACCGAAGCAGCACAAAAGCACTTCCCTAAAACCAATGTCGTAAGCATCATGTCCTCCATGAAACAATGCGAAAAGACCTTCGTACCTTTCCAGGGTAATTGTTATGGCTTAGCGACAAAGAATTATCCCCCTGAATACATAGTACAGCATCCTGTGCTCCGAGGAAAAAGAAGACAAAAACCTTCCCCAAAGACAAAAAAAACAACAAGGAGAAGGCGGTGAGAGACTCGATCTCCCTTTAGGTTCCGCCGCATGACGTCATGATCCTGAAGGTCAGGGCGAAGAAGCGATATCCACTTATCTACTTAACTACAAAAGACTTAACTACAAAAGAAAAGAACAAGCGAAACGCAAAACAATAATAAAAACGAAGGGCGATACGTATGTAATAGGGGTGAAAAAATGGGGTGTCTTTTGTCCCAATTGTCATGCGCAACATGAGCAAAACTGGCCCTCTTTTGACTTTTTTTCGAAAAACTCATCATTTTTCTTCTCGAAAAACTTTGATGTTCTTCGAAAAGCCTTAACTTTGCATCGTTAACAGTAGAAAACAACAATAAAATAGGTCGCCAGGGCAAGCCTAAACAGGGGGAACTTGCTCGTAGGTGCAAGTAAAACAAGATTCCCCCCTACCATATTTAACTATGAAGAGAAAATTTACTCTTTTGTTTCTTGTGACGGTGTTTGCAGGACTTAATGTCCGTGCAGCATTCAATCTGCCGAAGGACGATGAAGGGTACTACCTGATCAGCACGCCGGAGGATCTGGTGGCCTTCTCAGATTATGTGAACAACACTGTCGATGCCAATTCTTCATGGGGCCGTCTGACGGCCGACATTGACATGAGTGGCGTGCCTAACTTCTGGCCCATCGGTATGTATGCCGACACGGGCGGTACGCAAGTAAGATTCTATGGCCGTTTTGACGGTGCTGGCCATGTGATTTCGAACCTGACCGTTGCACGCGAGGACAACTATGAGGTTGGCCTCTTCAGCCGTTGCCAGAATGCCACTATCGAAAACCTGGGTATCGTGAATGCCAACATGAGCACCACCAGCGAGATGGAGCGCAATGGCTTCACGGGCGTCCGCACGGGTGTGATTTCGGGTGAGTTTGTCAGCTCCGTAATGCGCAACTGCTGGACTGCCGGTACGATTGAGCTGAGCACCCTGCATCCTCAGAAAGGCTATCTCAGCGGTGAGGCTGCCAGCAACTCTCAGTTCATCAACTGCTTCAGTACGGGCGATGTACTGGTAAACGGAACAGAATTCTCGCTTACGAATTGTTTTGCAGGCGATGAAGTGGCTGCTATGGGACCCACCGGTGAACTTTGCTTCACGCTGAACGGCGACCAGAGCGAGATCAGGTGGTACCAGACGCTGGGCGAGGACAACGTGCCTTGTCAGGATGCTACCCACAAGCAGGTATTCGGCAATGGTCCGATGAACTGCGACGGTTCACCCGCGGGGGCTATGACCTACAGCAATACGGACGACGGAAGTCCTGTGCCTCCACACGAGTTCGACCAAGAGGGATACTGCCAGAACTGCGGCTTCGAAGGCTACGAAGTGAAGCCCTCCATCGACCAATGGTACGAGATCACCACTCCTCAGGAACTGCGCTGGGTAAGCCGTTTCGTGAACAAGGGGAGCAACACCATCAACATCCGTCTGATGAACGACCTCGACATGAGCGACATTCCCAATTTCCCGCCTATGGGCAAACACAGGGACTCTGGCTTTGGTGCCGACGACTTGAATTTCCGAGGAACCTTCGACGGCCAATATCATGTCATCAGGAACCTTTACGTTGAGGTTTACGACAACTACGAGGCTGGTTTCTTCGGCCGCACGCAGGGTGCAACCATCAGGAACGTAGGTTTTGTGGATCCTACCGTTATCAACTACTCCACGGGGCCTGTCCGCGCTGGTGTCGTGGGTGGTGAGCTGTACCAGAGCACCATCACCAACGTGTGGACGGCTGGCGATATCAGCGTGACCACCGACCATGCCCAATGTGCCGGTTTTGGAGGTGAGGCAGCACAAAGTACACTGAACAACTGCTGGAGTACCTACGAGGGTCTCTTCGTGACAGAGAACAGCACTACGCTGAACAACTGCCACTATTTTTCCAAGAACGAGAACATCGTCGAGGACGCTGAGAGCGGAGCACTCTGCTGGGCGCTCAACGGAAAATCATTCGACCCTGAGGTTGTCTCCTATTACCAGACGCTGGGCGATGACCACTTCCCCACTTGGGACAAGACTCACGGACTGGTCTATGCAACCTCTGACGTAGATTATGCAAGCGCTACGGACGAGGAAGAGTACAAGCAACTCGTTGCAAGCTTGATTCAGGCTGAACATGCCGCCTACGAAGACGTGGTGGCTCCCGCAAGCCTCATCGATACGTATCTCGACCGCATTGATGCGATGGAGAACAAGCCCTTCCCAGACTTCCTGGCTGGCTACAAAGATCTGCAAGGCTTGCGCGATGCCATCGGCAATGCCCAGGCTTCCTACAAGAAGTATCAGGAGGCTCTGCAAGAAGTGCAGGCTTACGTGGACGAGAACGGCAACTTCTTCGATGGCGAAGAGCGCGACATGCTGGTCAACTATCTGACTAAGGAAGTGGAGCCAGGCGACACTTACCCCAATGGTTCCTCGCTATACATCCTGAAGAATTGCAACCTGAACAGCAATTACGTGAACAGCGAAATCGGTTACGTCCAGCAGCTGCTCAGCAATGCCGTACAGCACGGCTATGCCCCTGGTGCAGACATCAGCAACCTGCTGACAAACGCCAACTTTGCTGACGGTACGGCAGGATGGTCTCCTGAAGGCTCCATCGCCAACCACACCACAAGTGCAAACGTAACCAAATACCTGCTGCAAGGCCAGAATGGCAACTTCCAGATCAGCCAGACGCTCAACGGACTCAAGGATGGTCTCTATGAATTCCGCATCGGTGGCTATTCAGAAATCAGCAGCGGTCTCCTGTTGGGTGCATACAACTACCGAAACCTGTTGTTCGCCAACGGCAACGAGAACTACCAGAAACCTCTCTTCAGCGACCTGCTTACAGCAGAAGAGGTGGAAGGCTATTCAGGTTTCGAAGAGAAGTTGGACGATGCTGGTGAACCCCTCGGCTGGA
>JAEEGK010019128.1_pt1 | contig 14728 bp, 8 predicted proteins | sample 8958771 | NCBI WGS metagenome assembly JAEEGK01 (sample SAMN16246547, study PRJNA631951) | gut metagenome | biome: gut microbiome; feature: rumen; material: SC-attached | host: Bos | place: Iran: Karaj | collected 2018-10 | reverse complement strand
ATCACCCTGAATGTGCGCAATGCCACGCTGAAGAACGTGCTGAATACCGCGTTAGAGGGACAGCCAGTGAGGTGGGAGATAGAGGGCAACCACATCCTGCTGATGCGACAGCGTGCACAGGTGCGCAACGTGGTGCTGAGCGGGCGCGTCACAGATGCACAGACAGGCGAGCCGCTGGCAGGAGCAACCATTTACAATGCCACCCGTCGCACAGGAACCTCCACCAACGCGTCTGGACAATATAAGCTTACGCTGCCAAGCAATCGCAATATGGAGTTAACCATCAGTTACGTGGGCTATATTTCTCAAGAGCAAACCATCATTTTGATAAATGACAAGGAGTTGGACATCAGACTAAGGCAGGATACTCGTAGCCTGCGTGGTGTGGAGGTGGTAGGCAATCGACACAACTTTGGCCCTCAAAGTTCGCAGATGAGTGCGCAGGCTGTCACTGTCAAGCAGATACAGGAGATGCCTGTTCTTTTGGGTGAACCTGATGTGTTGAAGACTCTTCAGCGTCTGCCAGGTGTACAGAGCAGCGGAGAAGGGCGCGCTGGCATCTTCGTTCGAGGTGGCGACTACGACCAGAACCTCTTTACGCTCGATGGCATCACGCTTTATAATCCAGAGCACCTGCAAGGCTTCACTTCAGCTATCAACAGTGATGTGCTCGAGGATGTAGTGCTTTTCAAGGGTGCTTTCCCTGCCCGCTATGGTGGCAGACTGTCGAGTGTGGTAGAGTCCAATTTAATGGAGGGCGACATGGAACGCTACCATGCCTCTATCACTGCTGGCATATTGGCCTCACGTGTACAGGTGGAAGGACCTATCTGGAAAAACCATACCTCTTTTAATGTAGGCGCACGCATCTCATATTTCAACGCCATCGTAAAACCTATGCTCAAAGAAGTGATTTACGACAATCCTGGCCAATTGAACAATTACAGCAAGATGCGCTATTACGACATCAATGCCAAACTGGTGCATCGCTTCAATGATAAGGCGAAGCTCTCTGCTGTGTTTTATCTGGGCTACGACCAGAACAATGCTACCCCCAACGAAACCACGCAGCACTTTGAACGCCAGAAGGAAGTTGAGAATAAAATAACACGCGAGAAAAGAAACTACACATTCTTTACAGACAACACTGAGCAAATCCAGACCCTCATAAGTTGGAACAACATCTTAGGTGGACTCACTTATAGTGTGGACTTAAGTCCTGTGTTGAAGTTCGATACCCAGCTGTCCTATAGTGGCTATGACAGCAAGCAGGGTTTTGCCACCCGCAGGGAGAGTCTCGTAAACGTGAATTTCAGCAATGATAATCCGTTAGGTGGCGAGGTCTATACGCATAGCATTATGGAGGATTACTCAGATTTCCGCACGCAAGTGGATGACCTGAGTGCACGCGCCACACTGACCTTTACCCCCAATACCAAACACGAACTCCACACAGGTCTGCAGGGTAGCAGCCTATGGGTCACTCCTTCTGTAACCACATATCATGCTACCTTCGATCAGACAATGAAGGATGACAGTTACATAACCATAGTAGGCTTGGGTGACGAGCGCTATGACTTTAACTATCATGGCAACTATAAGACCATGGATAATAAGCAACAGGAACTTATCTTGTCGACCTTCGTGGATGATGACTGGAGCATCTCAGAATCTTTAAAGGCAAACATAGGATTACGCTTCCAGGCTTATCGCAGCGGAGGAAAGACTAGCTTGGCATTAGAGCCCCGAGCCTCTGCGCGTTGGCTTATCAGCAAAGATGCTGCCTTGAAAGCCTCTTACGCCCGCATGTCACAAGGTCTTTTCCTTCTGAGTAGCGGCAACATTCTCCGCACTACAGACATTTGGATACCAAACTACAAAGACATGAAATTGGGCACCTCCGATCAGGTATCAGTTGGCTACAGCCAAGAGTTGAAAGGTGGATACCAGCTCTCTGTAGAGGGCTACTACAAGTGGATGGATAATGTAGTAGAATATAAGGAAGGTGTCTCCTTCTACAATGAAAATGACTGGGAGCGTATGGTGGCACAGGGTCGTGGACGTGCCTATGGTGTGGAGTTGATGGCACAGAAGACCTTAGGCAGCACCACAGGCATGGTGAACTACACCTGGAGCAAGTCATTGCGCACCTTCGACCGCAAGGGCATGGAACTAAATGGGGGCCTGGAATACTACGCCTTGAGCGATTTCCGCCACAACATCAATATTTCTATCACCCAGCGTTTAAGCAAGAACTGGGACTTCTCTGCGGCTTGGAGCTACCAAAGCGGGCGCAGGGGCACCATTGCTTCTACCACACAGAGTGGTCCCTACTTGGATGAATTCAATGCTAACAGTCCATCAACAGCCTCGGATTTAGTAGATATATATGAACAGAATCCAGCCTATAGTCAAATTATTGCAGAATATTATCAGGATTCATTTGTACGCAGTTTGCTGCGAATGAATACCTTCTACTCGCGTAACTCTTTCCAGCTGCCTGCCACCCATCACCTTGATATCAGTCTGCGCCATCATGGTAGCATCGGCATCGGTGAGATGATCTGCGACATAGGCATCTACAACATCTATAACCAGCAGAACATCGCTTCGGTCTATTGGGGCTATGAGCATAACCGTCGTAACCTCAAAGGCATCTGTCTGTTCCCTATCATGCCATCCCTTAATCTTACCCTTAAACTCTGAAAAACAATGAAAGCAAGATATTATATACTCCTTTTGGCTCTTGCCCTCATAGGCACGGCCTGTGAACGTACTCTTGACTTTATGGAGGTGGAAGAAACTTCAGTAAGCGATCTAACACTCAATGCCATAGCCGTGACAGGCACTCCTCTTAAAGTCTTTCTAAGTCATACATACCCCATAAATAAGACACCAACGGTGTCGCATATCGATGACATAACGAAGTATGGCCCTTATAATTATGGAAGAGGTAACACGGTGTATTTCGACTACGTCTTCTGGGACTATTATAAAGAGACGGCCATTTATGATGCGGAACTGAAAGCGGTGGTCAATAGCAACGATATCTATACGTTTACCTTGGCGCCAGACAGTATAGGCTTCGATTGTGCGTACGTACCAAAGGAAGGCGACCATATTGTGCTTACGGCTAGAAGCGGAGGTAACGAGATAGAGGCGGAAACCACTGTACCAGCAAAGCCTCAGATAGAAATCCTGGAGACGGAAGAGGTTGGCACTAATCCTTATCGTGAGTATGAGGGACTTGCTTTTAATACCGATTCGCTCATGCGTATCACTTGTCACATCAATGATAAAGGAGGAGAACAGTTCTATCGTTTGCGTGTACGTGAAGAAAGGGGTGTATTGTCTGGGGGGTCTGTAAATAATGGTCCAATCACTTGGTATACCTATTATGCAATGCAGGATGTTTTCTACTCCGCGGATGCTTTGTTTGTAGATAATCGCCTCAACAGCAATTTTGGGGGATGGCCAGCATACTTCTCTAATATATTCGATAATACTCTGCTCACTAACGACTATACCTTTATTGTCGATAGCCCCAAGTATATGCTATATCAAACAGGAGGTTTTATTGACTTCTACGAATCCCAAAAAACGAAACCTGGTCGATTTTATTACTCGCCTAAGGTGATGGTGGAACTTCAAGCTATTACAAAAGATCTTTACCGTTACTATAAATCAATGGAACTCTACCGAATCTCATCCTCTGACGAATTTGCTGAACCTGTGAAAATTCATAGCAATGTCAAGAACGGCTGGGGTATCTTTGGTGCCCTAAACTATGATAGGCACCTTGTGGAGTTTGAATATTAATTATGATGTAAATTTATAGCTATTTTGACCTATGAGAAACAAGATACTTCTATTATTATTTGCATTCTTTGTCGCAGTAGGCTTTAATGCTTGTGAAGACGAAGTACCAGATTTCATTGGCGTCATTCCATACATGGAACTAAAGCAGGGAACCTATGAGATAGATGCCAATGAGCAAGACGTGAAGGTGACCTTCATAACCAATCAAGAAGAACTCTTCTTTGATCAGATTTTTAACGAATACGGGATTATCGGTGAGACACAACCTTTATGTGATTGGATAACACAAGCCACCACACGCTTGAAAGTGGATGAGTATACTTATACTTTCCATGTGAAAGCCAATACTAGTACTCTGCCTCGCAAAGCAGTGATGCCAGTATGGGCAGGTAAGGTGTATAGTGACCGTGGGTTACTAAAATTTGTCCACTTCGTACAGAAAGGAGCAGAATGATAAACTATACCATATCTCTCTTAGTTTAGGGTTTAAGAGCAACCCAGTCCCTCAGCACCTAGAAGTAGTGCTGAGGGACATGTACGTATGCGCCATTAGGCACTTCGTGAAGTATGGGGAATAAAGATAGTTTAAATTAACTGAGGAAATGAGAGGTTTTACTAAATGCTCACATTTTAATAGTACCGAGAGACATACGATGTATAATTATAAATAGAGACTATAAGTCAGTGCAAAAATCTACAATCTATACAACAGAATGGCTTCGAAATGAATAGAATGATTATCTTTAGGGTTACTTGGTTTGGCATGTTCCTGCTCCTCCTTCTCTGTACACCCTTGCATGCGCAGCGCAGCGATCGTCTGACGTTGCAGCTGAACCGTGCTTCGTTGGCTGAGTTTGTCAGGGCAGTGGAGGCAGCCACAGACTATACCTTTGTCTATAGCGAGGATGTACAGTTGGCAGAGCCCATCACCCTGAATGTGCGCAATGCCTCGCTGAAGAATGTGCTGAATACCGCGTTAGAGGGCCAGCCAGTGAGGTGGGAGATAGAGGGCAACCACATCCTGCTGATGCGACAGCGTGCGCAGGTACGCAACGTGGTGCTGAGTGGGCGCGTCACAGATGCCCAGACAGGCGAGCCGCTGGCAGGAGCCAGTATCTACAACCCGCAGCGACGTACGGGTACCACTACCAATGCCAATGGCTACTATACCCTCACGCAGCCCAACAACGTGGACTTTGAACTGGTGTTCAGTTATGTGGGTTATGCCTCTAAGACCCATCAGCTGAAACTCTATGGCAATCGCCAGCTGAATGTGGCGCTGGAACCAGGCACCACCCTTCAGGAAGTGGAAGTCTATGGCACGCGCCACAACTTCGGAGCACAGAGTTCACAGATGAGCGCCATTGCAGTATCTGCAGAACAAATCAGGCGTATGCCAGCATTACTTGGAGAAACTGACGTACTGAAATCCTTACAACGGCTCCCAGGCGTACAGAGCAGTGGAGAAGGAAGGGCTGGTATCCATGTGCGAGGTGGAGAGCATGACCAGAATCTTTTCACTCTGGATGGAATTACACTCTACAATCCAGAACATTTGCAAGGATTCACCTCAGCCATTAACAATGATATTCTGGATGATGTGGTACTATACAAGGGTGCGTTCCCTTCACAATATGGCAACAGGCTTTCAAGTGTAGTAGATATTGGTATTTTGGATGGTGACATGGAGCGCTATCGTGCTTCTTTCACAGCAGGCATGCTTGCCTCTCGAATTCATGTGGAAGGTCCTATCTGGAAAGAACATACGTCTTTCAATATCGCCGCACGTGCTTCCTATTTCAACGCCATTGTGAAACCGCTTCTCGAAGAGGTGGTATATGACAACCCTGATCAGATGAACGAGTTTGCCCATATGAAGTATTATGACATCAATGCAAAGCTGGTACATAAACTAACTGACAGGGGCAAACTGGCTGCAGTATTCTATATGGGGCATGATGTCAATAATGCCACACCTAATAGGAGTGCCCAGCATTTCGAATATGAGTCTGTGGAGAAACAACCTCAGAAATTCGGATTTGTAGATAATTCAAGCACAAGTCAGACCCAGAACAGTTGGAACAACCTGCTGATGGGAGTTACCTACAATCATCAGATTAACTCCAAACTATATTTTGACCTCTCTGCAAATTATAGTGGCTACGATTGTCATCTTGACTACCGGAATACATCAAGTAGGCAGAAGGGTGTTGCCATATACAAGAATGATCCTGCTGCAGCCCAACTCTATTCACTTAAAAAAAGTGAAAGTGGTACGACATACACTTCTGAGATTCGTGATTTGGGAATCAGTGGGGATGTGCACTTTACAATGGGCGATTCACATGAAATCCATTCTGGCATCCAGTTCTCATCAATTGGCCTTACCCCAACCGTAAGTACCTTCTACAATACTTATGAGAAGCGGGCACCTGATGAGAAAACGGCTTTGAATATAGGATTGGCTGAAGACCGTTACACTGTGACTACTGACGGCAACGAGAACTTACTGGGCAGCAAGGAGGAACTGAATACATTAGGAATATTCCTGGAAGACAGTTGGGATATCTCCGCACGTCTGAAAGCAAATATTGGTCTACGCTTCCAGACAAATACGTTAAAAGGCAAGACTCACCAAACCATAGAACCCCGAGTATCAATGAGAATGCTGATAGCTGACAATATGTCTCTGAAAGTCTCTTATGCCCGAATGTCGCAAGGCTTACAATTGCTGAATAGCGGCACATTGTTGACACCATCAGAAGTGTGGGTACCTGTAGCTGGAGAAATGAAAGTAGGAACATCTGACCAAATCTCTGCAGGTTACAACTTCGACATGAGAAAAGGCATTCAACTATCTGTTGAAGGGTACTACAAATGGTTGGATAATGTGGTCGATTATCGGGAAGGCGCAACGTTTCAAACAGGAGACAGCTGGACCGATAAAATTGCCCAAGGTAAGGGGCGGGCCTATGGAATTGAGTTGATGGTGCAGAAAACGGTTGGCAATACAACTGGTATAGTGAGTTATACTTGGTCTAAATCTTTACGTACTTTTGATCGTGAAGGTATGGTACTCAACGGGGGAAGAGAATTCTTCTCCAAAGGTGACCGCCGTCATAACATCAGTATTAACATCAGTCAACGATTAAGTAAGAACTGGGATCTTTCGGCAGCATGGACATACCAAACAGGCAGAAGAACAATATTGCCTACCAAAACTGTAGGAAGCAGTGTACTGGGCGAATTCAACAACTATCGATTAAGAGGCGAGAGCGATGTTCCGTGGGCTATGGATTATACCTTGAATCCTGACTATCAGGCAGCTTCCACAGAATACCATTCAGATGTCTATATTGATCATATAATACGAACCGACACCTATGGGCAACGCAATGCCTATGTCATGCCAGCCGTGCATCGGCTTGACATCAGTTTAAGTCATCATGGGATGATAGGTATAGGGGAAATGATATGTGATGTAGGTATATATAACCTATATAATCATCAGAATATTTCTACGGTGTATTGGGGTTACCAGAATAACAGACGTGCCTTAAAGGGTGTCTGTCTGTTTCCCATCATGCCATCACTAAGTCTTACGCTAAAGTTTTGATTACCATGAACTACAGATTATATTTACCAGCGCTTTTGCTAACAGTCGTTGTTTCGGCCTGCGAAAATACACTTAATTTCGAGGGTACGACGGAGGAGGAGAGCAGCACTTTGGTTATCAATGCCGTAGCTGTGACAGGTTCCCCATTTACTGCCTATATCACAAAGGCAGAACGTGCTGATATAGCTATTATAGCACCTTATATAGACTTCAAGACCTCAATGTACCATCGAGATGATCCTATAGATGATTACCACCAAAAAGACTATCTGGAAAGAGTGAAAATAGAAGATGCTGTTGTTGAAGTTAAGGTAAATGGAAATGGAAATGAAATCTATCAAATGCATTACAATCCGTCCATCTTAGGATATGAGTGTGAGTACATACCAAAAGAAAAAGACCAGATTGAGGTGAAAGCTACCTTTGAAGGACAGACATTGACTGCTAGTACAAACGTCCCCTCAAAGCCACGAATAGAAATCATTGATTATGAAGTGATAGAGGATAATCCATATCAGGACATGAATGGACTGGCCTTCGTTACAGATAGCATTATGCACATCACATGCCGTATTGGCGATACAGGCAGAGAGTCTTATTATAGGCTACGTGTTCGTGGAGAGCGTGATGTGGAATTTGTTTATGGTACCACTCATTCTTATTTTTATGTCATGCAGGATGTCTTTTTCTCCTCCGACCTGTTGTTTGCTGACAATCGGCTTCATAAGGGTTTTGGAGGTTGGCCTGCCTATTTCTCGAATGTATTTGACAGTCGTTTGATTAAAGGAGGACATAACACATTCTTCGTAGATAGTCCGAAAGTGCCTCATAATGCATTTGGGCTTTATTACATTGAAGAAGAGAACCATGAGGGAGTCCCCATAATACATCCTCGTGTTATGGTGGAGTTGGAGGAAATTACTAAGGAATATTATAACTTCTTAAAATCTATGGAACTTTACCGCGTCACTGCCAGCGATGCCTATACAGAGCCTGTACAGATCTATAGCAACGTCCAGAACGGTTGGGGCATCTTTGGTGCCCTGAGCTATGACCGCCACTTTGTGGAGTATGGAGAGTAACATAAAAAGAAATACATTTCTTTTGTTCTGCTATAGACTTTTTATATCTTTGCGCCATAAAAATGTGAATTAGTCCAAATAACAAAAAACACGAAAAAGTTTCAGAATTATGACAAAGAAACAAGCATTACAACTATTTGAAGAGCGCAAAGTGCGCATAGTGTGGGACGACAAAGAAGAGAAATGGTATTTCGCCATAGTTGATGTATGTGCTGTGCTTACTGATAGCAAGGACGCAGCAGCATATTGGAGAAAATTAAAACAACGTTTGAAAGCAGAGGGAAATGAAACCGTGACAGATTGTCACGCTTTACCACTAAGCAATACAAGGATTTCAAAGGCTTGAAGAAAGAAAACCTGCGCGACAATATGACTAACCTTGAAATAGCCTTCAACATTCTCGCTGAAGCCTCAGCCACCGAACTCTCCAAGCAACGCGACCCTCATGGTTTCCGTCAGCAAGCCCAGGTGGCAAAAGATGGCGGCAGCGTGGCAAAGGCTGCACGCAATCAGTTGGAGAACCAGTTGGGGCATAGTGTTATTTCGCCAGCCAAGGCCAGCGACTATCTGTTGCCTGAGGATTTAACAAATGAAGAGTGATTAGAACCCATAATCACTGACCTATAGGTCCCAAAATACCCAGTATCTGGTCGTAAAACTGTAAAAACGGTGGTGGAAGTGGTAAATATCCACCACTTCCACCACCGTTACTGCCACTTCTTAACTACCTTATATATAAGCAGATAACCACAAAAGTGGTGGAAGTGGTAATATGTTTTGTCAAACTTTTTGTTCTGCTATAATAACTGCCGATAATCTCACTCAATTACTTTCCAATTACCATGGCCTGTAGATCCATCACGGTCAATGAATCTCAATAATTTAAGCTTATTGATGTGCTTTTGGACTGCTGTCACAGATATTCCGATTCTATTCGCAATCTCACTCCTTGTGATATAGTTATCAGCATATATCATCTTATATATGTTAGCAGCAGTTTCAGATAACCCTTTAGATAACTCTTTAGATAACCTTATAGACAACCCCTCAGGCAACTCTATGGATAACCTATTAGACAACCCTATAATACTAGACTTAACCGATGGCACAGGCAGCACCAGTTCCACTTCGTCAACATCCAGTTTGTTTAGCAGCTGAGGCTCGCCCCAGTTGGTTTCTTTCCATGCTGCAATAATCTTTGGGAATCCTGAACCGACATTCTCACCAAAGCCAATCATCCGAAGCATATTCTGAATCTTGGGATTACGAGCCTTCGAGTTTCCACCTTTATAGATGGTCTCTACTGGCAACTTCAGCAAGCCAGGATTGCGGAAGCAGAGACGGTCATCATGTTTCTCTATCCTCAGAATACCAGCATCCGCCATCAGGTCGCAGTGGATAATTGCATTCGTGAAGGCTTCACGCACAGCCTCATGCTGCGGTGTATCATCATTCCTCTTGCCGCCTTTCTCCAATTTGAAAGGTCTCGGCAAATCAAACTGCACCTTTGGCGATACGATACGGAAGAACTGATACAGGTTGTTCTCCCATAGTCCATCGTAAGTCAGCCGGTCATGATACCGCTCATCACCCACCAGATGGCTCATGTCCAGATAGTCCATGCGGAAATTGGAGAACCTATCTCTGATAGCGAGCCCCTTACCAAACATCATCAGCCCTGCCAATGTCAAGCCCTCCTTACCCGTTTGTCTATTTTCGGTATATCCACCAAGATTCCTGAGGAAAGTCTTGTCATCAACCCTGTTCCAGACATGGGTACTGTTCTCCTGTCTGAACTCCGTGCGATACTGTCGCAAGGAATCTGGATCGATATCATCCATACCATAGTACTCTATCAGAATGCTATCGTTACCATCCACATTTGAGTCACGTATCATCGCTTTCACCTGAGCCTCCGTACAATGGTAGTCACCTTCATTATTGCGCCTATACGTACCTTTATATACATTGCTGTTCAGATAGATGGGCTTTGCTCTCCAGTCTGCCTGAGGAACACGGATGCAAACAATCTGTGCTCCATCTACGTTCACTACCTCGACATCGTTGTCAAGAAGGATGTTCTCATTCACCTTGTCGCTGTTGAGGGTGTTCCAGAAGTCTGTGATAATCTTCATCGGCTCATCCACGCCAATTATCTGGTAACGCTTCTGGATGTCCTTCTCTTGCATGTCTTCATTCACGCCAAGCAGAATCTGTCCGCCAATTGTATTAGCGAAAGCCGAATAGGTCGCCCAAACTGACTTTGGCACCTCTGCCTTTGCCCGTTTGCATTCCAGCGTCACCCGTTCGCCTTTCCATAGCGCTTCTTTTATCGTTTTCTCGTCCATATTCATATTTCGATTGCAAAGTTACATCTTTTTCTGGTATTTACTATCACTGCTCGTCAAGAAAGATTGGGCTCTTCTAAAACGTAACCATTGTTATGTTCACTCCAATAGTCCTGTACGTATTTTAGGTACGGATGATTCTTTGTGTCAACATCACTTAAATTCTCATCTATTATAGAAATCAAATCTTGACATATTTTCTTCTTTTTAATTCTATTGCATTTATCAAGAATATCTTTCCATTCCCCTACATTGTTAAGATTAAATTGTATAGAGAACCGATTGTTAAATTCAAATTTCCCGTCTGTGTAATAAACGATATGAGCTAACCAGTCTTTGTATAATTCTGTCCGATTCAAGTATTTTGCAAAGCGATCTATAAAATAAACATGATTCATCTGTGAAAGATGGTTAATTGTATAGAGTGTGTCATCAGAATATATCTCATCGTGTGACATGTTCTCTATTTTAGAAATATAGGAATCTATTATATGTTTGCTCCATTTCTCATAATCAGTATCTGAGAATATAAGGTGTTCAATATGATTCCATGCTTTCGTTAGGAATAAAGACATAACATTTATGTCATACGTATCAGTTAATATATAATTCTCAAGCTTTTTTTTATCATTCTCGTATTTCTCATGAAGTATTTCATCATTATTCCTTCTTGAATTGTTAAATTTTGTCTCATCATAATAAAGACTTCGTAAAAGAGAATCCAAATCAAAAGCAGACATGGCACATTCTATTTCTCTTGCTTTCCCTACGTATGAAAACCAATTGACCTTTTCCGGTTTCATCTCGCAAAACAATAATATAAACAGTTGGACCTTCTTGTAGATATTCAGTTGGTCTTCTTTTAATGTGTACAAATTGCGCGATAATATATGTATAAAAGAAGTTTCTTGACTATTCTTAATGATTTCCTTGATGTTATCCTCAAAGTTTGCATTATTGGGCACTAATATACGCATAACTTTAGTACCCAAAAGTTGTGTGTTTTTAAGTTTAAATGAGAAGTATCTAAAATATGAGTCTTCATAACACATTTGTGATGCGTCAACTGCGTTTCTCTTTTTGAAAATAAAACTTAAAGCCTCTTTGTAAATATCATTTTTACTTTTGATTGCATCAATCAGTAATTCGTCTTCACTTTGAATCTTGTTTTTTTCTTTTTCTTCATCGTTAGATTTATTCCTATGTCCTAAACGCTCCAGCAACTGTTGTGTAGATGGACTACAGAATAAATCAGAGCATTTCTCGTTTATGCATAAGCATCTAGTTGCATTATCATATTTCAAAATCAACTCATTTCTATCCCTTAACAATTTATAAACTATCGGATTTGCGTATTGTATATATGAAATAGCAAATAAGTCTTCATAATTAATATTTTCTTTAAGCCCTTCTTCATTTTCCACAGAATCTAAAGCATACGAAAAAACATTCATAAACCGATACAAATCACGTGGACTCTCAAAAGCACTCGAAATACCTGTAATTCCTAAAATGTTATTTCTTAGTTTTATAGCATCATCATCATTGACGAACTTTTTTAAAATATTAACCAAATGTTTTTTGAACAAATCTTTCATTACATTGTCATTTGCAGGGAACAAAAGCTCGAAATTGATGAACTTCTTCAAATAAGATTCTGTGTCTTTAACATCCAATTTTTCAAGCGAATGTTTCAAGTTCGTCTTATCTGCAGCAATAACATAAAAAATGTTTCTGAAATCTGCTGTGTCACGAATTAGGTTTAATACCACGCGCATTTCTTCTTTTTGAAGCCTATCTACATCGTCTATCGTTATAATTATTGGTCTGTCCATTTTTGCCAGACAATGTTTTATCTCATCATGTTCTTCTGCCAAAGACGATTGATGACAGAAGGTTTTTATCCAGAATGTATAAAGATTATTGGGAGACTGCCTAATTAACTGCCCAACATACGAACTAAATAATCCTCGTGGAATCGTCACATATTTCCCCAATTCATTTTGCAACAAGGCAAAGTATTCTTTAATGATTGCATCAGGGGTGTCACACATCCACGGTTTGAACTCTATATATACGAAACTCTCCTTATATTGTTTTTCTATTGCATCATGCATTTGATACAGAAAAGATGTCTTTCCATAACCAAACTCTTCACTCATGAGAATTGTAAAAGAATTGCCTTCGTCAGAATCTTTATATTTATCAAAAGTTGAATGAATCTTGTTGAGTAGGATAGGAATATAATCTATTCTTCTATATTTGTCTTTTGTAGTTGGTGAATCTAAATAAAATGGTGTTACGAGTTTAGATTCAAAGTTAGGCTTTTGACTTATACGATAGAGAAATGCCACTAATTCAATAATGACTATACTGATGAACAGGCAAGCAAAATAGTCAAAATAGTAGCCAAAAACAGAATAGAAATCAAAACGGTTGGTGAACTTAAATAGTACATAAATTGCTAATGCCAAAAGTTCCCAGAAGTATCTGCCTACAAAAAGTTTCTTTTCCGTTTTTAATGATTGAAAATTAAAGGCTGCGACCACTAATGGAAAAGATATAAATAGAAGAGCGATACACAGATGTTCTGGTACATCCTTCGTGAATGGAATTATAAAATTTGAAATACCATCGCAAACTGGATTCCAAAACAAAGTAAATATCACTATCAAAATGTAAACGACAGTGAACTTGCCTTTTAACACAACAATATAATCTTTATCTTTTGACATATTTAAGTCGCTCTCCTTTTATATTCAAAGTATAAAATCATTTAATATCGAGTTACCCACTATCTATAATGTAGTTACCTAGTAACTCATAATAGTTAGGCATTAACTTTGAATATCACAATAAGCATCGTTTTCATGCCAATAATTTCTTAATCAAAACACCAACATAATTATCATCCGTCTGGAAAAGAACGTGATGCTCAATGAAATCCTGATGACTTCCCCAATCGTCTACCTCAAGATACTTTGTATTTGAAATGATATAACTATCAAGTGTGATATTGGCATCCTTGAGTGATGGCTCTATTTCAGTCTTAAGCTCCCTAAAAAGATTAATCTTCTCATTCTCTAACTGTTTCTTCAAGTTGCGAATACCCTTGGGATCTATGAACACCACGTGTTGGTGATCGCCATCCATTAACCACAGGATAAAATCAGGATAGAAATTGCTGCTCTCAAAAAAGCCAATACCTTTTCGGCTCTCATTACGAAGCAGATACAATTCTTTCCCTTTCAGCAAATCATCCTGATGGCTGTTATAGAAATCGCGCAAATCTTCAACGAACTTGGATTCCCCTTCATTCAGGGCAATAGGCGACACTTTTATCAAAGGCTCATTGTTCCCTGAGTCCATTAGCACGTTCTTTCCTACTTCATTTTTGGGATTCAGGCAGAGCAGTGGATAATATAAATGTTGATTAAAACGGAGAGACTTTATCCAGTTTTTGAAGATAAGCATGTCATTACTCGTCTTGAAATTCTTGGCAAGATCACGCAAACGTTCTATCCACTCTTCTTTGTCCTTTCTTACCTCAACAGTATATTCATCAAAGAAGTTAGGATCATCTTCGCTGATATAGACCGTTTCCAGATGTTGCTTCTCGTAACGACCTCTGCAAATCTTAAAGGCACGCTCCAGATAGCCGCCTAACAATGAGATTGTAATATCTTCCCAGCGAGCTACGTCCACGGCATAATCATGCCCATCCATCTCCTCACGTTGTATCTTCAACTCATACCAATCATGTTCTTTCATCAGGTCTTTCAAGAAGGCCATATCAATCATCATGTTGATCCAGCCCCGCTCCTGCTTTAGGTGCACTAAAGCGAAATAAATTTTGGTCCAAT
>JAEEGK010019125.1_pt1 | contig 14729 bp, 11 predicted proteins | sample 8958771 | NCBI WGS metagenome assembly JAEEGK01 (sample SAMN16246547, study PRJNA631951) | gut metagenome | biome: gut microbiome; feature: rumen; material: SC-attached | host: Bos | place: Iran: Karaj | collected 2018-10 | reverse complement strand
TGTAGGCAGAAGAAAGCGGGGCGTCGTTATTGTCGTATTCGTCTTGCTCTTCCTTGCCGAAGAAATATTTCAGCGTACCCATGACGTTTTTGGCAAAGACGTAATCGACGCCCATTTCCACGCCCTTATATCTGGGCTGCATGGCATCATAGGTCGGCGCGATAACAGCATAGGCGCCAAGTTGGCGATAGGCGAGGAACGCGCCCCAAGATCCTTTATCGGCGGGGTCGGCGCCTTTGTAATCCAGCTCAATACTCCATGCGCGCTTGGACGCGGCAGTCGTTGCTTCAAAAACGTCGCCCGGATCCGCAGGATCAGGTGGGTCGCCGAGAGGATTGACGGTCCAAGCATACGCACCATTGATGGAAAGATTCTTGTCGAATTTGTAACCGAGACCGATATCCCAAATGTTGACGGCTGATGTACAAGCTGCGGCGGAAATCACCGCATCGTTCGCCCAACGATGGAAGCCTAAACCCCAAGTGATTTTGTCGGCACGGTCGTTGTAAATCTCAATAGCTTGGTAGCTGCCGGTTTTAACAGGTTGTCCGGCCGGAACATTTGGCGTAGCCTTTACTTGGTCATAGCGTGCGGAGCGTCCCACCGTCAGCGTCGCCTTGACTTTTTTGCCGAAGGTAATCTGACCACCGGCTACGTTATCGTCATAAACCATACCGTTGTCGATATTGGTTATATACGGCAATTTGCCGAGAAGAATCTGGAAATTTTTGTAATCGCCTTGCGCCCAGACGCGCTCGACGCATATTCCCGGTATTTCGTCTGCGTTGTCAACGATGATATTGTTTGCGCCGGTTGTGTTGGCGGCGGAGTTCATATCGCTGTTGTAGTCGATGCGGGCGTGTCCCGACCAATGCTCGTTGATTTGCATGGACGGTTCCAAGCGAAGCGTCAGATATTGGGCAATGCTCCGTTCATTATCCTCGTCTTTAATATGGTTGTGCAGATACCGATAGCGTACTGTGCCGGTCCAAGTCACATTGTCGACCTTCTTTTCGAGGGCCGCCACGCGTACGCCGAGGCTGTTCAGCTCGTCGGCGAACTCCGCTGCCAGCTTGTCAATCAGAGCCTTGTCTCCGCCGCCTTTCGCCATGGCGCGGGCCACCATTTGTGCCATTTCGTAACGGGTGATTTCTTGGTCGCCGCGATAGGTGCCGTCGCCGTAGCCTTCAATGACGCCTTCGGCAGCCAGCTGCGCTATAGCGTCATACGCCCAGTGGTCGATGGGTACGTCCTCAAAGGGATTGGCTGCGGCGAAGGTCGTGGATGCAGAGGCAGCAATAAGCGCCGCCGCAAAGGTGGAGACAACTGTTTTCTTCATTCAACAACAACTTCTTTCTTATAGCTATGAGGTTAGTCGTACAGGTCGCACTTAATCTTTACGACCGCGCCGTTCATCGCCTCGATTTTCAGCTTCATGCGGCTGTCGGAAGCGTAGTAGGTGTATTCGTTCTTGCCGTCATCGTATTCCATCTTGTCCGGCTGCCCGTAGGCTTCGACAATCGCGCTTTCCGGCGAGCTGATGCCGATTCCGGCGGGCGTTGTAACGCCGCTACCCGGTCGATTGATTTTTAGTTCTTCAATCAGGTTGCGGTTGAAGTCGTCCAGATCCGCTTTGACGCCGTTTTGAAAGTAAGCGTCGTCTCCACGATACGTCGCTTGGCCGTAAACGGCAACCGCTTCGTCGACGCTCATGCCCGGAGCAACGCCGCCCAGCGCAATCTCCGCGCTCGGAACCGACGCCAGCGCCGTCGCGCTCGACATCATCATAAGTCCCGCCAGGTAAGCCGTAATCTTTTTCTTCATGAAAAACCCTCCTCATAATAAATATTTTATCAGCATTGGTTTGTGATTATGCGGCATCTTTCTGTTGGTGGGCAGTCGCCCATTTTTCTATTTGCGGCTGGAGTAGACGGACGACCTTTTTCCTCGAAAGGTTCTTTTCCAGAAGGATCTTGTTTCCGTCCGTCTTGGGAAAAGCCGCCGCGGCGCATTCCACAGCGCCGTCGCCGTAACAGGATATTGTTGCCTTGTAGGATTCAAGGTCGTGGATTTTCAGGAAAAGCATATCCATGTTTTGCGTTTCAAAATTTTTCAGCACCCAATCTCCGAGCCGTTTCTCCAAATCCTGGCGCTTTTCCGGCGTCAACGCGACGACGGTGGCGCAGCCGTAAGAAATACCGTTGATCGTGAATTCCTTGTAATCGGAATAGAAAATGTCCTTTTCCGACATATTCCTATAAGCGGCAAATTCTTCTTCCATGGCAAGGAAATATGCATTCCTGTCTTTGATGCCCGCTTTTTTCACAAGATCGGATACCGCTTGCCGATCCAGATCCGTGGCGGTGTTGCTTTGCAGATTGTCGGTATCGGACAGGATGGCGGAAAGCATCATGCCGGCCATGGGCTTTTCGATCGGAACATTGGCTTCAAGATATTCCAGCCACACGATGGTGGAAGCGCAGCCTATGGGCAGATTGCGGTAATATGCGGGAGAAGCGGTCGTCACGTCGCCGATGAGATTATGATGGTCGATGACCTCCAATATATTGGCCTTGTCCATGCCGGGGGCGGCCTGGGCGAAGCTGTTATGATCTATCAGGATGATGTTCTTGCCGGCGGCGTTCTCCAGCAGCGACGGTTCTTTCAGGCCGAAATATTTTAAGGCGTAGGCGGTTTCCGCGTTTACCGGAGAGGCAATCCTGGGCTCGGCGTTTATGCCCAATTTCCGTTTCAGGTTCGCATAAGCGATCACCGTGCATACGCTGTCGGAGTCGGGCGGCTTATGACCGATGACATAGACCGGGCCGTTGCCGTAGTCTATTCCCTGCATATACGCGGGATATTTGATATCGTGCTTGCGGCCGGCGTCTGCAACCGAGGTGTAAGAAACAAGAAGAGCGACAAGAAACATTGCGCAGGCCATCAACAGGGAAGTGTTCTTCTTTTGCATGGATATTTCCTCCGTTATTGCTTGAGAATCTTCTATTATGTTAGCCTTTTATTGTGTTTTCCACAAGATATTTGAAGAAGTTGTATATTTTATAATCTATTCTACTTCCAAGACTGTTTTTCCTTCTTTTCCGATTTTTTTTGTAGTCTTTTGGAAAACCATCTCCCGATAGTAAATTTTATAATTTCTCTTCTTTGTCGCGTTCTTTTTGGAGGTGTTAAAAGATTCTTGGAAGCGTCGGCAAAGCGCCGACCGGGTGCTATTTCCGCGCCTTGCGGCGCTCCAACCGAGCCGCCCAGCGTCTCGGCCTTCGGTAACGCCCCCTCGCTCACCTCCTTCGGGCTTTCGCCCTCCGTCGGGGCGACGTGGCTCCACATACTCGACGCGCCGTTCCGACTCCACGCGGCGGCACGCCTCGGCCCGCGTTGCTTTCGCCGAGACTGTGCAGCAGCGTTCCGTCTGCACTCTGCGGCGAGAGTGTTCCCACCACCTGCTCGACGGCGTTTCGCTGGGCCGCGCGCAACGCGCCGTCACGGTCCGGCCCCGTTCCTTCCGCCGTCACGACTTTCGCCGTCGCGGGCTGTGACGCCAAAAGCAGGAACATCGCAGCAAGGATCCATTTTTTCATAAGGTTTCCCTCCGCTGTTTTTCTATCTATAACATATTATGTCGTTTTTAGCTGCCGCATACTTTAGACGAAAATAAAAATTGGATTAAAAAATGACAAACGCGGCGCGGTATTGTATAGTAAGACTGTGAATCAAAGAGAAGGAGCATCACGATGAAATACGGAGAGTTTATGGCGGCGCTGCGGAAGGGAATTCCCCACGCGATGCTGTTGGCGGGGGAGGAGCCGTATTATATCGAAAAGGCGGAGACGGCGATCCTTGGCGCGCTGCTGCCGGACGAGGCGGAACGGACGGCAGCGGTTCAATATTTGGAGCGCGATCCTGCGCTTCACGAACTGGCGGACCTGTTGGCGACGCTGCCGTTCCTGTCGGAAAAAGCGGTGTTCGTGCTCCGCGGCACGGAACTGTTTCGCGAGAAAAAAAGCGCCGGGGAAGACGCGGAAAAGGGAAAGGCGAAAGACAAAGGATTGGAGCGGCTGTTGGCGGCGATTGCCGATATGCCGGAGACGAACTATGTAATCTTTGAAAGCAAGGCAAAGGCGGACAAGCGGAAAAAGCTCACCAAGGCGATGGAAAAGGTCGGCGCGGTATTGGACGCCGAGCCGGAGAAGCCGTGGACGATTGAGCCGTGGATCCGCGGCAAGCTTGCGGAGATGGGGCGGTCCTTCGATAGGGAGGCGGCGGCATATTTCATGAACGCGGTTTCCATGATGAAGACGATTTCCCTTTCTTTTCTGGACCGGGAACTTTCCAAGTTGGCGCTGTATACCGACGCGCCGCGATTCAGCCGCGCAGACTTGGAACGGGCGTTTTCGTCGGTGCCGGAGGTTTCCGGTTTCGCGCTCCACGACGCGGTCAGCGAACGAAACGTAAAGCGCGCGATGTCGGTTTTGGAGCGGGAGATCGGCGACGGCGCGTATTTGCCGATGATTATCGCAGGGCTTACGCGCCATGTGCGCCAGCTGTGGCAGGCGAAACGTCTGGAGGCGCGGGGCGTACGCGGCAAGGCCTTGGGGCAGCCCCTGGGACTGAATCCGTTTATCGCGGAAAAATTGGGGCGTGCGGCGCAGGGCTTCGACGAGGGGACGCTCAAAGCGGCTTTTCTCGAACTTGCGGACGCCGATTATTTGCTGAAAACCGGCCAGGCGGGACCGGAACTTTTGGAACACGCGGTAATCCGGCTTTGCGGGCGGCGCTGAAATGAAACGGCGGCAGGCTTGATTTGCCCCCGCCTTTTTTCATAAATATCATTGATAATGATACTATAGAAAAGCGAAGGAGGTTTTATTATGCGGGTGCTTTTGGCAGAGGACGACGCGCGGCTCGGCAAGCTGACGAAATATATGATGGAGCAGAACGGCATTCAGGTGGAATGGGTGAAACGCGGCGACGAGATCGTGGAATACGCGAACTACGACGATTACGACGTGCTGGTGCTGGACTGGATGATGCCGGGGGAGAGCGGCGTGGACGCCTGCAAACGCCTCCGGGAGAACGGCTACGAAAAGGCGATCCTGATTTTGACCGCCCGGGATGACGTGACGGACCGGGTGACGGGACTCGACGCGGGGGCCGACGACTACCTCGTGAAGCCCTTCGAGTTCGCGGAGCTTTTGGCTCGCCTTCGGGCGCTGGGACGGCGCAGCAGCCAAAAGATACAGCAGGACGTGGTGAAGGTGGGCGACTTCACGCTGAACCGCACCGCGAAGGTCTTGAAGAAAAAGGACCAGGTCATCCAGCTCTCCCCGCGGGAGTTCCAGATTTTCGACCTTTTGGCGCAGAATCTTGGCATCGTGGTGCCGCGGGAAATCATTCTCGACCGTATATGGGGGCTGGAGTCCGAAGTCAGCTCCAACAATATTGATTCCTATGTGAAGCTGATCCGCAAGAAGCTGGATCTCGGCGACGGGAAGACGATGATTCATACGATTCGCGGCGTCGGATACAAACTGGAAGCGGAGTGATCGCTCGCCATGAACGTATTTCAGCAAAGCCGCCGTCAGCTCACGCTGTATTATTCGCTGATCATGGCGGTGTTCCTGATTGTGCTGATTGTCGTCGTGCATCAGAGCATGGAATGGTCGATGAAGTCCGAGCAGGCCCGGGAACTGGTCGGGACGGCGGAATATATCGCGGGCGGCCAGGAACATCTTATGCAGCATCCGGAGCTGGCGGAAGAGATGGAAGATTGGCGCACGAGCAGCGACCGCCTGTTTTTCTATGTGTTCGACATGGACGGCGAGCCAATCAATTTTTCCCGCGCTTCCGAGCAGCTCGAACCTTTCGTGATAGACCTCATCAGCCGTTGGGACATGGAGGCGGGCGAGGTCGCTGTGAAGACCGACCGGGGAAAGCGGCGCCATGTGCGCGTGATGATGATTGCCCAGCCGATGATGGAGGACGGCGAGCAGATTGCCACCGTTTACGTCGGCAAGGACGTTACCGCGATGTATAACGGCCTTGAAAAGGCGACGTATTCCTTGGCCGGGTTGGCGGTACTGGCGCTGGCGGTGGCGGCGGGCGTCGGGCATTTCCTGGCGGGAAAAGCCATCGTGCCGCTGATCGAGGCTTATGAAAAACAGCGGCAGTTCGCTGCGGACGCTTCCCATGAATTGCGGACGCCGCTGTCCGTCGTCATGGCGTCGGCGGATCTTTTGGAGGGCGACCCGTCCATCAAGTCCCCGTTTTTGAAACAGGTCATCGGCGACGTGCGGGACGAAGTCAAGAAAATGACGAAGCTCGTCAGCGACTTGCTGTTCGTTGCGCGAAGCGACAACCAGGCTTTGCGATTGAAGCTGTCGAAAGTCGACCTTGCCGCCGACGCCGACCAGACCATCCGGCTTATGCAGCCCTTGGCGGACAAGAAGAAAATCACACTCCTTCGGGAGGGTGAGGCGTCGCTCGTTGCGAAGCTGGACGAGCAGAAGATGAAGCAGCTCCTGCTGATTCTCGTGGACAACGCGGTCAAATATACGCCGGAGGGCGGGAAAGTCACCGTGCGCGTCATGTCCCCCGCGGCGAAAAAAATCCGCGTTGAAGTGGAGGACACGGGCATCGGCATTTCCGAAGCGGATATGGAGCGCATCTTCGACCGATTCTTCCGCGTGGACAAGGCGCGTTCCCGCGAGATGGGAGGCAACGGCCTCGGCCTCGCCATTGCGCAGGAGATCGTGAATCTCCACGGGGGGACGATCAACGTGGAAAGCAAGGTCGGGGAAGGGACGAAATTTATTGTGGCGCTGAAGGGGTAAAAGTAAAAAGCTCGCACCGTTTGCAAAAAAAGGCAGACGGCACGGGCTTTTTCTTATGGTCGGATTTTTGAAGTAGGAAAATAGGAAAGTAGGAAAGTTGGATTTTCCTACTTTCCTACTCCAGAAATTTGGCAACCGATTGCATTGATAAAAAATCATTGCCCGAAAATGGCAAGTAGTATAGAATAAAAAATCAACGGGCAATATGAATAGACAGAGGGAAAGCAATATGACGAAACACGTTGTTTTGATCGGGTTCATGGGGACGGGCAAGACGAGCTGCGGGCGTACGCTGGCGACCCGGCTCGGCTGCGGGCTGGTCGATTTGGACAAATATATCGAGACGAAGGAAGGAAGAAGCATTCCGGAAATCTTTGCGGCGGAGGGCGAGCCCTATTTCCGGGAAAAGGAACGGGAAGCGGTCCGGGAGGTCGTGCAAAGGAAATGCGCGGTGATCGCTACGGGCGGCGGCACGGTGAAGGACGAGGAGAATCTCCGGATTTTAAAAGAACGAGGCGTTCTGGTTTGCCTGACCGCCGACGTGGAGACGATTCTCCAGCGGACGGAGCGACGGGGAGAGCGGCCTATGCTCGACAAGAGCGAGGATCGGCGCAAGGCGGTGGAAGAGCTTTTGGAGAGCCGTCGGGGTATCTACTCCAACGCTGATTTCACCGTCGATACGAGCCGGAGGTCGCCGATGCAGGTGGCGGACGAGATCGTTGATTTTTTGCGGGTAGGAGGCTTTATTCGTGCGTAAAGTGAGAGTCGATCTGCCGGAGAACGGCTACGACATTTTCATTGGAACGGGGCTGGAAGCGGAGGTCGCTTCCTTTTTTGCGGGCGCCGGTTTTTCGTCCCGCGTCTTGGTGCTTTCCGATACGAACGTGGGAAAAGTCTATGCGGATAAAGTCGCGGAAGTCCTCCGTCAGGCGGGGAAACAGCCGTCTGTTCATTTCGTGCCGGCGGGGGAAAGATCTAAGTCTTTGGAGGAAGCGGAACACGTTTATACGAAGGCCATCGAGACGGGGCTTGACCGGAAATCGGCGATCGTCGCGCTGGGCGGCGGCGTGGTCGGGGACTTGGCGGGATTCATTGCCGCGACGTATATGCGCGGCGTTCCTTTCGTGCAGATTCCGACGAGCCTTCTGGCGCAGGTGGATTCCAGCGTCGGCGGGAAGGTGGCGGTCAACCATCGACTCGGCAAGAATCTGATCGGCGCGTTCTATCAGCCGAAGCGGGTTTTCATCGACCTCCGCTGCCTTTCGACGCTGCCGAAGCGGGAGCTTTTTACGGGGCTCGGCGAGATTGTCAAATACGGCGTGATTTATGACGAGGCCTTTTTCTCGTATTTGGAGGAGCACGCCGAGGCGGTGCTGGCGCTTCAATCGGAGGCGACGGAGCATCTCGTCGTCCGCTCCTGCGAGATCAAGGCGGAAGTGGTGACGCAGGACGAGAAGGAGACGGGGCTCCGCGCGATTCTCAATTTCGGCCATACGATGGGACATGCCATCGAGAAGGAAACGCGCTATGTGCGGTACAATCACGGCGAGGCCGTGGCGGTGGGCATGATGGGCGCGGCGTATTTGAGCCGCGAGATGGGCATGATTGGAAATGAAGAAGTGACGCGGCTGCGCGCGTTGCTGGGGAGATTCTCGCTGCCGACGCAAGCGGAGGGATGTACCGAGGACGGCATGATGGCGGCGGTTTTCCATGACAAGAAGACTGTGGACGGCAAAGTGAAATGGGTTTTGATGGAAGGAATCGGGCGCGTCAAGGCGGTTTCGGACGTACCGGAGGACGTTGTCAGAAAGTGTATGAGAATGATCATTTCAGATTGACCCTGCCGGTTCTTTTCCCGTCATGCTGTGTCAGATGGCGCTCGACGTAGTGCCTTACTACGACTTCGCGCCACCTTTCTTGCCTGACGGGAAAATTCCTCGGCAGGGTCACAGCTTGATTTATTCATTATGTTCTTGGAGGAATGTATGCGGATTCTATTGACGAATGACGACGGCGTCGGCGCGGCGGGAATTGCGGCGCTGGCCGCGGCGCTCTCGGCAGAGCACGAGGTGGTGGTGGCGGCGCCCGCGGTGGAGCAAAGCGGCATGGCCCACGCCATGACCGTGCACCGGGATATCGAAGTGCGCGCCGTTCAGGATTTCGGGGCGGAAGGCGTCGAAGCGTGGAGTATCGACGGCACACCGACGGATTGTATAAAGGTGTATTTAGAAGCGATGGCGGCGCGGGAAAAGTGGCCGGAGCTGGTGATTTCCGGCGTCAACAAAGGCGCGAACCTCGGTACGGACGTGTTGTATTCCGGCACGGTGGGCGGCGCGCTGGAGGGGTATATGCATGGGATTTCGTCTGTCGCCCTTTCGCTGGACGTCCATTCGTCGCTGAGCTTTGACGAGACGGCGAAGATTTTCGCGGCTCGGCTCCCTTGGATTTGCGAACAGGGCGGGGAGTACTTCCTGTTCAATGTGAATTTTCCGAAGCGTCTGCGGCAGAATCCGCCGGAGTTTGTCTGGGCATCCCTTGGTCATCGCGATTACAAAAACGCTTTTGAGCGGATTGAGCGGGACGGGAATCTTTATTATCATATCGGCGGGGAGCCGTACGATTGGGACTGCGCCGACCATTCGGACATCCGCCTTGCGGGAGAGGGATTCGTCACCCTGACCCCGCTGACGGCGGATATGACGGATATTCCGGCGCTCCGGGAGCGGGGGATTGCCTCGCGTTTTTCGGGAAAACTTGCTGAACCGCAGTTTTTCTTATATAATAATAAAATATGAGTGTTTGGAAACAGTACAAGAGGAGGAAAAGTAATGAAATCTATTGTTCGAGATATGAAGCTGGCGCCCTCGGGGCACGACAAGATTGCATGGGTCAAGAATTTCATGCCGGTATTGAACAAGATTGAGGAAGAATATTCAAAGACGAAGCCTTTCAAGGGTTGCCGCATGGTGCTGACGATTCATTTGGAGGCGAAGACCGCCTATCTTGCCAAGGTGCTGAAAAATGCCGGGGCGGAGGTCACGGTGACGGGCAGCAATCCGCTCTCCACGCAGGACGACGTGGCGGCGGCGCTGGTGGAAGACGGCGTGAACGTCTTTGCGACCCATGCCTGCACAGACGAGGAATACGACGGCTTTCTGGAAAAGGCGCTCGTCGAGACGAAGCCGAACATCATCGTGGACGACGGCGGCGACCTTGTGGCGATGCTCCACACGAAGCACCGGGAACTTTTGGACGGGCTTCTCGGCGGCTCGGAGGAGACGACGACGGGGGTTTTGCGTCTTCACTCGTTAGAGGCGAAAGGGAAGCTGGACTTCCCGATGATTGCGGCCAACGACGCTTACTGCAAGTATCTTTTCGACAACCGCTACGGCACGGGCCAATCCACTTGGGAAGGCATCATGCGGGCGACGAATCTGATCGTCGCGGGCAAGAACGTCGTCATCGCGGGCTACGGCTGGTGCGGCAAGGGCGGCGCGATGCGCGCGAAGGGCATGGGCGCCAACGTCATCATCACCGAGGTGGACCCGATCAAGGCGATCGAGGCGGTATTTGACGGTTTTCGCGTGATGCCGATGGACGAGGCTGCGAAGATCGGCGACGTGTTCCTGACGCTGACCGGGGATAAGGACGTGGTGCGCGGCCGTCATTACGAGGTCATGAAGAACGGCGCGCTTTTGGCGAACGCCGGTCATTTCGACGTGGAAATCAACATTCCGGAATTGGAGGCCGCTTCCGTTTCGCATCGGACGGTCAAGCCCAATATCGAGGAGTATGTGCAGAAGGACGGGCGCAAGATTTATCTTCTCGCGGAAGGGCGGCTCGTCAACTTGGCGGCAGGCGACGGTCATCCGGCGGAAGTCATGGACCTTTCCTTCGCGGTGCAGTTCTTCTCGGCGCTCCACTTGCTGAACCATCATAAGGAAATGGAGAATAAGGTTTACCTGATGCCGAACGAGATCAACGACAGGATTGCGCGCATGAAGCTTGCATCCATGGGCATCGAGATCGACGAATTGACGCAGGAACAGAAGGAGTATATCGGGCTGGCGTAACGCCCATGCCGGTTCTTTTTCTGCCATGTCACGCTATCTTCCTTGCCTGGCGAAAAACCTCGGCATGGGTATGGCATGGTTTATATGTGTTTCCTGAAAGGAGAGCGACGATATGAAAACTTTGATCAAAGGCGCCTCGGTGCTGTTGCCCGACGGCAGCGTGAAGGAAACGGATATTGCGATTGACGGCGCGAAGATCGCGAAAGTCGGCGACGCGAAAGATTTTGCCGCCGATACCGTCGTTGACGGCAAAGGAAAATTCGCCGTGCCGGGCTTTGTCAACGCCCACACCCACGCGTCCATGACGCTGCTCCGCAGCTACGCAGACGATATGAATCTGATGGACTGGCTGCAAAACAAGATCTGGCCCATCGAGGCGAAGATGAAGAAGGACGACATCTATTGGGGCGCGATGCTGGCGGCGGTGGAAATGATCCGCACCGGCACCACGACCTTTGCCGATATGTACGGCGATATGGAAAAAGTCGCCGAGGTCACGATTGATTCCGGCCTTCGCGGCGTGCTGTCGCGGGGGATCATCGGCGTCGCGCCGAACGGCGAGGCGGCTTTGGAGGAGAACAAGAAGCTGTTCGACGACTATCACGGCGCAGGCGACGGCCGCGTCACGGTGATGTTCGGCCCCCACGCGCCCTACACCTGCCCGCCTGATTTCCTGCGGCGCGTTGCGGGAATCGCGAAGGAGCGCAAAGCGGAAGTGCATATCCACCTTGCCGAGACGAAGGGCGAGGTCGAGAACTGTCTGAAGGACTACGGCAAGACGCCGATCGCGCTGATGGAGGAAACGGGCATTCTCGACTGCGGCGTGCTCGGCGCCCATTGCGTGCATCTGACGGACGACGATATCGCGTTGATGAAGAAATACAATCTGCGCGTCGCGCATAACCCCGGCAGCAATATGAAGCTGGCCAGCGGCATAAGCCCCGTTCCGAAACTGCTGAAAGCCGGCGTCTGCGTCGGACTCGGCACCGACGGCACGTCCAGCAACAACAATCTTGACATGTTGGAGGAAATTCGCCTCGCGGCGCTGCTGCACAAGGTGGATACTCTCGATCCGTTGGCGGTGCCCGCGCTGGAAGCGGTGCGCATGGGTACGGAATACGGCGCGAAGGCCGTGGGACTCAAGAATCTCGGCAAGATCGAGGCGGGCTGTTTCGCCGATATCGTGCTGTTCGACATGAGCGGCGCGGCTTGGACGCCGAAGTTCGATCTCGTTTCGCTTTTGGTTTACGCGGCCAGCAGCGCCGACGTGGATACGGTGATGGTCGCGGGCAAGCTGTTGATGGAGAAGAAGCGGCTGCTGACGCTGGACGAGGAGCGGGTGCTCTTCGAGGCGAACCGCTGCGCGGAGCGGATCTCCGCGAAAGCATGACGGCGATAATTGATTTTTCAAGGTGATTTTGTTGGGAAAGCGGACAACGCGTAAAAAAAAGTCGCTGAAGTCGAGGGTTGACGAAGCGACCATACAGCGCAGATACGAATTGATCGGCATCGCCCTGGCGGCGGTGGCGGTCCTTTCGCTTTGCGGACTTTTAGGCTTCAACGCCGGGTTCGTCGGGCTTTGGCTTGCGCGGTTTTTCCGTTATTGTTTCGGCGTCGGGAGCTGGATTTTTGTCTTGGCGCTGCTTTGGTTTGGCGGCGTATGCGTCATGAAGCATCAGGAAGCGAAGTATGCTTCCGGCATTTTCGGCTTTGTCGGATTTATGGCGTTCGTATTGGCTTTGTATCACCATTTCACGGTGCAGCCCGGAGCGGAGATCCTGCCGGAGAGCCTGCCGACGGGCGGCGGGCTTTTGGGCGGCGGACTGCTGTTTTTGCTTCGGAAAGTCGTAGGCGTCAGCGGCGGGCTCGTGGTGACGATTGCGGGACTGTTGGGGACATTCCTTTGGATGACGAAATGGTCGCTGTCTTCCGGGATACTGAAGACGCGGGACAAGGCGAAGGCGGGCGCGTCGGCGGCGCGGACGGCGCTCGAGTCGGCAAGGGAACGCATCGAGGCGCGGCGGGAGCAGCGGCGGGCCGAGGAAGAAGCGCGTCGAGCCGCGGAAGCGGAGCAGGAGAAGCCGGCGGCACCTGTTCCGGTATTGGCGGGTATTTCGACGGACACCCGGAAGGGCGTCGTTTACGATCAAAATCTGGACGACCATTTCGCGGAAGAGAGCGCGCCGGCGGGCGCGGCGGCAGAAGCTCCGGCGGAGCCGAAGGCGCCCATGGTCGTCGCTCGCCCGAAACAGGGAACGCCTGCAAGAGAAGGCTTTTTGGCGCGGCTTCGGCGGCGTTCGGAAGCGCGGAGCCGGATGGCGGCGATGAAGCCGGAAGGCGCGCAGCCGTCGACTGAGAAGCGGGAAAACGCGGAAGCTGTTTCCGGCGGGGAAACCGTCCCTCCGGAGCAGGAAAATATAGCGCCTGTTTTGACGGAGCAGGAAGCGGCGGCAGTCTCGAGCGACAATTTACCCGGCGATGAAAACGCGGCGTTGGCCGGGCAGGAGCTTTCGACGGAAGAAACGGCGGAGCCGAATGCGGCCGTCGAGGAGAAAGCAGCCGTTCCTGACGAAACCGAAGCTGCAGAAGCGGAGGTTTCCGTCGTTACCGAGGAGGAGCCGAAAGAGCCGCAAGCCGCGGCCTTTTCCATTGAATACAGCCGGGACGCGAAACCGGAAGCGGCGGCTTCCGAGACGGAGCGGCTTTCCCCGGAGGAGGAACGGGACGCTCTGGCGCGCGCCATGAGCCGCGCTTTGGGGCACGAGGACTTTTTGGAGGAGGACGACGAGGAAGAAAAGGAGTATCAGCTTCCGAAAGTCTCCGAGATACTGGAAAAGCGGCCGACGGAGCGGGACGACGAACTGGAGCGGGAAATCAGCGAAAACGCGCAGGTTTTAGCCAAAACCCTCGAGGATTTCCGCGTGAAGGCGGACATCATCAATGCCTGCCACGGCCCAGCGGTCACGCGATACGAGCTGAAGCCCGCGCCGGGCGTCAAGGTCTCGAAAATCGAGAATCTCGCCGACGACCTCGCGCTGGCGCTGGCGGCCTGGTCTGTGCGAATCGAGCCGGTGCCCGGAAAGGCGGCCATCGGCGTCGAAGTGCCGAACAAGAAATTGGAGGGCGTGACGCTTCGCGACGTCCTTGAAGACGACGGGTTCCTGAAAGCGGAATCCCCGCTGACCGTGGGCCTCGGCATCGACATCGGCGGGCAGGCGATCTTTGCCGACCTCGGAGCCATGCCGCACCTGTTGATCGCGGGCGCGACGGGCTCGGGCAAATCGGTCTGCGTCAATACGCTGATTACGAGTATCCTGTTCAAGGCGCGGCCCGACGAAGTCAAATTCATCATGATCGATCCGAAGATGGTCGAGCTTTCCAATTACAACGGCATTCCGCATCTGATGGTGCCGGTGGTCACGGACTCGAAAAAAGCGGCGTCGGTGCTGAACTGGGCCGTGCAGGAAATGGAAAAACGCTACGCGAAATTCGCCGATTTAGGTGTCCGCAAGATGGCGGATTACAACGACGTCGTGCCGGAGGAAAAGATGCCGGCCATCGTCATCATCATCGACGAGCTGGCGGACCTCATGATGGTCGCGCCGAAGGACGTGGAGGAAGCGATTTTCCGCCTCGCGCAGAAGGCGCGGGCCGCCGGGATCCATCTGGTGCTGGCGACGCAAAGGCCGTCGGTGGACGTCATCACCGGCACCATCAAGACGAACATCCCGTCCCGCATCTCTTTCGCCGTTTCGTCGCAGATCGATTCGCGGACCATTCTCGACATGGGGGGCGCAGAAAAGCT
>JAEEGK010019124.1_pt1 | contig 14729 bp, 9 predicted proteins | sample 8958771 | NCBI WGS metagenome assembly JAEEGK01 (sample SAMN16246547, study PRJNA631951) | gut metagenome | biome: gut microbiome; feature: rumen; material: SC-attached | host: Bos | place: Iran: Karaj | collected 2018-10 | reverse complement strand
TGCTTTTACTTTATGGCAGATCTTCATACCATTACCGTAAGACAGGAGCCCGCAGAACTCAGGAGAAGAACTCTCGAGCAGCTTGCCCTGTATATCGCATGCGGACTCAATCCCGAAAAGAATACTCTTTTCATCCAGTCACAGGTTCCCGCACATGCACAGCTCGGATGGGTGCTTCAGTGCTATACCATGTTCGGCGAGCTTACGAGAATGACACAGTTCAAGGATAAGTCCGAAAAGCACAAGGACAATATCAATGCCGGACTTTTCGCATATCCTTCACTGATGGCTTCAGATATCCTTCTTTACAGACCGGATTTTGTTCCCGTAGGAGAGGATCAGAAGCAGCATGTAGAGCTTACAAGGAACATTGCCATCCGTTTCAATTCCGTATACGGAGATGTGTTCAAGATCCCCGAGCCTTATATCGCCAAGACCGGTGCAAGGATCTACGGACTCACCACACCCGATTCCAAGATGAGCAAGTCCATACCCGAGGGCTGCGTATTCCTCATGGACGATCCCGATACCATCGCTCGCAAGTTCAAACGTGCGGTCACGGATTCCGACACGGAAAAGTGTGTAAGATTCGACAAGGAGAATAAGCCCGGAGTATCGAATCTTATGAATATCTATTCGACCGTAACCGGCAAGAGCTTCGAAGAGATCGAAAAGGAATTCGAAGGAAAGGGATACGGCGTGTTCAAGCCTGCGGTAGGAGAGGCCGTAATCGAGACACTCCGTCCCATAAGGGAAGAGGCATCCAGGATCATAAAGGACAAGGCATACCTGGAGTCCGTTTACAAGGAGGGTGCGGCCAGGGCATCGAGAGTTGCGGACAAGACTCTTTACAAGGTTTACAAAAAAGTAGGATTCGTATTACCTAAATGATCCGCTTTCTGATACAGAAAATTAAACAAAAGGGTCTTCGCACCGTCATAAAACTCGGTTTTCTGAGGATAAGACATTTTTTCAGGATGATCTTTACCGGAAGCAGCGTAAAGAAAGCTTTTCTTGTCTGCATAGGTAAGATCAAGCCTGTTCCCTATGACGAACTTGTAAGGCAGAGAGAAGCGCTGGTCCGGCATCCTGACGATCTGTCTTACAGACCGCTCGTTTCATTCATCATTCCCGTTTACAACATCGAAGACAGATTCTTAAGACCCTGTCTTGATTCTTGCATGTCCCAGACCTATGAGAATTTCGAGGTCTGTATTTCCGATGACAATTCAAGTCTTCCTTCGGTAAAGGAAACACTTTCCGAATATGAAGCAAAGTACGACAATTTCCATGTTGTTTACAGAAGCGAGAACGGAAGGATCTCCGAGAATACCAACTCGGCTCTTTCGATCGCAAAGGGTGAGTTCATCGCACTCGTGGATGATGACGATACGCTCGAGCCTTATTCGCTCCTTGAGATGGTGCGTTACCTGAATGACCATCCGGATACCGATATGGTCTATTCCGACGAGGATATGCTCTCCGAGGACGGAACTCTGAGGCATGATCCCAAGTTCAAGCCCGACTGGTCGCCCGATTCGTTCATGTCGATAATGTACACCTGCCATCTGTGCATGATCAGAAAGAGCATTGTAGACAAGGTCGGCGGTTTTGATAAGAGATTTGACGGAGCTCAGGATTACGATCTCGTGATGCGTATTTCGGAGATCACAGATAAGATAGGACATGTTCCCCAGGTCCTGTACCACTGGAGGGAGATAACCGGTTCCACCGCACTTGATATGGGTGCAAAGGAATACTTAAAGGATGCAAGCGTAAACCTTAAGAAGGAAGCACTTGAAAGAAGAGGCTTCAAAGGCGATATAGTCTGGTGCCCCTTAAAGGAAGTCGTTCAGTGTTACCCCGTTTATGCAACATCCGATGACGACCTCGTCAGTATAGTCATTCCTTCCAAGGACAATTACAAGGTGCTGAAGAGATGTATCGACAGCATTCACGGCGTGGCAGCAGGCGTAAGGTACGAAGTCATCGTTGTCGACAACGGTTCCGACGAGAAGAATAAAGCTAAGTATGAAAAGCTTCTTTCAGACTACGGCGATTCATATTTTCACGAACCCGAGCAGTTCAATTTCTCGAGGATGTGCAACAAGGGCGCATCTCATGCCAAAGGAAATATCATTCTTTTCCTGAACGACGATATAAAGGTGGCAGGTGATAACTGGCTTGGGGTAATGGCGGGACATGCAAAGCTTCCCCATGTCGGAGCGGTCGGATGTAAGCTCTATTATCCCAAGGGGCATGCCATCCAGCACTGCGGCGTAGTCAATACCGCGGCAGGTCCCGGACACGCATTCTACGGAATAGAGGATACCGGAGTCGTAATGTACGGCGGAAGAAATCTTCTCCCCTACAACTTCAGCGTTGTGACCGGTGCCGCACTTATGATGGAAGCATCGAAATATAAAGAGGCAGGGGGCTTTGATGAATCCTTTGCCGTGGCTTATAATGATGTTGCATTATGCTTTTCGCTCCTTGAACTCGGTTATTACAATGTCCTAAGACCCGATGTGGCGCTTACGCATTACGAATCGGTAAGCCGCGGACTGGATGCCGAGAACAGCGAAAAGACAAAGCGCAGGATCGCCGAGATGGAGAGACTGTACGAGATCCATCCTTCCATGAAGGGCTTCGATTCCTGCTACAATCCCAATTTTAAGAATGACAACGCGGACTACAGATACGAGTAACGGGTTTTCAGAAACGGAGGTTTGCCATGGCACTTAATGACGGTTGTGCATCACTTGAAGAAGCTGTAAACGCTTATATTTTCAAAAAGACGGAAGACAACAACCTTAAGCTCAGGGAAGAACTCGTTTCCTTCATCAACAGAAACGATACCGTTCTTACATCCGTCAGGATCCTTAAAAAGGGTGCAAGCTTTGATGATGTTGCGGATGAAAAGAATGCCGACGGATCGAGACCCATTTCCATCAGCCTTGTCGGTGCAAGCGACGGTGCATGGATCCCCGCATTTACATCCAACGAGCAGAAGACTCTCGGTGCGGGACACGAGCTTCTCGAGACCGGTATCATTTGGCTTCTCGACTATGCTCTATCCGTCAATGATGTAAAGGGCGTCACCATCAATCCCTTCGGAGAGCAGCTCAATCTCGACCGAGATTCGATCAGGACACTCCTTCGCGCAGCCAATGTCGAAGCGGGTCTGGGCAATTCCGAGGACTGACGGCTGAGTGACCGTGATCACGGAGGATATTATATGCATGAGGACAGATACAGAGGAATAGATTATCCCAAGAGGGAAGCGAGCGAAGAGTTCATAAACGAGGTCATAGCACATCTCGACAATGAGCTTGAGATCGGTGCGGTCAAGATGACCGTGGAGATGGACGACCACCAGGAAGAGCACTCCAAGGTCTCGCATAAATGCTCCAAAGCCTACGGGCGGGAAGCGACCACGATGATCGCACAGCTCGACATGATCCACGACATGTACCTGTCGGAACTTGAAGACGAATAACCAACCGGGACGGCTCCGCCGTCCCGATTTTTTGTGAACGAGGGGACGGTTCCGGTGTTCCCTGTATACTTTGTCCGCGGGTGACGCGAATGTATGTGAATTCGAGACTTCGTCGTCTGCGTTAGAAACGGCCGCCTGGCCTGAACGAAGTGAATGGCCTGCGGCATGAGATGAAGCTAATGTCGAACAAGTTTCGCGCTTGACGACGAAAAGCGAGAATTCGCATACATTCGCGTCATCCGCGAAATACAGAATAACGGAAACGCCGGAACCGTCCCCCTGTTTTGCACGGGTGAACATGGCGGAAGGGAGCTGACGGGTATTTTAGAAAAGTTTTAGAACTCGGAAAATGCAGTAAATACAAGGGTTTGCGGCACTTTGTTAGCACTCTTTTGACTTGAGTGCTAATTTTTTATTGACTTTGCGCGGGTGGGGTCCTAATATAGTGTTTGTTGAAGAAATGCGGCGAAAATTACCGCGTTTAAGGAGGCGTATATTATGAACGAAAAAATGGGAAATCTTTCGATAGACAGCGAAAATATATTCCCGATAATCAAGAAATGGATGTATTCGGACCACGATATTTTCTATCGTGAGCTTGTTTCGAACGGATGCGATGCCGTTACCAAGCTTAAGAAGCTCGACATGATGGGTGAGTATGAGCTTCCCGAGGGCTTCAAGGGCAGAATAGATGTGCAGGTGGATCCTTCCGCCAAGACCATTACCATTACAGATAACGGACTCGGCATGACCGCCGATGAGGTTGAAGAGTATATCACCAAGATCGCATTTTCCGGCGCTACCGATTTCATCGAAAAGTATAAGGACAAGAGCAATTCGGACCAGATCATCGGACATTTCGGACTCGGATTCTATTCCGCATTCATGGTCGCAAATGAAGTCCATATCGATACCCTTTCCTACAAGAAGGATGCGAAGCCCGTTCACTGGGAGTGCGACGGAAGCACCTCATACAGCATTAAGGACGGCGACAAGGCTGAGGTCGGAACCACGATCACTCTTTTTGTAAACGAGGACTGCCTTGAGTTCTGCAATGAGTACAAGGCAAGGGAGGTTCTCAAGAAGTACTGCGGCTTCATGCCTACCGAGATCTACCTTACCAAGAAAGATGACGATGCTACCGAGACCATCGACCTCGAGGATAAGAGAGACGATGATGTCGTAGTCGAAGAGATCCATCCCACGGTAGAAAAGAAAGAAGACGGAACCGAGGAGGTTAAGGGCAAGGAGCGTCTTAAGATCAAAAAGCGTCCCGAGCTTATCAACGAGACCAATCCCCTTTGGGCAAGGAATCCTTCCGAATGCACCAAGGAACAGTATCTCGAGTTTTACCGCAAGGTATTTCAGGATTATAAGGAGCCTTTGTTCTGGATCCACCTGAACATGGATTATCCCTTCAATCTCAAGGGAATCCTTTACTTCCCCAAGATCAATATGGAGTACGATTCTCTTGAGGGAACCATCAAGCTTTACAATAACCAGGTATTCATCGCGGACAACATCAAGGAGGTCATTCCCGAATTCCTTATGCTCTTAAAGGGTGTCATCGACTGTCCCGACCTTCCTCTGAACGTATCGAGAAGCGCGCTTCAGAACGACGGTTTTGTCACCAAGATCTCCGAGTACATCACCAAGAAGGTTGCCGAGAAGCTTTCCGGAATGTGCAAGACCGACAAGGAAGAGTACGAGAAGTACTGGGATGACATCGCTCCCTTCATCAAGTTCGGATGCCTCAAGGATGACAAGTTCTGTACCAAGATCAACGACTACATCCTCTTCAAGAATATCGACGGCAAGTATTTAACTCTTCCCGAGTGCCTTGAAGTAAAGCCCATCGACACGGAGGATGAGGACGGCGAGAAGACAGAGGGAGAGACCGAAGAGAAGGCTTCCGAAGCTGATGCAAAGGAAGACAAAGCGGAAGATGAAAAGAAGGAAAAGACCATCTACTACGTCACCGATCCCACCCAGCAGAGCCAGTACATCGCAATGTTCAAGGCTGCCAAGATGGATGCGGTCATCCTTACACACAATATCGATATGCCTTTCATCCAGCAGCTTGAGAGCAAGAATGAGGGCGTAAGGTTCAAGCGTATCGATGCCGATGTCACCGATGCAATGAAGACCAAGACCTCCAAGAAGACCGAGGAAGAACTCGGAGAGCTTACCAAGACTGTTGAGAGCATAATGAAGAAGGTTCTCAAGAAGGACAAGATCACTGTCAAGGTTGAAAAGCTCAAGAACAAGAAGGTCGCTTCAATGCTCACCCTTTCCGAAGAGACCAGACGTATGCAGGATATGATGAAGATGTATGCCGCAAGGGGTATGGATATGGGTGATTTCGGAAGCGAAGGAGAGACTCTCATCCTCAATGCCGGACATCCCCTCGTCAAGTATGTCACCGAGCATGAGGACGGTGAAAATACCCGCCTTATCTGTGAGCAGCTTTACGATCTTGCCAAGATACAGCAGGCACCTCTTTCCGCAGACGAAATGGCAACTTTCATCGCAAGAAGCAACGACATTCTGATGCTTCTCGCAGACGAAAAATAAAAGTCAAAAAATACTCAAAAGCCCCGTATTTTACGGGGCTTTTTTGTTTACTAAATTCAGAAAATTTGCTATAATTTCAGTAACTTTGTGAATGCATGGTGAGGGGTAAATGCGCCGGGTTCTTTCGAGGATTTTACAGGGCAATTACACATCTGAAGATCTGTCTCTTGATTTTTCCTGTTCCAGGATCGAGCTTGATATTCCGATGGGGGAGGAATATGAAGGGTCATTTCACGTTTATTCGCCGGCGGGTACCGTTCCCGAAGGAAAGGTCATATCCTCGGATCTGAGACTTGAACTTGTTTCCGACACCCTTACCGGTTCCGATTCAGAGATCACATATCTTCTCAAAAAAGAATACTGTAACGAAGGAGACACCATCAAAGGTGTATTTTCCGTTATCTCAAATATGGGAGAGTACTATATCCCTTTTTCCGTTAACATCATCAGGCCCGTTCCGGATTCTTCCATCGGGCCCGTTAAGAATCTTTTCCATTTCACCAATCTTGCAAGGGCAAACTGGGATGAAGCCGTCGAGCTTTTCTATTCCAGGGAGTTTCCATATGTCATAGCGGATTCCGATACGCAGACCAAGCTTTCATACAAGGCTCTTTCGCACAAGCGCGGATCCGAGCAGGGTGTTGAGGAATTCCTTATCTATGCCGGCAAGAAGAACCGCGTCACCTACAATTACCGCGGCGGTGAGATCAATGTGAATGTATCCGCAAGGAACAGAACCTCCGATCTCAAAGAGATAAGCATTGAGATAAATAAGGACGGCTGGGGATATACGAATCTTTCCGTAAAATGCGAAGGCGGATTTATATTCACCGAAACCAAGTCACTTTCATCAGCGGACTTTTCCGGCAATATCTGTCCCCTGAGATTGTTCGTCGATCCTTCCGGATGTGCGCCCGGACTTCACCCCGGCAAGGTCATTCTTTTTAATTCATATACCGAGCTGGTCATCCCCGTATGGCTCAGCATTGACAGAGGCGTCGGAAGCACCAAGACACAGCGTGCGAGAAAGAACCTTTCCATCAGGGTTACCGAATGCTATATCCGCAGCATACTCGGTCTTACGAGCGGAAGCTCATTCATTGCCGAGATGGGCAGACTCATCGACCAGATGCTCACTCTCGACGAATACGATATAACCGCGAAGCTCATGCAGGCACACCTTCTCCTTATCCAGGGAAGGGACAGTGAAGCCGAGTGGACCTGCAGATACGCAAGCGAGCTTCTCGAAAAGAACGAAAGAGGACGTGCAACCAATTCCAGGACCTTTGTCCTTGATATGGCATACCTTGATTATCTGAGCACCTCGCTTCCCAACGAGACGGTCGCAAAGCGTTCACGCAGGCATCTCGACGATATGTCCAAACGCTTCAGCGATGACTGGAGGGTAAGATGGCTTCATGCGAAGGTGCGCTTCCTTGAAAACGGCGATGCCGAAGGCATGTGGAATGCGATGAGGAAGCTCTGCGAAGAAGATTGCAACAGCCCTGCCATATTCGCGGAAGGAACAATGCTTCTCAAGGACAATCCCAGGCTTGCATCTGAGCCTGACAGATATACCCTTCAGACGATCCTTTTCGGACTGAGGAAGAATGTTCTCGGAGAGGAGATGAAGGAGAACCTTCTGTATATCTCCGGAAGGAGCAGGACCGCGCTTCCGCTTCTTTTGAAGGACCTTGAAGCGATGTATACGGTAAGTCCCGATAACCGCATACTCGAAGAGATATGCTCACAGCTCATCAGAAGCTTCAGGCGTGACAGCGAGGCCGCAGCATGGTACAAGAAAGCAACACTTGAGGATATAAGGCTCACCAATCTCTATGAGAATTACGTCATGAGTCTTGATGAGGATTCCTTTGACGATATCCCCATGAACGTCCTTAAATATTTCTCCATGTCCGATACGCTCGATCCTCTTCATACCGCGTATCTGTATCACTATGTGATCAGACATAAAAGAGAGCTCGGAAACCTCATGGAGGTTTATCAGCCCAAGATGGAGAGCTTTGCGATGGACCAGATCTCAAAGGGTATCATCACAAGACATCTTGCGGCCGTTTATTATGACGTACTCAGCCCCGCATCGCTTGACAGGAGCAATGCGAGGATCTTTGCCGACATGCTCTTCTCAGTATGGCTCCAGTCATCGGATACCAGATTCGCCAAAGCGTATGTTTACCAGAAGGGCTTTAAGCACCCCTGGGAATACAAGCTCGGAGAAGGCGGAGGCTGGATATCCGTTTACGGCAGCGATTATGTGATCGCGCTCGAGGACGCGGCAGGAAACAGATATGTAAAGAGCGGGGATTATACTCTTGAAAAGCTGATGCTTCCCGGCAAGTTCCTGAAGGCGGTTTCCGACTGCGTATATGACAATGACAGATTCAATATGATCACTCTGTCATCCTCCAAAAAGGATGAAAGGATCGATGACAATAACATACTCAGATATCAGAATCTGGCTGCTTCCGAGGAACTTGAAAGAAGCACTGCGGATGAGTACCTGTTAAAGCTCCTCGATCATTTTGCTCAGAAGGGTGACCGTTCTTCACTTATAACCGGCCTTAAGCACGCCCGTCCCGAACTCATGACTCCGGCGAACAGATGTGAGGTCATGAGACTCATGCTGATGACGGCCGACTATAGGCCTATCTACGATATCATCAAAAACTGCGGCCCGTATTTTGCGGATCCCAGATATATGCAGACATTCCTTGACAGGCAGCTGTCAGAGCCTTCAGAGGAAGAAGATCCTATCCTTACCGCTTCGGCTGTCTATTGCATCAGTCTGGGCAAAAAGGACGGAATAATCCTTTCGTATCTTTCGAAGTATTACCGCGGGCAGTGCAAGGATCTCAGGAATATCTGGAAGATGGCCGGCGGATACGGAGTTGACCGAAAGAGCCTTGAAGAGAGGATGCTTGTCCAGATGCTCTACAGCGGAGCGTTCGTCGGTGAAAGAAATGAGATATTCACCGATTACCTGACACAGTCTCCGGACCCCGAAGTGGTCAAGGCATTCCTTCTCCAGTCGTGCTACGACTACTTCGTACACGAGAAACTTATATCTCCCGGTGTCTTCGACGAACTCGGAAATCTTTCGAGCGAAGGAGAACAGTTCCCCAAGGAAGCCGCACTCGCATACCTCAAATATTATTCCGAGAATCCCAAGGAGATCACTGATGACATCCGTGTCAGGATCATCAAGCTTCTCGGCATGATGATGAAGGAGAGGATCCATCTCGGAATGTTCCAGAGTTTTCTTTCGGAGGATTCGTTCCCCGAAGGCGAACTCAGGATGAAGCTCCTTGAAGTCCTCGATGTCATGTGCGACAGGACGATCATTGATTACAGGGCATCCGAAGGAAATACCGCGATCATCCATTACACATTCGCAAGCGAATCCGGCGAGACCGGTAAGTACAGGGAAGAGCGTATGAGGGAAGTGTGCGGAGGCGTATGCTTCAAAGAATTCATCCTCTTTTTCGGAGAATGCGTACAGTACTACATAACCGAGGAAACCGGAAATACTTCCGAACTCCGTACGAGCGGAGTGCTCAGGAAAAATGACGTCCTCGGGCCCACCGAAGGAACAATGTTCGGACTGATATCCGATATGCTCGTCAGCAATACCCTTCAGGACGGCGAGACCTTCGACAAGCTTTACGACGAATACTATCAAAAGGAGTACATGAACAAGAAGTTGTTCAGTCTGGAGTGATATGTTAAAACTTCCCGGCGGCTTCGGCGGCAGCGGAAAAAGGTATATTGTGGGATTTGACATCGGCGATTCATCCTGCGGGATCAGCTACAGTTCTGATCACGGAGAGATCCGTACCGTTTCTCTTGTTGCGGGTTCCGAGGAGTATGTCATTCCCATGGCTCTGTCAAAGAGGCACGGAGCCGGTCAGTGGTTTTTCGGCAAAGAAGCATTTGCTTCATCCGATGCCGGAGAGAGCGTGCTTGTGGAAGATATCTACAGAAAGGCACTTGATGGTGAGGACACGCAGATCGACGGGCTTGTCTACAGCGCGGATTCGCTTTTCACCCTTTACCTGAAGAGAGCATTCGGACTTCTCCAGAATGTGGGATCATCCGACAGAATGGAAGCCGTCATGTTCACGCTTCCTGAGGTCACAACAGATGCGATGGATCTTATCAGGGAATCGATGAGGAGCCTTCACATCAAGACCGACAAGGTCTATTTCATGACCCACTCGGAGAGCTTTTATCATTACGTATCGCACCAGGGCGAAGACAAGATCTACTCCAACCCCATGCTCTTTACCGTTGATGAAAGAAAGCTCTGCATGACAAGCCTTCCCGTCAACAAAAATACCAGACCGCAGGTCGTACATGCCGACACAACGTATTTCGAACTTCCCCAGGGAAGGGGAACGCTTCCCGACGAATTCGATGCGATACTGTTCAAGGCGGTGCAGAGCGGATGTTCGTTCGGACGCGATTACTCTTACTATCTTGTCGGAGAGGATTTTGACAGCGAAGGGCTGCCCAATTCGCTCAAGTATATGTGCAGCAAGGGCAAGGTGTTCGGAGGAACCAATCTCTTTTCCAAGGGAGCCGTTTATGCACTCCTCGACAAGAACCTTCTTTCGGACGGACGTCCGGGAAAGGAACCCGTAGCAGCGGAGCATCCGGATCATATCTTCCTCGGAGACGATAAGCTTTCGAGCAATATAGGAATGCATCTTCTGAGTCAGGGATCCGACGTGTACTACGCGCTTCTCGATGCGGGTACCTGCTGGTATGAAGCGGAATCTTCGGTTGAGTTTTATATCTCGGGCGGAAATGAAGTCACACTTTCCGTTTCCTCGATAACCGGAGGCGGTAATTCCGACGTTATCATCACCCTCGAAGGCTATGAGGGAGAACTTACAAGAATGAAACTGAGCGCATCGATGTCAGCGATCAAAACGCTCAGCGTGGTAATAGAAGATATGGGCCTCGGTGCATTTACGCACACCAAGGCCAACACTTGGGAAGAGGAGATCACATTACCGTAATGGCATCAAGGATTTCACTCGGAATAGGAATATACTCACAGGTTCCCTATGTGATACCCGGAATCGAGATACCGGTTTATTGCATAGAGGAGCTTTGCGTTGCATTCCGCGAAAATGCCGTGCTGATCGATGACCAGATAATGAACAAGAATCTTCTCGAATGGATCTACAGGGATCTCGGACTCCGCGAGCTTGCGGATGCTCTCATGGGTATCCTGAACGGCAAAGCAGGTCTCGGAGATTTCTGCAGATATATTCTCGAGTACACCGGTCTGTTTGAAAGAAGCGTTGTGTTCGAAACTGTCAAAACGCTTACAATGGGCGCCGGAATGTCGGTTATGGAGCGCCAGAAAAAGCAGGCCGATACCCTTGCCGAATCGGGCAATTACGAAGCGGCGATCCACGCCTACAGGAACATCATAGACAAGTGGAGCACGGAAGGGAGCGATAATTCTCCCGTGAAGACTGCATTTATGGGAAGCATATATCACAATCTCGGATATTCGTATGCGGGAATGATGAAATACCGCCTTGCCGCGGAGAGCTTCAGAAAGGCTTTCGAATACGATCCGACCCAGGCGCACCGCCACAGCTATATCGCAGCACTCAGACTTTCCATGAGCGGAACTCAGTTCATCAAATATGTTGCGGAGAATCAGGATCTGGGTCCCGATTCCATCGCCATCGAAAGTGAGATGGACGCTCTTAAGAAGGAATACGAAGCATGCGGCGAAGGCATCTCCCATATGATCATGAAGAATATCAGACAGCAGATCGCCGAGGATGACGAACACGCTGATAACGAGCATATCCTTGAAGGCCTCAAGGAGAAGTACAGAAGCATGGTTCCGGTGAACTAAATGGGATTTTTTAAGGATCTTTTCAAAAAAGCATCACGCGCCGTGTCTTCCTTTGACGAAAGTGAGAATGAAGACATAGTCTATGACCGCGAAGGTATTGACTTTCACGATCAGCAACAGCGTACCAGATACATCGCGGAATGCCTTGAGCAGATAGCGGAGGGCAGCCGCGAGATGGATATGCTGAAGGGCGAGTATGAAAAGGTAACCTCGTATCTTAAGGACATGGAGGAGATAGAAGCTCTTCCGGATGCCCAGAGAGCCGAGGTTAATTCAGTTGCAAGAAAGCTTCTTTCCTATGAGAGCGACATCGAGAAGTTCCGTACCAGAAAGTCACCTCTCACGGACGAACAGTTTGCTTCGCTCAGACGCAGGGAGAATGAAATAGAAGGCGGTCTTGCATCCATCAGGGAAAATGAGCGCATGGCAGTTCTTATCAAGAAGGACTTAAAGCGTCTTGACGGCGAAAGGAAGGCGGTCGCATTCAGAAAGAGCGAGCTTAAGGATTCAATGGAGAATCTTCGCGGAATGGCTGTGATATTTACCGCAGCGGCTGCGGGCCTTATGGTCATACTTGCCGTCATGCAGTTCGCTTTCGATATGAACGTTTATATAGGATATTTCCTTTGCATCGCCACGGCAGCAGTCGCAATAACCGTTGTATGCGTGAGATACATCGATGCCGACAAGGAGCTCGGCCGGGCTTCGGGTAATATGGGCAAGCTCATCCAGCTTCAGAACACGGTCAAGATCAGATACGTCAATAACAGGAACCTCCTGTCATATCTTTACATCAAATACGAATGCAAGAACGGACAGGAACTTGAGCAGCTCTGGGGAATGTACAAGCAGGAGGCCGAGGACCGCAGGCAGTTCAACGAAAATACCGCAGGCCTTCATCAGGCCAAGGAAGACCTCATAAGACTTCTTGCAAGGTATCATGTGACCAGTCCCGCCAGATGGATCGACCAGCTTGCGGCTCTTCTGGATAAGAGGGAAATGGTCGAGCTCCGCCACGGACTTATCCTGAGACGTCAGGCTCTCCGTGAACAGATCGACTACAACGAAACCAGGGCACGCTCCGCCAAGGACGAGATCACAGGAGTCGCCAAGGCCTATCCGATGTACGCGGAAGAGATCCTTGAAATGACGGAAAAATTCGATCCCGAAAACGAACTGTGATCACGGATGTGCTGCCAAGGGGCATATCACGGGCACAGGCACCGGTATTTTGCTTTTCGGCTCATTGGCCGTTCGCTAAGCCGTTCTAAGGAATGCATATACACAAATGGCTCCGCACCGCCGGCATTCGACATCCTGTCTCAGTGCCGGCTGATTTCGCCATCCGGGCGAAATTGTGCTCAGTGGGATGCATTCCTAAGAACGGCTAAGCTTACTCTTAAATCGCCGAAACCCAAAATCCCGGCACCTGTGCCCTGGGATATTGTTTTTGGGTCAGAATACGTTCCGGGTTCGAGGATATTTGCAAGAATAAATAGAAAAGTGTATAGTATTTTGGTCTTTGTAAAGACCGTTTGGAGGAGATAGAAAATGGAAGAACTTAAGCCGGTAAAAGCAGGAAAAGTAAGAGAGATCTATGATAACGGGGATTCCCTCATCATGGTGGCAACCGACAGGATCAGCTGTTTCGACGTGATCCTTCACAATATCGTCACCAAGAAGGGCACCGTCCTTACCCAGATGTCGAAATTCTGGTTCGATTATACGGGGGACATCGTTCCCAACCATATGATCACCGTTGATAACAACGAGATGCCCGAATTCTTCAGACAGCCTCAGTTTGTCGGCAATTCAATGATGTGCAAAAAGCTCGAGATGCTTCCCCTTGAGTGCATCGTAAGAGGATATATCACCGGAAGCGGCTGGGCTTCTTATCAGAAGAACGGCACCGTTTGCGGCATCAGGCTTCCCGAGGGACTTAAAGAGAGCGAGAAGCTCCCTGAGCCTATCTACACCCCTTCCACCAAGGCTGAGATCGGCGATCACGACGAGAACATCTCTTATGAGCAGTCCATCGCACATCTCGAGAAGTACTATCCCGGAAAGGGCGAGCAGCTTGCAAAGCAGCTTAAGGATCTTACCATTGCTCTTTATAAGAAGTGTGCCGATTATGCACTTACCAGAGGCATCATAATCGCTGATACCAAGTTCGAGTTCGGACTTGATGAAAACGGCAATGTAGTACTCGGCGATGAGATGCTCACTCCCGATTCCTCCAGATTCTGGCCCCTTGAAGGCTATGAGGCAGGAAAGGGACAGCCTTCCTTTGACAAGCAGTTCGCACGTGACTGGCTCAAGGCTAACGACGGAAACCATGACTGGACACTTCCTCAGGACATCGTTGACAAGACTATCGCCAAGTATCTTGAGGGCTACAGACTCCTTACCGGAAAAGAGCTCTGATACATAAACGGTACGTAAAGAAGCAAGCATTATTAGAAAGGTTTTATTATGGCTACAGATTGCTATTCAAGCCCGCTCTCCGAAAGATACGCAAGCAAGGAGATGCAGTTCATCTTTTCACAGGACAAGAAATTCCGCACCTGGAGAAAGCTCTGGATCGCACTTGCTGAGACTGAGATGGAACTCGGGCTTTCCGAAAACGGTAAGCCCGTCATCACTCAGGAAATGATAGATGAACTGAAGGAGCATGCAGAGGACATCAATTACGATGTGGCACGCGAAAGGGAAAAGGTCGTACGCCACGACGTAATGAGCCATGTTTATGCATAC
>JAEEGK010019123.1_pt1 | contig 14730 bp, 9 predicted proteins | sample 8958771 | NCBI WGS metagenome assembly JAEEGK01 (sample SAMN16246547, study PRJNA631951) | gut metagenome | biome: gut microbiome; feature: rumen; material: SC-attached | host: Bos | place: Iran: Karaj | collected 2018-10 | reverse complement strand
TATTTTGCTATCACTTTTCCCGAAAATGGCAGACTTTTTGAAAAACTCGAAGCCGTGAAAGGCTTATTTTGCAAGGGTTTGCGCGGTTTTGCAAGGAAATGCGAAATTTCTTGGAGCCATCCCGACCATGAAAACTAAAGAGCAATGATAACCTCGAAACCCTTGATTCTATTGAATCGAGGGTTTTTTATTGCCGTTTTTTGAATCCATATCTGAATCCATTTTGAATCCAGAGCCCCCAAACAGCAGAAAATCGCACATTTTACTTTTTTATGATTAAAGATTGAATCCACGAGATAATCTGCTCGTGGATTCTTTTAAGCTATTTCGTTTTGAAGTTAAATGAAAATAACGCATTTTATTAGGTTATCTCCCTGATAGAATCGAATTATACCGAATATAATCCTTTATATTCTCGCTGCGATAGCACAATCGCACATTGGAATAATCTCCGTCGAGTTCATATCCTTATGTTAGAGATGGAGGTGTATTCTATGACGATAATATGGGGTGGAACGCTTGCTATTCTCCTAAATCGATTTAGGAGAAAGCTATTTCGGGTAACGAAGATCAAACATGATATCGATGCTCAAATTAAAAGGATAGGTGTCTATTATATGTGCATCGATGATCTTCCGCTATGAGACGAGGATCACTTGCTGACGAGAGACCAGAATTGGTTCCCCAGTGGGGAACCAATAATACTCTGTCACCTTCTGATGTCTCTTGCGGTTCACATAAGAAGGTCTGGTGGGTCTGTGATAAAGGCCATACTTGGGAAGCCATTGTTAAGAACAGAGTGCTTGCAGGTAGTGGGTGTCCCTTTTGTGAGCACAGAGCTGTCCTGAAGGGCTATAACGACCTCAAGACGGTCTTTCCAGATGTTGCTAAGTCTTGGTCACCTAAGAATAAACGGAAACCCACAGATGTCTCCTCAAGGTCAAATGCTGAGGTGTGGTGGAGATGCAAGCAAGGTCACGAATGGAAAGCGCGTGTAGCAGATCGTACTGAGGGTCACGGCTGCCCTTACTGCGCCGGTCACAAAGTTTGGAAAGGATTCAACGATCTTGCAACAACTCATCCTCATCTGATCTCCGAGTGGTCTGAAAAGAATAAGGACATCACTCCCGAATCAATTACATGTAAGAATCGATCTAATGTCTGGTGGAACTGCAAAAGGTGCGGTCATGAATATCAGGCTGTAGTTTACGCAAGAGCTAATGGCCGCATCTGTCCTTTTTGCGTAGCAAAAGAGATTCAGAGACTCAGAACTATAAGGATTATGCATCGGGAAATAGCAAAGGACTTCCTATATCTCCTTCCACAATTAGCTGTGATCTACTATTCCGGTAAGTGTGGTCTGACTGCCCATACCGACTCGGAAACGCCATTAGGGATGATGGTAACGGCATATATACCCGAGCTCAGTCTTGTTATAGATAATTGCCGTTCATCTAATGAGATTTCCTTAAAAGAGTATATAAGCAGCTTCAATGGTATTCGCTACTTGAATATATCCGAGAAGCTATCAGAAACGGATACACTCAAAACAATCCGAAAAGCGCTGTCAGAGTCCCATATTCATGTGGATTCACGTCTTGAGGATGACCTGGAAACAATTAGACGCAACTACTCTCAGTGGAGATTAAAATAGGTCCCAGAAAGTGCTCTGGAACCTATTGTTCTTTGTCGATTATTTTCCTGATTTAGTTATCTATACTGTTTGGTTTTTTCTTAAATACAGTTTTCAGCTGCCACAGTCCTGATATAACAAATGGCAGACACATAGCTATCAGACCAAGTGCGGATGCTATATCAATATCCGTTGTATTAGAAGTATTTAGTGCATCGTTTGAATTTTTTGCAAAGCAGAGCCAAAAGTCAGAGGCAAAATCCATCAGACCATGCAATATGATGCAAGGGATAAGACTTTCGGATCGGTAATATATCACCGCAAAAATAATGCCGAACTCTGTCGCATATATCACCTGTGCTACCGTTGCTATGACAAGGTCGGGAGCGAAAATCAGATTTCCTATATGCCAGCAACCGAAGATCAGAGCGGAAACGAAAACGGAGAGATATATCCCCTTTTTGTTCTCACCGAAGTATTCTCTACACGCGCCGAACAGAAAGCCTCTGCACATGACCTCCTCCGCAACGCCCACACACATCATCGTGACGAACGAAAGCAGAAGATACGGCAGGGCGGCAGCTATGTTCTTTTCGGGAGCGGTGTAGCCCATAATAAAATTTACTATAACGGCAATACAAATCACGAGCCCGTACCAGAAGATACCCTTGAAAAGATTTTTCCTGCCTATGTCTATTTTTATTTTGAATGCCTTTACCGACAGCAGAACGAACACAGATGTGATCTCAATTTCCTGAACGATAAGCACTACTTTCTGTAATACATAATTGTTTCCCCATTCCTCGGGGACGACCAGTTTTCCGACCACGACCAGCAGCAGCATATTCAGCAGAAAAGCACCTATTACCGCTAATAATTTGAGTGTTTTTTTATTCATTTCATATACCTCGCAAAAATATTTCCAATTTATTTGATTAAAAACTGTTAATTGTATAAACCATTATACAACTGAGCCGAAAAGCATCTCTGCTCCTTCGGCTGTTGTGATCAGTACTAACCGCTGTAACTGTACTTCTTAAGTATTCTCCCGAACACAAGACACATAACGGTCCCGGCAACTCCAAGTATGAACAGCACCATAGCTGCGCCTGAGCCTTTCCCCGATCCGAAAAAGAAGGAAAGAGCATATGAGCTGTCTCTCATATAAGGCTCACAAATGTTGTCGACAAGGAAGCCTCCCAGGAAAAGTCCTATTGGTATCGTAAAAAACTGAAGCGTGTTTCTGCAGGCATATACACGTCCCTGCAGTTCTACGGGTATCTCGTTTCTCATGATCACATTCTGGTTTGCGCTCATTACCGGAACGAATATCCATCCGAGGATCTGACCTATACACCACAGGACCGGACTTCTCGAGAATGCGAGAATGAAATTCTCCGTTCCAAGGGAAAACAGCATTGACAGATATATAACCCTTACCCGGTCTTTAGGTTTTGGCATTTTGGTAAAGATAAGACTTCCTAAGATCATGGCTATGCCGGAGCATGAACTTACAATGCCAAGTACATAGTTTCCACCCAGCGGATTAGGTTTTATATAACCCGGAAGAGTTGCCTCAAAAGCTGAAGATATGAGATTTACACCTGCCATAAACAGGATCACGTATAAGATCATCGGCTTGCTCTTCAAATAACTTAACCCCTCTCTTGCAAGACGGATTGTCCCTTTTCCTTGCGTGCTTTCTCTTGAAACTTCGGAAAACTTAATAAACAACGCAAGTGCCAGAAAGGCTATAAGAAACGTCACCATATCCACGGCAATAACAGCTTCAAGTCCTGCCAAACCGTAGACGGCAGCAGCGATTATCGGATGTCCGATGGATATGAGCGACCTGGATAACGCCTGAAGTACTCCGGTCTTCTGATAACAGTCTTTGGGAGTGATAAGCGTAAAAGCCACCTCGGAAGCGGGCTGTTGAAAGGTGTTCATGAGTCCCGATATCACATTGATGAGATAAAGATGCCATACACAAAGAAGATTCGTTTTATATAAAACGAACACCATGACCGTACTGACAGCAGCAAAAAGGTCGCAGATCAGCATCGTCTTTTTCTTATCGAACTTATCGGAAAGAGCTCCGGCAAATATGCTGACGAGCACATAGGGAGCGTATGTACAGATACGGAGAGCCGCTGTATCGAGCGACGATCCCGTCACGTCGTAAAGCCACAGCGTTAATGCATATGCAGTAATGGAACTTCCAAGCTGTGACAGACTCTGGGTACCCCAAAGTATATAGAAATTCCTTAAATGTTTATTCTTATTCATTCTCTTTGCTCCTAAATTAATATCTATTTCAGAAGCAAAGCTTGAGGATCACGGATCAGTTTTCCGCTCCTCCATGCAGTCTCCTCAAGCTCTGCATGGAGCCTTATCGCTGCAGCGTCTCATATTTGTACCTCCTTCTCGAAAATATGGTTTATTTTATCATAAACAGATTTATCTTTTAGTGGCCTCATCAGTATCGATTTCTGCTGATATTCTCGACAAAGGACCTTCCTCTGTCTTAAGTATTATATCATCCGTGCAAATTCCTTTACTGAATTATAATAAGCATCTTCATTCATATATCCATTAATAGCTATAGCTTTGGATCTATACATAAACAACTGATGTCAAACTGCACAAGCAAACTCTATTCATATGTGCAAAATGACGAAACCGCATCAAAAACCAATCTTTTTTCAAATTCTTGTCTACTTTTGCCCTCTCCCATTACTTAATAGTGAAGGAACAATTATTTCAGTCATCTCAATAATCAATCCTTCAACACAGTTTATTTAACCTTATTTCATATCGTGAAGTCATCGTTCAAAGCAGACGGCTAACCGCTTCTACTAAACGGAACATGAGACTTCACGATAAATCTTTTATGAAGGAGGAAAAAGCATTGGAAGACAAATGCAAAGTGATTGCCGTAGCCAACCAGAAAGGCGGCGTCGGGAAAACAACCACAGCAGTCAACCTGGGAGTTGCACTGGCGAATCTCGGAAAGAGCGTCCTACTGATCGATGCAGATCCGCAAGGAAGTCTCACAAGAAGCTGTAACATCAGCAAACCGGATGACCTGGATGTAACACTTTCGGAACTCTTGGCTTACGAGATGACGGGTGACAGTAAGGATATGTTTGTCGAAGATCCTATCAGGCATTTCGAGAATATTGACCTTATCCCATCCAACATCAGTCTTTCCGGTACAGAGACCGCTCTGTTCAACTGTATGAGCAGAGAGTCGGTACTTAAGAGAGCGATTAAGCCTCTAAGAGATATGTACGATGTGATCCTGATCGACTGCATGCCGTCATTAGGAATGATGACTATCAACGCTCTTGTTGCTGCTGATTCAGTCATTATCCCTTGTGAACCATCTTTCCTTTCGGTAAAGGGTTTAGATTTGCTGCTCCATTCCATTTCGAGGGTAAAGCGACAGATCAACCCGGACCTGAAGATCGACGGAGTCCTGATGACAATGGTTGATTCCCGTACAAACAATGCCAGGGAGATCACAAGAGCTCTTAGAGATGCATTGGGTATTAATATTAATGTATTTAATATAGAGATCCCAAGATCAGTTAGAGCTACTGAATGTCCGAATGCCGGAGAAAGCATATTTGTGCACGATCCGGGCGGCAAGGTTGCTATGGCCTACGCAGAACTTGCGAAGGAGGTGAACGGCCTTGCGAGAAAAGCCCAAGTTAGACCTCGGCCTCACGGCGTACGATGAACTCTTCAAGGATGACAAGGAGATCAAAGAAGGAAGACTTCCCAAGATCTACGACATTCCGATAGAGCTTATCGATGACTTTCCTGATCACCCATTCAAGGTGAGGATGGATGAAGACATGGATCAGCTCGTGGAGAGCATCAAGGAGCGGGGGCTCATTACTCCCATTACCCTGAGACCAAAAGAGGACGGACGGTACGAAGTAGTATCCGGACACAGACGTAAGAAGGCCTGCGAAATCGCAGGTCTTTCTACTGTAAAGGCAGATGTTCGTGAGATGACCCGTGATGAGGCAATAATCCTCATGGTCGAATCAAATCTGCAAAGGTCAGTGATCCTACCCAGCGAAAAGGCATTCTCTTACAAGATGCGTTTGGAAGCCATGAAAAGGCAGGGCGCTAGAACAGATTTAACTTCGTCGCCAGTGGCGCCGAAGTTAGGAGAACGTTCAAATGTTCAATTGGGAGAACAGGTTGGAGAAAGCAAAGATCAAGTTAGACGCTATATCCGCTTAACAGAACTGATCCCAGAACTCTTAGACCTTGTTGACGAAGGTGCGATTGCACTAAGACCTGCCGTTGAACTCTCGTACTTAACATGCGATGAGCAAGATATGGTCTACAAACAGATCTTAGACTGCGATTGTACTCCATCGCATGCTCAGACCATCAGGATGCGTAAGTTCTCTGAAGAAGGCAGACTGAACGATGCCGTAATCGAGACCATTATGCAGGAAGAGAAGCCGAACCAGAAAGAGAAGATTCACATCCCTTACGTTCAGCTCCGGAAGTATATTCCGGAAAACGTGTCATACGACGATACCAGAGACTACATCATGCAGGCGCTGGAGTTTTATCAGAAGTATCGCACGAAAGTACCCACGCAAAACAATATCAAGAAAAAGTTGAGGTAAAGAAACATGGAAAACCAGAATTACGAAGAAGTTGCTCAGGAGACTGAGCAGAAGACAGTTGAGACCATCAAGATCAAGTTCTCGCGTAAGCTTGCCAGAGCGTTTACTTCAAAGAATGGCAAGGACATGGTCGCCATCTCGATTCCTAACGAGGATTCAAACGACAAGCGGGCTTGGGAAGAGTTCGTGCTTCCCATTCAGATGGTCCACTCTGATCACTACGGCAGCAAGTCGTTGTGGGCTAAGATCCCTGAAGATGGCACAACCACTCTTACGAGATCCGTGAAACCGGATGTTGAGGGCGGCGAATGGACAAGAGAAGAAAGGACCGTCGACAACACGACCTTGAAGGCGATGGTCGAGGCTTACAAGCTCAAACCCAAGACTCAGGGTGCGAGATAACCTGATCGCAGATTGGCGGAATGCTTATAAATAAAGACGCGAGCGCGTGTCAATTAGCGTTCCCCTTTCTTCCCCCACACCCCTAACTAACCCTTTCGAATATATTAATCTTTCAAGCTAAAAGAGAAGTGCTTAATCACTCAGGTAGTAAGCATAAACTTAAGTTAAACAAGTAATGCAGTAACCTGAAGGAATCGCACATTTAACCTTTATTGCTTGATGCATTAAGATTCAAGCAAGAGGATATGGAATTGACGGACTTAAAGCTAAATGCACACAGTTCATCTTTTCTTTTTAGCTTAGCAATTTGAAAGGGGGATTACTCCGATGAAGTCATTAGTAAGGTTGATACTCAGGTTAGCGATTACGGTAGCATTCATTGCATTGCTTTATTCAATTGCTATGGGATTCGTTGCTTCATGATCTTTTGGCATTCTATTTTAGCCAGGCATTATAATAAATAAAGAGGATGAGCGTATGAAGACCCGCAATAAAGTGATAATCGCAATAGTGTTAGGTGTAGCAATAATTGCCTTGATTATTGCTCTGATCAGCTGCAATAGAAAGGCAGTGCCGGACATTTCTTCTTTTAGCACAGCAAATATTCAAGAAAGTGAAGTGATCGCTGAAACATCAAGTGAAGTAAGCGAATCAACTTCTTTGCATGAAGGAGAAAGTAATTCGGAAGTAAGCACGGACAATGCGAATACAGACGAGGCCATACAGACAACGGCACAACAGACAGGACAAACAACTCGCAATAATGAAGAAGCAGATAACAGTTCCGGAACAGGTTCAAGTTCGCCGAAGCCAAGCACACAGACTGAGGCTGATCCGACACCTGCTCCAACCACTGCTTCTTTAGCAGATCCGACAAACACTCCGACGCCCATCCCTACGGCTACACCAACATCTGAGCCAACACCTACTCTGGAACCGACACCCACACCGGTTCCAACAGCGACTCCTACCCCAGAGCCTTCGCCTGCTCCGACCTCTAAGCCTTTGTATATTGAGATATTGTGTGGTGATGAGGTCATATTGACATACACTTGGCCTTCAGAGGCTGACTACACAACAGAAAAATACAATGAGCTTTGCGATCAGGCTGAAGCCATAGTAATCGAGAGGTATGGTGAGGATTATCTGCTGATGAATCCGATTCATTCCAGATAAATCGACACGACAATTCAAACCGAATGAGACGTTCTCAAATCGAGAGCGTCTTTTTTATGCAAAAAACATGAAACGAGGTAAAACGACAATGAGTATCAAACACAAGATAATATCGGGCGTTATTGCCACATTAATGCTCATCAATCCTATTGCCCCTTTTAGCACGGTTTTCGCTGACGAAATCAGTGAACCTACGGAGACAGTCACGATTGAAACCGAAGCCTCAGAAACATCTGAGACCGAAGAGCAGGAAGAGACAGATCAGACGGAAGAGACTGTTGAAAGCAAAGTTGAGTATACAGTCGAGTCTGAAGAGACACAGCCCGAAGAAACGGAAATCGTCATCTCTGAAACACCTGAGACGACGGAAACAAGAGCTCCGCCTATGGAGACAGAAGAAACAGAACCTGAAGAAACTGAGAACGAGGCAGTTATCGTGGAGGCTTCTGACAGTGAGGATATGCTTAAGCTTATTGCTGACATTCCTTACGGTTACAGACTGATTGTAAGAGCTCCTGTCGATCTGACAGATGTAAACATCTACCTTGGCGTTTATTTCGACGGATCCTATGTTCTCAGCTTTGAGAATCAGGCTGACTACGATGCTGCTGTGTCTTATTTTGAAAGTAACGGCATCGAGTATAGCGTAGATGACGAGTTCGGTATCTGTGGAAGTTCTGGATTAATCAATAATGTCCAGATCAATCCAGATGCCACAACTAAGATCGCAATTATCGACACCGGATCTGATATAGCAAATGAAGCAGTATCCGTTATATCAGACGATGCTTCGGATGCTAACGGTCACGGTACGGCAATGGCGTCTTATGTTCTTGAGAACACAGACGATGCTTATATCATCTCCATCAAAGCTTTCGGCAGTGATGGTAAGGGTGATGTATCCGATGTTTATACTGCGGTTCAGTATGCAATTAACAGTGATGTAGATGTCATCCTCATGGCCTTCTCATTAAGAGATAACGGTAACTACGATGCTTTTAAGGCTCTCGTTGCTGAGGCAGAGGCTAACGGCATCACAATAATCGCTGCTGCCGGTAACAAGAATGCTGATGCATCCGGATATATCCCTGCGAACATCAATGGTGTTATTACTGTTGGTGCGATTGATGCTGACGGATATAAACTCTCGACTTCCAACTACGGTGATGTGGTCGAGTATTACGTTAATGCTGAATCGACTTCTCAGGCGGCTGCTGTTTTTGCTGGTAAGTATATTGCTGGAACTACAAGCGACGTGGCAACTTCATATGAGACTGAGTCTGGAGAATATGGCACAGGAGCAGAGACACTTGATCCTGATATGCTTTCAGATGATGCGGTTTTCGTCGTTGATGAAATAACCGTAAGAAAGCCTTCGACAATAAGTGCCAGTGGCGATTTGAGGTCAGCCCTCAATTATTATGGTTGGGTTACTGTTACCGGCGTTTATACAGTCGATGGAGTAAATGCTCTCTGTATCACACCTAAGTTCGATGATCCTGTAAGCAGTGGTTCCTACTACGAGAATCCTTTTACCGGAACAATTACGGCTTCTGCTGATGAATACGGCGTTTTGGACAATCTCAGAACTCTAAGCTATGGTCAGGTTGCCTATGGAATGATCCAGGCATGCAATGATTACGGATGGTCAGGAAACAAGTACTTCATGGTCCATCTTATGTCTGGTTATCTCTTCGGTACAAAGTTCAACAGTGCTTATGCTACTGCAGATAAGAAGTCCCAAGGGGAGCCTTTTGCAGACGTTATCAATAACGACAATGTAAGAGCTATGGCTATTGAAGTTGCCGAAAAGATTTACGGATATGCTGTTACTGCTCCTTCGAATACTGACTACAAGATCTATTTCAACCCTAATGTAGGCGCACATGGCTCTGACGGTTACAGCCAGGCTGTTCTTACAGCTGATATAGTTGCTCCCCGTTATAGCAATTTCTATGTCCAGAAGGAGGACCAGAATGGTACTGCTCTTGCAGGTGCAGTTTTCTCCATCTACAAGGATTTCCAGAACGGCAAAGTAGTTGATTTAAGAGGAACAGTCACTGATTCGGACCTTAATGGTATCTGTAACACTTGGGTACCCAGTTCATGGAACGGTGGCAACCAGTCAGCAGGCGCTTTATGGGATGCCAACAGAACATCAGAGGTATTCTATGCTGTTGAGACAACGGCTCCTACTAAGTACAAGGGTAACGACGGTAAATGGTACGACATTCCTTCAGGCTGGCTACAGGTTGATACACGTGTGTTCAGAATCGATGTTGCAGCTACTGGAACAGCCGGAACGTATGAGTATTCCATATCTGTTATGAATGCTGACGGAACACATAGTTCTCCCATATATACTGGTGTTGATGTTGGTGGCGGTCTTAGAATCACGAATATCGAATTCACTTCTAATGGCAATGCTCCATTCATTAATACAAGCACGACAGACGTTACAGTTGTTAAGACTTCGTCTAATGCTACTGCGGTATCAAATAACAATTGCTACAGTCTCGCAGGAACCACATATGGCCTTTATACAAGCAACGGAACTCTTGTTCACACCTTCGTGATTAATGCCTCCGGTACTACGGACACATTCAAGATCACGGATATGACAAAGAGCTACTACGTTCAGGAGATTACCGCTGGTCCGGGATATGCAATCGATACTGCAAAGCATAATGTTGATTTTTCAGCAGCTGTTAATGGTCTTGTTACTATAACGGTTGAGGATAATCCTGTATTCGATCCTATCTCATGGACAATAAGGAAGGTTGATTCCGAGAACTGGAATATTGTTCCGGATGTAAGATCATTCTCAGGTGCAGTATTCAGAGTTTACTACTATGACAGGACTGATATCATGTCCGCTGCTGATGGTCTTGCTCTTAATGAGTCAGATGCATTGGCAGTAGCGGAGTTTACGATTGATTCTAATGGAAACAGTTTCAGAGTTGATGTTCCCGGTATAAAGGCAAATGCTGTTGCAGGTCCTCAGGGAGATTACTGGAGAAACTATACTGGCACAAGTAAGCAGGCGCCTCTTGGCACATACGTTGTTAAGGAAGTCACAGCTCCTTCGGGATACGATCTTCCTACCGGTAATGCAAGTCAGGGTATCGTTTATCGTGTTTATCAGAGTGACAATGGTAGTGCTGCTATAAGCCCTTACTTTGGCACTGTAACTGGCAATTCTGCCTTCGGTTACCTTGACGGAGACTATATCGTAAATGAGCCTGTTCAGTATGGCTGGGCAAGGCTTATCAAGAGAACTGAGGACACGGAAACACCCGTAAATGGTTCTTTTGAGGTCTCTTTTGCAGGAACGACATATGGCATCTATGCAGATTCCAATGGAAACAAGGTCTATGATGATGGTGAACCTCTTATGGCAACTGTCGTCCTGGATGCTGATGGCAATATGGAATCAGTAACTTATGCTGACGGCTTTACGCCCAAGTTTGGCTTCCAGAAGTCAAATGACAGATTCGAGCTTCCTTCCGGCAACTATGTTGCAGTCGAGCTTAAAGCTGCTAAGGGATACTACCTTAACGATGAGAACCTTCCTTTCACTGTAGAGGATAACTCAACAAAGGTCACTGAGGTTACTGCTACAGATCCTCACGCTTATGTGCGTGTTAGCTTTATCCTTGATAAGGAAAGTGTACTCGGCAACAGCGTTTCAGGAGCTGTATTCACAGTATATGCAGATCCTAAGTGCACAAAGGCAATCGGAACACTGACAGATGATGGTGACGGACACTATGTTTTCTCTGCAGCTGACGGAATCCTTATTTCTCCTAACAGTGCCCTGCAGGGAGCTGACGGAGTGTGGACTTATGTTTTTGATACGTATCTTTATGTAAAGGAGACTGAGGGTCCTGACTATGTCATTCTCAAAGGCGGTAATCAGGAGCTTACTTCTGAAGATAGCAACGCCATTAGAGACACAAGCACATATACGATTCACATCAATCTTTCGGGAATCACTCAGAACGATCAGACAGGAACACTTTCCTATACGATCTCTTCTGATGCAATCTCCAACGACTTCACTTCAAAGATCGATAACTACGATGGTTTGAACGGTTACAAGACGAATCCTATAAGGATCGCTAACAACCTGACCGGCACCTTCTCTGAGACTAATGCTCTTTCTCTGGTAAAGAGGACAGAGACTCCTGACAACTTCGATATCACAGGCACAGTCTTCTCGCTTTATGACGGCAGCATTCTGATTGCTACCTACAAGTACGAAGATGGTAAGTGGCAGTGGTTCGACAGAAACGGTAACGCAGTAGCAGGTACCTATTGGGAAGCTCTAGCGTTTGATACAACCTACACGGTATATGAGGACTTTGATCCTGGTTACTTTGAGGCTGATAGCGATGCTAAGATTCCTTATGAGGTCGTAAATGTTACTGAAGGCTGGGTCAAGGTTTCTGAGAGCAGATGGTCTTACACCTTCACAACTCCTTCTTTCCACGATATGCCCGAAGCATTTGACTTCGGTGCGACCAACAACAAGATCTATGGCAATGTCGAGATCAACAAGGTATGGTCACAGGAAAGAACTCAGGGTGAGGATCTTTCAGGCTATGTATTCATCTTTGAGTATGGCGGAACCGGCGATGAGCCTTCTTGGACTGGTATCACCATTACAAGAGTTACAGATGCTGACGGCAATATCGCTCTTAACGCCATTCCTATCGGATGGTACCGTGTTCGCGAGAACAACGAAGGTAACAGATGTGAGTGGTCTTCAGATACGAAGATCATGGTTGGTGATGACGGAAATGAGTATGCTGTTTTCAACCTGGAAGACAAGCAGACAATCGAGTATGACGTTATAAACATCATCAGAGTAAACATCGTGGTCAACAAGATCGACCTTTGGACCGGTGAGGTTATCTCCGACTACGAAGGAGATCCTGTAAGATTCAATCTTTACAGAGATGCCAATAACGATGGCATACTCCAGGACGAAGAGAGACTTCACAACTATACTATCGCTCCTGATGCTGACAAGGACGGCAAGGTCACCTTCACTAACATCGGAGTAGGAAACTACTTCATCGTTGAGCAGGTAGCTCCTTTTGGATTCTATCTGGAATCCGAGCCTTTCTATGTTCAGGTTAAGGATGCAAAGGATGTTGAGGTCAACGTTCCCGATACTCCTTATACGGCTTCCGTTACGATCCACAAGTTGGATTGTAAGACGTTAGGCGTCCTTGAGGGTGCTGAGTTCACCGTATATGAGGACGTTAACGGCAACGGTGTTTGGGATGAAGCAGACACGATTGCAAAAGTTTATGATGAAGCATCCGGCATGATGGTCAATTGCACTGTCACCTGGGATGCTGAAACAAAGACTTATGTAACTGACGGCCTTAGAGCCGGAAAGTATATCATCGTCGAGACAAAACTCCCTGACGGATACTTCTATTGTGATAAGGACGGTAATGCTACCGAGAAGCCTAATGAGGTAGCAGTCGAGATCAAGAACAAGGATACTCAGGCAGCTGATTTCGTAGTTGATACTTATGAGGTAACTGTCTACAACACAAAGCCTGATATCAAGACAACGGCAACGGATGCCAATACCGGAACAAGCGTAATGACATACTCTGAAACGGTTACGATCGCTGATGAGGTTTATTACGAAGGACTTATTCCCGGCAAGATCTATGTTGTTGAAGGAACACTTATGGACAAGGCTACAGGTCTTCCTTATGTCGGTCCTAACGGTGAGACCTATGTAAGCAGCTCGATCTTCAAGCCGGAGTTCTCCACAGGCACGACTCTTGTTGTCTTCGAGAATGTTGCTGTTCCTTATACAGTTGATTCTCTCGTCGTATTCGAGGACCTTTACAACGAGGATAAGACCGTTAAGCTTGCAACTCACGCTGATATAAGCGATGAGAATCAGACAGTTCACAGACCTAAAGCTTCAACGACTGCCACGATCGGCGGCGATAAAGCCATCTATCTTGGCTCAACTGAGGTAAGAAATATAACCATTACGGATACCATTTCATATTATGGTCTTGAGGTTGGCAAGGTCTACAGAGCTGAAGCAACGCTTCATAAGGCTGACGGAACTCAGATCCTTGTAAACGGAAATCCTCTTGTGGCTGTTCTCGAATTTGTTCCTGAAACAGCTGATGGAAGTGTTGATGTTAAGATCACATTCTCTTCCGAAGGTCTTTCTGAAGGCGACAAGATCGTTGTTTTCGAGAAGATCTACGACGTAGCTGAGGATGGTGAGGATCAGGACGAGGACATTCTCATTGCTGTTCATGAAGACTTAAGTGATGAAGGACAGACTGTAACGATTCACTTCAGACCTTCAACAGGTGAGATAATGCCGACTTACACCAAGATCGCTGCTGCGCTTCTGGCCGTGTCAGTATTTGTAGTATCAATCGTTATCAGGAAGAGAAAGAAGCTTGCCCTCTGATAATAACTTCTTTTGTGACATTGGCCCCCTTGGGATAACCCCTTGGGGGCTTTCCTTATACCAGGGAGGTATATATGAACGACAAACTGAGGATCGTCCTGAAGACATTGGCGGTCGTCCTCTTTTTAGTAAGTATTGCGATCATCGGCATAAACGCGATTAAGAACCACATGCGCAAGGATATTTCGAAGGGCGCGATAAAGGTTGTTGAGAGCGCAATCGACGAAGGCGGCGACGAAAAAGTCACTTTCGAGGTGCCGGTATCAGACTTCTATAAAGTTGACGGAGAATGGGGCGAAGATGATGCTTCACTACAAGACCTTCTCCGTGAAATGACTGATCTGTCTTCTCAGCACGAGACATTAACACTTATAGGGATACTTGAGATCCCTTGT
>JAEEGK010019122.1_pt1 | contig 14731 bp, 11 predicted proteins | sample 8958771 | NCBI WGS metagenome assembly JAEEGK01 (sample SAMN16246547, study PRJNA631951) | gut metagenome | biome: gut microbiome; feature: rumen; material: SC-attached | host: Bos | place: Iran: Karaj | collected 2018-10 | reverse complement strand
CGGTTTAAGCGGCAGTGCGCCCGTAGTGGCGTTCTCCAGGAAGTTCGTAAACGTGAGCATTACGAGAAGCCCAGCGTCAAACGCAAGAAAAAGGCTGAAGCCGCCCGTAAGCGCAAATGGTAAATTTCGCTGAATTCCCTTCCCTTTCCGGGAAGGGTTTTTTATTTATGTCGAATCATCCGGAAAAGCTTGAAAAATAAAAGAATTTTGATATAATCTATATAATCACGATCTATGAAATGAGGATGTCATGGTCTATTCTTTCGCATTGATCAAGCATGCGAACATACGGTACAGGGAGTATGTCATTCGCCTTGGCATGTATGAATTGCTTTCCATTCTGCGCTCATTTTCAATCGATTGTGAGGTTCAGCCGGAGGAAATGGGCGGTTCGGATTTCCTTACCTTCGAATGCAGGCCGCTCACGGATAACGAGTTATCGTGTTTATCGGGTCACAGTACAATCTGTTTTATGGCTGAAAAAACGGGTTCCCTGCTGAAACCTTTGCAGATCCGGTCTTCAGGCTATCTGAAGGAGGACCTTCCGGAAGTCCTGAAATATAAGGGGAAAACATCAACTGCTTTTACGCGCATGATGATCAATATATGCAGATCCCTGCTGAAGGACGGGAAGCACGGGAAAGTGCTGACACTCCTTGATCCGATGTGCGGAAAAGGGACTTCCTGTTTTTGCGCGCTGGTATCCGGTATGAATGCAATCGGGCTGGACATTGATACCAGGGACATCCGCGAAACATCAGATTATTTTGCCCGGTATCTGAAAATGCACCTCCTGAAGCATACCGTGAAAAAAAGGTCGGAAACTGCCGGCAGGACATCGGTTCCGGTTACGGAATTTGTTTTTGCCGATACAAAGGAGCATTACCAGTCAGGAGATACGCGTTCACTGCTGCTGGCAAACGGTGATACCTGTTTATCTCCGTATATTGCCAGGAAGCGTCCGGCTCATATACTTGTGGCGGATCTTCCTTACGGCATTCAGCATGCGCCCCAGTCAGGCACAAAACCGGAACCTTTTAGTCATTTGCTGGAACGTGCTCTTCCGGAATGGAAGAAAGCATTGGTGCCGGGTGGAGCAGTTGCGATCAGCTTCAATACGTTAACCCTTCCCGCGGATACCGTGGTTTCCCTGCTGGAGAAGAGCGGGTTTATCCCGCTCAGGGATGAATGGTATTCTGGTTTCCGCCACGAGGTGGAGCAGGCAGTCGTGCGGGATGTTGTTTTTGCCCGAAAGAGCCCATAAGGAGGAATTGGATGTTTACGGAGAATGAACTCAGGGAAATGACTGTTCTGCAGCTGAGGAAGACAGCCAAAGAGAACAGCATCGTTATCGGCGCCGGAGTGGATAAAGCCGGGATTATCCGGAAAATACTGGAGAACCAGGCGCCGGCTGAAAACGGACCGGCAGCGGTACCGGCAGCTCCCGCAGAACCTAAGTATCAGTCAGCATGGCACAATACAGATGCTCCCCGCTTCAGTGCACGCCCGTCTTATCAGGCTCCGGCGGCTGGTTCCCGTCCGGCATGGCAGAATACAAGTCCCTCTGGACATCAGTTCGGAAGGTCGGAAACACGGGTTCAGCCAGTGCGTTCTGCGGGATACACTCCCCGCTTTGGCCCTGCACCCTCTGCACCGGCACCGGAAAGCGAGCAGCCACAGGCACAGAATGAAGAATTCTCCCGCCCGGCGGTGTCGCCGCTTCCCAATCATCGCATCAGTGAAACAGCAGGATACTCACACCGGATTTCCTCACCGTATACACCTGCATCTGCTTATGCGGGTATTCCGTCTGTACCGGAATCTGCTTCTCCGTTTATGCAGCAGGACGGAAACGGTACGCCGACCCTGGAGGAACTGCTTGCTTCCGGGGAATGCGAGGATGGCGGTGGCGTATTGGAACTGCATCCGGACGGTTATGGATTCCTGCGTGCGCCGGGATTTCTTCCTTCAACCAAGGATGTATATGTTTCCATGGCGCAGATCCGGCGCTTTGGACTGCGTACAGGCGACATGATCCAGGGGAAAATCCGTCCGCAGCAGGAAGGCGATAAATATGCGGCCCTGCTGTATATTTCCAGCATCAACGGGATTGCGGAGGAAGAAAATTTTTCCCGCCCGGCTTTTGATGAACTGACGCCCGTATATCCCAGCCGGAGGATTTCCCTTGAATCTGAAGACAACAAATCATATCCGGATATGCGGCTGGTCGACCTGATTGCTCCGATCGGCTTTGGACAGAGGGGTTTGCTGCTTTGTCCTCCCGGTTCCGGGAAAACCGAATTGATGAAGCATTTTGCCAATGTGATATGCCGGAATTATCCTGACATTGATGTGCTGATGCTTCTGATCGATGTAAATCCGGAAGATATGACTCTGATGAGGGATTCCGTGCCCTGCCCTGTTCTGGCATCCAGCTTTGATCAGCCGCCGGAGGCGCATCTGCGCCTGTCTGAAATCGTCCTGGAACGTGCAATGCGCCTGGTGGAACAGAAAAAAGATGTGGTTCTCCTGGTGGACAGCCTGACGCGTCTCGCCAAGGTATATACGACTGCTGCCGCACAGCAGGGCCGCAGCCTGCCGGGAATGATCAATCCGGCCAGCCTGTTCCGGGCAAAGAGGATGTTCGGGGCAGCGCGTGCATGCAAGGAGGGCGGAAGCCTGACGGTAATTGCTGCGATGGATGTGCTGACCGGCTCCAAGGTGGATGATTCTGTGGTGGAGGAATTCCGCGGAACCGCCAACATGGAACTGATGCTGGATTCGAATGTCGCGCGCGCCGGTGTTTTCCCGGCGCTGAATCTGGAGAACAGCTATACCAAGAATGCGGATCTGCTGATTTCAGACCAGCAGAAGGAAGGACTGAATCTGATCCGTTCCATGCTTGGAAATACATCTTCAGCTGTTGCGATTCCGCAGCTGCTGTCCATGATGGAAAAAACAGCCAATAATGAAATGCTGCTCCTGAAGATGAAGGACTGGTTTGCGCTGATGAACCGCTGACAGGGAGGAACGGATGATGGATTCCGTTTATGTAATCGGCCACAGAAACCCGGATACTGACTCAATTGTTTCCGCACTGGCATATGCTTCCCTGCAGAATGCGCTTGGGGAAAATAATTATGTGGCTGCCAGGATCGGCCATCTGAACAACGAAACAGCATTTCTGCTGGAAAGATTCGGTTTTAACCCGCCTCTGTACATTCGATCTGTTAGGACGCAGGTAAGTGATATTGATTATGATACTCCGCCGTCTCTCGGGCAGGCGGTTCCGGTATCCTACGCCTGGAATATCCTGCATCAGCAGGAGGACAGCGTATCTGCGCTTCCGATTACAAATGAAGACGGCACATTGTACGGTATGGTGACCGCCGGCAATATTGCAGAACGCGACATGGAATCCATCAGCCGTCCGTATGTGGATCATATTCCTGTATTCAATCTTCTCAGTGCGCTGGAAGGACATATCCTGAATGATCCCCGTGACTATTTCGAGGAAATTTCGGGTGAGGTGGCGATTCCGCTTTCCGATTCGGTGGATATCAGGCCGGGTATGATTGTACTGTGCGGCACTCAGAAGGAAATTGCGGACCGTGCGATTGAAGCCGGTGCCTCATGCCTGATTTTCTGCCAGACGGCTCTCACGGAAGAATATAAGGATAGATCATGCGCAACATGCCTGATATCAACGCCGTTTGATCCGTATCGTGCAGCAAGGATGATTTTTCAGTCTGTGCCGGTCGGCAGGATTGCATTTACCAAGGACCTGATCTATTTCCACCTGAATGATTATCTGGATGATGTACGGGACACAGTCGTCAAAAACCGTTTCCGTTCCTACCCTGTCCTGAATGAAGAGGAAAAGGTGGTCGGCACTCTTTCCCGGTATCATCTGATTCGTCCGCGGAAAAAGAAAATTGTGCTGGTGGATCATAATGAGGTCAGCCAGTCGGTTCAGGGGCTTGAACAGGCGGATATCATCGGAATTATTGATCACCATCGCCTTGCGGATGTGCAGACAGGAAATCCTGTTTTTATGCGGAATGAACCGGTGGGATCCACAACGTCCATCGTTGCGGCAATGTATCAGGAAAACGGATTGATGCCGTCTCCGAACCTGGCCGGTTTAATGGCAGCTGCGATTATTTCGGATACGGTAATGTTTAAAAGTCCCACATGTACGCAGAGGGACAGAATTCTGGCTGAGCGCCTTGCAAGACATGCCAGGATTGATCTGGATGAATTCGGAAAAACGATGTTTTCAAGGGGCGCATCCCCGGAAAAATCGGCGCTGGAACTGATACGGCTGGATCAGAAGGAATTTCATCTGGGATCGCATTCACTGGCCATTTCACAGATTACCACTGTGGATTCCGACCAGTTTATGGCAAGGAAAGATGATATTCTCGCAGAGCTGCAGAAGCAGAAAACTGAGAAGAAGTATGACCTTATTATGCTGATGGTGACAAATGTTCTGAAAGAAGGGACGGAACTTCTGTTTGCGGGTGATCCGGATATTATCCGCAATGCGTTCAATGCGGAAGCGGATGATGTGCATGACAGCCATGTATTCCTTCCCCAGGTTTTGTCGCGGAAAAAACAGATTGTTCCGGCCCTGTCGCAGCTGTGGGGCTGAACAGGCGGACATGGAAAGTGCTGCCCGGTATATCGGGCAGCACTTTTATAATATTGAAATAAACATTTCATGTAACCTGGTGGGACTCGATCAGATTACCGGAATAATCAAAGGTGGCCAGGATAAATGCATTTTCCATTCCGGAACGGAAGCGGACCTGAATGGAGTTTCTGTTCAGGATAATTTCAACCGGATCATAAAAATCGGGATAGTCTTCGGAAACCGTCCACAGGAGTCTGCCGTCCGGTGAAATGGCTGTGAGGTCGGGGCCTTCAGATCCGGAAATAAATATATTTCCGCTTTCACCGACTGCTGTTGCGGCACCGTCACCCAGGTTGCAGTTGGCGGTTGTAAGCACCCATCTCTCCTTTCCGCTCAGGAGATCAAGCAGGGAAAGGCCGTATCCGCCGTCATAGAGCATGATCATCGGATCGTCTTTGGTTCCTCCGATAAAGACACGGAGCATGGTAAGGCTGTTGAAGACCTCCAGTGTTTCCACATGCCCCCATAGCGGTTCTCCGTCAATAAAGCAGCCGATACGCAGTATCTCGCTCTTCTTTTTGCCTTCTGTATGGAATTCATGGGACGCGAGTACAGAAATATTGTAATCCTGCCAGTCCAGGACAATTTCTCCGTTGCTGCGGATTTTCTCTTCTGTCAGTTTTCCGGAGACGGCTGATGTGACTGCAGGCTCAAACTGCGGAGCTTTTTCGAGATAACTGGCAAGGATATATCCGGAAACACCCTCATATTCAGCATACAAAAAGCTCTTTTTTTCGCGGATGGTTCTGCAGTTGTATACAACCGCGCCAAGCGGTACTTTTGCGAGCGCCCGTGCCTTTTTGTACGGCTCTGCCCGCAGTGTGACAAATTCTTTACAGCGGATTACCCGCATGGCGCCGATGTAGCGCGGCCCTTTTTCTTCCGGAATCCGGTCGGCAAATGAACCCGGAAAAGGCGACGAAGCCAGTACAATGATCAGGAATACCAAAATCAGCCGCTTCATTCAACCATCTCCCCTGTTCATATCACTTATGGAAGTATTGTACTGCATCTGGGATTTTTTTCAATACCGGATCAAATGAAAGAGAGCGCACATTTCTGTGCGCTCTGCATATCATTCGATATTGAAACGTTTCTTGAAACGATCAACACGACCGCCAGTATCAACCAGCTTCTGCTTGCCGGTATAGAAAGGATGGCACTTGGAGCAGATATCCACTTTCATCTCTTTCTTAGTGGAACCCGTCTCAAAAGTTTCACCGCATACGCAGCGAACCACACACTTGCCGTACTGGGGATGGATGTTTTCCTTCATTGCTGTTTCACCTCTTTCGCGTATGCAATGGCGGTAAACCGCAAGACACATATTAACATAAATAAGAATCGTTTGCAACCACTTTTTTCGATTGATTTTCCCGGATATCATGATATTGTGAAAATTATGTGAATCAAAGGGTTTCTCTTTTATAATGTCGAATAAATATAAGATTATGAAGTATTCCCGGAAGGAGTTCCATGAATGGATAAAAAGACAGTTGCGAAATTTGATGTTGGCGGACAGGCGGTTCTGGAAGGCGTGATGATGCGTTCTCCGAATGCAACAGCGGTCACCGTGCGCCGCCAGGATGGTACGATGGTTACAAAACGGACGCCTTTTGTTCCGCTGAAAGAAAAATATCCGTGGACAGGGAAACCGTTTATACGTGGAGCTGTCAATATGGCGACTATGCTCTATTACGGAATGAATACACTGGAAGATTCGACAAAAATGCTCGGCCTTCTCGAAGAGGAACCCACCCGGTTTGAAAGGTGGCTTGCAGCCAGGCTCGGCAAAGGCGTGGATAAAATCGTGATGGGCTTTGCCATTGTGCTGGCGGTTATTCTGGCGCTCGGATTGTTTATGGCGCTGCCGGCCGGAGTCGAATCCCTCATGATCAATGCAGGCGCGAGCCCGGTGGCATATACGCTTGTCGGGGGCCTGCTCAAGATTTTGCTCCTTGTCGGGTACATGATTCTGTGCGGTTTCGTGCCGGATGTGCGCCGGACGTTCCAGTATCATGGGGCAGAACACAAATCGGTACACTGCCACGAATCCGGCAAAGCGCTCACTCCGGAGAATGCACAGGAATTTTCACGCCTTCATCCCCGCTGCGGAACAGCATTCCTGCTGATCGTTTTCATGATCAGTATCCTGCTTTTCCTGGTGCTGAACATTGTATTTCCCATTAAAGTGTATATTCTTCGGTTTCTTTTTCATCTGGCGATGCTTCCCGTTGTGGCAGGCTGCAGCTATGAGATCCTGATGAAGCTGGCACATTCTTCCGGCAGAGCGGCACGCATTCTGCGCTGGCCGGGGATGCAGATGCAGCGCCTGACGACGAGGGAACCGGATGCATCGATGCTGGAGTGCGCGATTGTATCGGTCAATGTTGTACTGAACGGATTCCCGGAAGGCTGTGAAACGACACCGGAAGGCTGGGCTGTTTTCCGAAATTACCGTGAATCGGAACCCGGTTATACTCCGCCTGCAGATTCCGAAGCGAAGGCTGAAACGGAAGAGGAAAGCTGATATGAATCCACGCAGCCTGATCCTGGATATGATACAGCGGTTTCGTGCCGCAGGTGTTCCGGATCCGGAGACTGACAGCGCGTTCCTGCTGGCTTTCCTGTGCGGAAGAAATCCGCTTTCGCTCCGTCTGGATACGGAAACGGAACTGGATCAGGATACAGTGACCCGGTATATGGCGTTGTGTGAAAGAAGAATCTGCCGTGAGCCGCTTCAGTATATCACAGGGGAATGCCGTTTCTGCGGCAGCAGTTTTCTTGTTACGCCCGACGTATTGATTCCACGGCCGGAAACAGAGCTTCTGTGCGAATGGGCTGTGGAGAAAATGGCCGGCTGTGTTTGCCCGAAGATCCTGGATTTGTGCTGCGGAAGCGGATGTATCGGAATCACACTGAAACTGCGTCTCCCCTCTTCAGCTGTGCTGCTTTCCGACCTGTCGGAAGCGGCCGCGGCTGTTGCACGGAAGAATGCGGAACGCCTTTCGGCAGATGTATCGGTCGGAACGGGCGACCTGTTCGAAAATATTTACGGTCATGATTTTGATCTGATCATATCCAATCCGCCTTACATTCCCGGTGCTGAGTGCAGGCTTCTTCAGGAAGAGGTCATGCGGGAACCTGTAATGGCGCTGGACGGAGGAAGAGACGGCCTGGATTTTTACCGCAGGATTTGCCGGGAAGCGGCCGGATACCTGCGGAAGAATGGAATCCTGATGTTTGAGCTTGGTGAAGGACAGCATAATGCGGTGGAAAGGCTGATGAATGAAGCCGGTTTTGATTGTGTTGAAATCAGGAATGATTTTCAGCAGATCAGCCGTATGATTTCCGGTGTAAAAAGCTGACGGAGGACTTATGTTTGACCGACTGGAAGAGATAAGGAACCGGTACAGGGAACTGAATGAAGAAATTCTTCAGCCGGAAACAGCCTGCGATTACAGCCGTTATCAGTCCTGTATGAAGGAAATCTCAGCAATCAGGCCTGTTGTTGAAGAATATGAAGAATATATCGGGATAATCCGCCATATCCGGGATGCGGAAGGACTGCTTGCGGACCCGGATTTTTCAGCAGAGGCAGAAAAAGAAATTACCGGCCTTGAAGCGGAAAGGGAAAGGAAAATCAATCAGCTGCGCATGCTGCTGATTCCTCCGGATCCGTTGGACAACCGGAATGTCATCCTGGAGATCCGGGCAGGTGTAGGCGGAGAAGAAGCGGCTCTGTTTGCAGCAGATCTGATGCGGATGTATTCAAAATATGCGGATAAAAACGGACTGTCCATGGAAGTGCTTTCCATGAGTACAACGGATCTGGGCGGGATCAGTGAGGCGCTGATGATGGTAACCGGAAACAAACCGTTTGCCAAACTGAAATTCGAAAGCGGAACTCATTGTGTCAAACGGGTTCCGGTAACGGAAAGCGGCGGACGGATTCATACTTCGACAGCTACGGTTGCGGTGCTTCCGGAGGCAGAGGATATTGAAATTGAAATCAATCCTTCCGATATCAGGGTGGATGTGTTTCATGCTTCAGGTCATGGCGGACAGGGTGTCAATACAACAGACAGTGCTGTACGGCTGACGCATATTCCGACAGGCCTTGTTGTTGTATGCCAGGATGAACGCAGCCAGCTGGAAAACAAGAATAAGGCCATGAAGGTGCTCCGGTCACGGCTGGCGGAAAAGGAACGGGTACGGAAGGAGGCTGCGGTGGCAGCGGAACGCAGCCAGCAGATCAAAAACGGTGACCGGAGCGACAGGATCCGTACATATTATTTCAATCACGACTATGTGGTCGATCATCGGATCGGAATGACAATTAGCAGAACATCTGAAGTACTGAACGGTGAACTTTCCCCGTTCATTGAAGCACTTCAGCTGGCTGAAAAAACAGACAGGCTTTCCGACCTGTCTTCAGGGAAGTGAAATGGGAATGAAAACCAGACTGTGCAATGCGGATGATGCTTCTGTCCGGGAGGCAGCTGATATTCTGAAAGCAGGCGGCCTTGTGGCTTTTCCGACGGAAACAGTGTACGGCCTTGGAGCAAATGCTTTTGATGCCTCTGCGGTGCTGTCGGTATTTACTGCGAAAGGAAGGCCGGCGGATAATCCGTTGATTGTGCATATTCATGACAGGAACCAGCTGGATGAGATCTGTGATATACCACTCAGGGCACCGGCGCTGATGGACGCGTTCTGGCCCGGACCACTGACAATTTTGTTTCCGCGGAAATCAGTTATTCCGGATGTGGTGACAGCCGGATTATCCACGGTTGCGGTTCGGATGCCTTCCCACCCTGTTGCGCTTTCCCTTCTCAGGGCAAGCGGGCTGCCTGTTGCGGCACCATCGGCAAATCGTTCCGGAAGACCGAGTCCGACTACAGCGATGCACGTGCTGGAAGATATGAAAGGGATTATTCCAATGATTATCGATGGAGGGGCGTGTGAGATAGGTCTGGAATCCACCGTCCTGGATCTGTCGCATGAGAGTCCTGTGATTCTTCGGCCGGGTGGAATAACAAAACCAATGCTGGAATCAGTGCTTCACGAGGAAGTGCTTCTGGCTGGAAGTATTCTTCGTCCGCTTCAGCCGGATGAGAAAGCGCTTTCTCCGGGAATGAGATACCGGCATTATGCCCCTGCCGGAAGTGTGACTCTTGTCAGGGGAAGTGAAAGTGATGTGGTATCCACGCTGAAACTTTTATGCAGGCAGGATCTTGACGCAGGCAGGAAATCCTGTGTGCTGTGCTTTACAGAACATGTTCCCATGCTGTGCGGCTGCGCTCCGCATGATATGGGATCCATTGCAAATCATGCTGAAATCGCCCATCGGTTATTTGACATTCTTCGGCAGCTGGACCAGGAAGGAATGGAAACAATATACAGTGAGGTGATTCCGCCGGAAGGTGTAGGTCTTGCGGTAATGAACCGTCTTGGCCGTGCTGCGGCATTCAGGATGATTGATGTATAAGGCAAAAGCCGGCTGTTCTGATGAGCAGCCGGCTTTTTTTGTATTTGGTCAGATCCCGAGCAGATCACTGAATGCTTTCAGTGCACCGTCACAGTCGTGTGCAAGTACGCGCTTTGCAAGGACTTTTCCCAGCTGTACGCCTTCCTGGTCAAAGCTGTTCAGGTTCCACAGGAATCCCTGGAACATTACCTTGTTTTCAAAATGTGCCAGCAATGCGCCCAGTGCTTCAGGAGTCAGCTGGTCACCGATAATAATGGAGGAAGGCCGGTTGCCGGCGAAATACTTATTCCGGTTTTCATCCGGTTTGCCGCAGGCAAAAGCCATGATCTGTGCGGCGACATTTGCGCAGAGTTTTTGCTGGCTGGTGGAATCCTGGATAATGATATCCTGCTCTGTCTGATTTTTCCGGAATCCGATAAACTGAAGCGGGATAATATCCGTCCCCTGGTGAAGCAGCTGGTAGAATGAATGCTGTCCGTTGGTGCCGGGCTCTCCGAAAATAACGGGTCCGGTCGGGTATTCCACTGGCTCACCGAAGCGGTTGACGGATTTTCCGTTGGATTCCATATCCAGCTGCTGAAGATGTGCGGGGAAACGGCTCAGCGCCTGGGAGTATGGGAGAACTGCAGTGGATGGATACCCCAGGATATTCCGCTCATAGACACCGATCAGTGCATCCAGCATGGCGGGATTTTCCAGGGGATTGGAACAGGTATCCAGACGGTCGGCTTCAGCCGCGCCGTTCAGGAAACGCCCGAAGTAATCAGGTCCAAATGCGAGGGAAAGGACAGCTCCGCCGACGGCAGAGGTGGAGGAGTACCGCCCGCCGATGAAATCGTCCATGAAAAATGCGGCCAGATAGTCACTGCTGCTGGCCAGCGGTGAGGATTTGCTGGTGACTGCAATCATATGTTTTGCCGGATTCAGTCCCCTGTCACTCAGGAAGTTTTTCACAAACGTTTCATTGGTCAGCGTTTCCAGTGTGGTTCCGGATTTGGAAACAAGGATAAAGATCGAACGGGCCAGGTCTGTGGATTCAAGTACGGATACGGCATCATCGGGATCCACATTGCTGATGAATGCGGCTTTCATGCGGAAATGACCGGTTTTGCGGGCGTGGTTTTCCATGGCCAGATACATGGCTCTTGGTCCGAGGTCGCTGCCGCCGATACCGATCTGGACAACGGTGGTAAACTTCTCCCCTGCCTCATTGCAGATTTCTCCTGCATGGACTTTTCCGGCAAATTCAGCAATCCGGCGCTGCTGTTCCAGATAAAAATCACGCTTGTTTTCATTGCCGTCCATGACATCGTTTCCGAGCTGGCCGCGTGTCAGCTGATGAAGTACTTTTCGCTTCTCGCCGGTATTGATGACTGCGCCGTTATACAGCTCGGCAAACTTTTCGGTCAGGCCGGCTTCTTTCGCCAGTGCGCATAACTGGGAAAGGATGGGATCATCCACCTGCTTGGCAGCATAATAATATGTCAGGCCGCCGCCCATCGGAATCCGGTAGCGTGTAACGCGGTCAATGCCGTTTTCTCCGCTCATCGCCTGAACAAGATCCACGCGATGGGGATCAGACTGCAGGGTCCGGAAAGCAGACAGCTGATCAAGATTTTTCCATACCATTCGAATCGTCCTCCGTCAACAGATTTAAAAGATGAACATACTGATTATAACCCCGGAGAAAGCAGGTGACAAGCGTCTGTGCTATCCCATCATATTCCTGAACCGGTCCTGGCAGGCTTTCTCAAGGGCATCTGTTATGATTTTCAGCGTACGGATCCGGGCATATTTTTTGTCATTTGACTCAATGATATACCATGGGGCGTTTTGAGTGCTGGTTTTCTGCAGCATTTCATTGACTGCGGTTTCATATTGTGGCCATTTTTCGCGGTTCCGCCAGTCTTCTTCCGTGATTTTCCATTGCTTTTCAGGTGTATTCTGACGTTCTGTAAATCGGGCGAGCTGGGTTTCCTGGTCAATATGAATCCAGAATTTCAGGACAACGGCTCCCCATTCGGTCAGCTGCCGTTCAAACTCATTGATTTCGTGATAAGCACGCTGCCAGTCTTTTTCTGTGCAGAAGCCTTCAAGCCTTTCCACCATAACCCGTCCATACCATGTTCGGTCAAAAATGCAGATATGTCCGGAACGGGGCAGACGCGTCCAGAAACGCCAGAGATAGTGGCGGTTCAGTTCATGCGGAAGCGGCGATGCGATCGGATATACGTCAAATCCGCGTGGATCAAGCGGATATGCAACCCTGCGGATGTTGCCTCCTTTTCCGGCAGCATCCCATCCCTCATAACAAAGGATAACCGGGATTTTCTTTTCATAAATCCGGTTGTGTAGTTCGCTGAGACGGGCCTGGTAACGTTTCAGCTCATGCTTGTAATCCTCTTCGCTGATGGATGGCGACAGATCCACATCTCTGAGCAGCGGCATTTCAATCACCGGGAATTCGGCGTCATATACATCTCCGGTAAAGCGTCCTTTCCGGATGGCGGAATCGATCCTTGAAGTCATCAGCTTGAGTGCGTCACGGATGGCGGTTTTCCTTTTGCGGGCGTCCAGGATGTGCCATTTGACTGCTTTGTCTGTCTTTTCCATCACCTCGTCATATATTTTGAAAAAACGGTTGTATTCCCGGTTTTGCCAAAGATCGTCATCGGTAACCCGCCACCTGGTTTCCGGCGCGCTGTACAGGGATTCAAGGCGTTTCAGCTGTTCTTCACGGTCAATATGCAGGAAAAGCTTGAGAATGATATATCCTCCGTCCCTAAGTTGCCGCTCAAACTCGTTGATGGACCGGATTCTGTTTTTATATACATCTTCGGAGATTTCCCGGCGGATATATTTCCGGACCAGGTTCTCCATCCAGCCGGAATCCAGGAACATGATTTTCCCGTTTTCCGGAATCGCGCATGCATACGGATACAGAAAAGGATAACGGCTCTTATTTTCAGCAGTGACTGCGGGAGAAACAACGTTATAGAAGCGGGGATCGATTTCGCTGATCAGTTCTTTGATCAGACTTCCCTTTCCGGCAGCCGACCAGCCTTCGAGAAGCACGAGGACAGGGAGCTTTTTTTCCCGCATGGTCTGCAGCATACCAAAAAGCCGGCTGCGGTATTCCCTGATTTCGAGATTCAGTTGCTCTTTGTCTTCCGGTTTGGATTTCTCAATATCTTTCAACATTTCGAAGCTCCTTCTATGCAGTTGTCAGTTTGTTGAATTTATTATATCGGAAATCCTTCCGTGGATCAAGCATATGGAAAAGGCCATCCGCCTGAACAGCGGATGGCCTTTGATGGTGGATTTCAGCAGATATCGATATTCCCGCTGACGGTGGAAGTACGGATCTGGAGGCTCGCACTGATGCCGGAATCAGGAAAACGGCATCTGAGGCTCCCGGAAACGGAACGCATTGCGGGATGAACACCCGGGATTTCATCCGGAAGATGGATTTCAACGGATCCGCTGGTTGAAGCGGCTTCAATATTCCGGACATCTGCGTTCCGGACAGAAAGGTATTGATCTCCGCTGACTGTATGGGCGCTCAGCCGGCCGGTGCAGCCTTCCATTTTCACATCACCGCTGGTGCTTTTCAGAACGGCAGTCTGGCTGTTGCCGGACAGCTGCACATCACCGCTGATGCTGTTGATTTCAGTTTCATCAGCATCTCCATGCAGGGTGATATCGCCGCTGGTGGATTTGGCGATAAAACGGCTGGCGTTCCTGGCATCAGAAGAACTGAAGGAAATATCACCGCTTGTTGTACTCAGCACTATTTTCCGGGCAGAAACATGGCATCCGTCAATATCGCCGCTCAGGGAGCTTAATCGGATTTCATCAAGAGATGTTTCCGGAATATCGATATAGATTCCGGTCTGCTCTGTAATGCTGCCGGCGGTTTTGCTGATTACTTTTCCCATGAAACTGAGAATGCCCTTGATCGTCATGTCATCAGGCTGCATGTCGAAATCTTCAGCCATTTTGTGGTTTCTCTGGATGACATGGAGACATGTACCGTCAAATTCGCAGCGATAAAGATTCGGGTTTTCGGAACGGACATGGATAAGTCCGTCTCTGGAACGGTTCAGTGTCACATCACAGTTTCGCATTTCTGAATGAATACTGCGAAGGCTGTCCGCGGGGAAAACCTGGTCACCCGGAACGGGATCAGGCTGACGGAATTCAGGCTCTGCTGGCTTTTCGGGCTCTGCTTGGGGAGTGCTGGAAGAAACCGGAGGGGTCTTTTTGGGATATTCATCAATGACTTCCTTCATTCCCTGCAGGCTTTCTACAACAGCGTCCAGTGCTTCTGTTTCAGTCAGTCCGCGGCCGATCAGGTCATCATAATGCTCCTGGCAGTTGTTCAGCAGTTCCTCATAAAGCGCACGGGTTTCATTATTCATGGCAGTATCCTTGAACAAAAGGTCAATCATCCCTGAAATACTTGCATTCATACAATCAATCTCCTTCCAGAAGCCGGTTGAGGACTTCCCTGGTTTCAATCCAGAATTCAATGTCTTCACTGA
>JAEEGK010019119.1_pt1 | contig 14732 bp, 11 predicted proteins | sample 8958771 | NCBI WGS metagenome assembly JAEEGK01 (sample SAMN16246547, study PRJNA631951) | gut metagenome | biome: gut microbiome; feature: rumen; material: SC-attached | host: Bos | place: Iran: Karaj | collected 2018-10 | reverse complement strand
ACGCCCCGTTTTCGATGGGCTTCAGTGTGGGAATGGTGAAGCGATACGGTTGGTTTGTCTCGGCCATGACCAACGGCAGCTTCACGGGCATGAGCAACCTCCCGCAAGTGGATGCGCAAGGCTTCCTTGAGGATGGACATCTGCCCATGTACAACGGCACGAAGGCCACCGACCGCCTTTCCATCATTGCCGGCGGCATGATGCGGGTGGTTGAACCGATTTATGTGCGTGTAGGTGTTGGCTATGGAGCACACAACCTCTGCTGGCAGGACAAGGAACAGCTATGGTATAAGATAAAAGGATACAGTTTCCAAGGTGTGGATGTGTCGGCAGGCTTGCAGGCGCATTTGGGCGGTTTCGTGCTTTCGTTGGAGGCCGTGACCACCAATTTCCAGACCGTGGAGGGGAAAGTTGGAGTGGGGTATGGGTTTTAATGCTGAATGCTGAATGTTGAATGTAGAATTAGGAGTGAGGGGTGAGGAATATGGGAGTGAGGAATGTGTGTGGCTTATCTGTATTAATCCGCAGCGAAGCTGCAAAATTTCGACTAGATAATATCCGCAAAATCCGTAGTTAATTAAAATCTTGAATCTTAAATCTTTGAATCTTAAATCTATCTTGATATGAAAACCAAATCCTTACCCATGTTGCTCGTATGCGCTTTCGTGCTGGCTTTTGTCACCTGCAAGAAAGAGCCTGACCCGAACATCCAATCGTTTGAGCTGACCAAGGAAGAGTTGGCGATAGGCACCACCTCTGCGACGATTGAGGGCACCTATTCCTACGCTGGCGTGATTGACGGCATCAAGGTCTGCCTGTCGGAGAATGGTGCTGACATGGGTGAGTTTGATGTGGAATTGGAAGGGAATGACTTCTCCATGACAATGACTGGACTGAAACCCGCCACGGAATACCAATACCATTATGCCGTCGACTATGGTTTCTCGAAGCCTTTCAATACGGAGACGAAGACCTTCACCACAACCTCTGAAGCACCCACGGTGAAGATATTGGAGGTGCGAGCCTCCGAAGACAGCACCTCGTTTCGTATCGTGTGCAAAGTGGAGGATGACGGTGGCTCAGCGGTGATCTCACGAGGCATTTGTTGGAGTATTAAGTACGACCATCCGACCATGAATGACGATACCATTTCGGATACCAACGGTGGTTCGGGTGAGTACTACATAGACTTAGGCCCTGAAGTGTTGTCTTCATCCACGAAACACTATGTGCGTGCATTTGCCAGAAACGCCAGAGGTCTTGGCCTTAGCGAGCCTGTGGACTTTCGTACACCTGGTGAAACCACGAAACCCGAAGTGACGACCGTTGAGGTGAGCGAAGTGACATACAACTCGGCCTACTGCCTATGCAATGTGAGAAGCGATGGTGGCCTTGACCTCAGAAAGCGCGGTGTTTGCTATGGTGAAAGCGCCAACCCGGGCGTGACCATCAATATTGATGCAGCGGAAGCCACATTAGGCGAGTATGGCATAAGGTTGACCGGCCTTGAACCCAATAAGGACTATCATGTACATGCCTTCGCCACCAACGATGAAGGAACGAGCGATGGCGAAGACATAACTTTCCACACCACCGATGGCCGCCCCACGGTGACCACCTTGGGTATCACTGAAATAACGGAAACGACGGCCACAGGTGGCGGTAATGTAACCGACCAAGGCTATAGTCCTGTGACTGAACGTGGCATCTGCTGGAGCACACACTCCGAGCCTGAGATTGGCGACTACACTTACCCGAATGGCACGGGAGAAGGCAGCTACCCAGGATATATGACTGACCTGACACCCGACCAGACTTATTATGTGCGTGCCTATGCCAGAAACGAACAAGGCTTGTCGTACGGCGAAGAGGTGTCGTTTACCGCTACGGACGGCCTTCCCGAAGTGCGGACACTTGACGTGACCGACATAACCGCCACAAGCGCGAAAGCCCACGGCGAAGTGACCGATGAAGGAGCCAGCCCCGTGACTGAACGCGGCATCTGCTGGAGCGTGACCAACCCCATACCGACCATTACCGACGAACATGGTGACATTGGCACGGGTTTGGGAACATACGAGTTGAACTTGACCAACCTCACCCCAGGTACTACATACTATGTGAGAGCTTACGCGAAAAACAACCAAAGTGATGAACCTGTTTATGGCATTAGTAAATCCTTTGATACGGAAGCCACTTGTCCTACAGTGGAAACCGTTGGCATTGACGGCACCACGGTGAGCGGCAACGTGACCGACGACGGTGGTGCTTCCATAACCGAACGTGGCGTATGCTGGAGTACCAATGACGACCCGACCTTACACTATGCCCCTTATCCAACGGCAGGCACAGGACCTTACTCCGTGGAACTGACCGACCTTGAGCCAGGCAAAACCTATAAGGTGAAAGCCTACGCCAGAAACAGCGTATGTCCTGCTTATGGCGAAGAACTGACCTTGACCATGGAGGCCGACCCGCCAACGGTGCAGACCCTTGAAGTGAGTAATCTTGGCCAGAACTCTGCCATGGGCAACGGCAACGTGACCAACGACGGCGGTGCTACCATAACCGAGCGAGGCGTATGCTGGAGCACGAGCCCCATGCCCGACTTGAACGATAGCCATGCCGTGAACGAGGAGACGCCTGACATAGGAACATTTACCGCAATGATGAACGGATTAATCCCAAACACCCATTATTACGTTAGGGCTTACGCCAAGAATAGCGCGGGAAAAATAGGCTATGGCAATGATAAAGACTTTACCACCTTGCAAAGCGTGAGTGCCCCGACAGTGATTACTTTGGAAGTGACTAGCCCAACACAAACCACGGCCACGGGCAACGGCAACGTGACCGATGATGGCGGTTCGCCCATAACCGAACGCGGTGTGTGCTGGGGCACCAACCACAACCCAGACTTGAATGGAAGCTATAACAGTTGCACCACCAACGGCACAGGCACCTACCCGGTGAGCATGACAGGACTGACTCCTGGCACCCTCTACTATGTGCGTGCCTACGCAAGGAACGAAGCAGGTCTTAGTTATGCCGAAAACGAGGTGAGCTTCAGCACAGGTACACAGCAATACACCATTACGGTTTCTGCTTCGACAGGTGGCTCTGCGCACGTGGGTAGCACCACTGGTCCGACCTCTGGCACATATAACCAAGGCGAGACCTGCACGGTATATGCCACAGCTGCAACGGGCTATAACTTCGTTAGGTGGACTGAAAACGGTAACCAAGTCTCGACCAACGTGAACTATACCTTTACCGTAACAGGCAATCGAACTTTGGTGGCGAATTTCACGCAGCAGAGCTATGTGATAAGTGTATATGCCAATCCAACAAACGGCGGTAATGTGACAGGTAATGGTAATTATACCTACGAACAAAGTTGTACGGTGACTGCTACTGCAAACAATGGCTACACTTTCACTAATTGGACGGAGAACGGCGAAGTGGTTTCGGCCCAAGAGAATTATACCTTCGCGGTAACTAGGGGTCGCATTTTGCATGCGAACTTCACTGCGCAACCCCAAGTTCCCACAGGCGCGATAAACGGCAAGTTCACCATAAACAGTAGTGGCGATAAGGTGTACTTCTCGCAAGGTAACCTGCAATACAACAAGACAACACAAGAATGGTCGTTTATGGATCACCAATACGATATGGTGGAAACGCAAGGACAGAATGTTGGAGAGAACTATGCAAACCAAAACGTCATTAGTCTCTTCGGATGGGGCACGAGCGGATGGGATGGCAGCGGTGCCACATACTATCGCCCATGGGATACTGACAATAGCAATGGTAGTTTGTATGGGCCTCCTGGCCAATACGACCTGACAGGCACATACGCCAATGCCGATTGGGGTATGGACAATTCGATAAGCAACGGTGGCGATCAGGTAGGTCAGTGGCGGACCTTGACAGGCGGTCCCTATGGAGAATGGGCTTACGTATTCGACAGTCGACCGACCGCTACAGGCATACGCTACGCAAAAGCCCAGATAACAGGGACCATCTATGGAACGGTAAACGGAGTGATTCTATTTCCGGATGATTGGAACACAGGCATTTATTCTCCAAGCAATTACAACCATTCCCAACAAGCCGATTATAGTAATAATTCAATTCCTGCTTCGCAGTGGAATGTACTTCAAGATGCTGGAGCAGTCTTTCTTCCTACCGCAGGTTTTCGCTTGGGGACTTCGGTCAACAATGTGGGCAGCATCGGCTACTACTGGTCGGTCTCATGCTATGGTCCCAACAGTGCGTGGTTTGTGGATTTTTCCAGCATTCTTCCTGGCGATGGTAGCAACAATTTACGATTCTATGGTCGAAGTGTGCGTCTCGTTTGCCCCGCTCAGTAGTTGCTTCTTGTGTTCTCACCCACGGGCAATGCCCTCTGTTTTTCGGGGGTGGGGATAGGGGTGCCCCTAGACACCCGTGGATATCAGGAGGCGAGAATATCAGCATTTGCAATGCGGAAAAACAACGTTTGCGGCTGCCGTGGTACGACAGCCCTACATGGGTAGGTTGTAGGGCTGTCACACCGTGGCAGCCGCAGGATTAATGGGAAATTGACTGCGTCGAAATGCTCAGCATTAACTACGTTGAATCTTCGATTTCGATGAAATCAATCATCGATTTCGTGGGGGATTTATGGTGATTCGTGTTTGTAATATTTGGGATATATGTATTACAATAATAAAATTTGTATTATTTTTGCAGTCTAAATCATACACAAACCTATAGAATATGTCCACAGCAACATTACAAATCCGTGTAGAAGATAGCCTCAAGGAGCAAGCCATGGCCTTGTTTGAGCGTCTTGGCCTCGACCTTCCGACGGCCGTCCGTATTTTTCTGAAGAAGTCCGTTGCGGAGAATGGTGTCCCTTTCGAGATCAAAGAGAAACCCCGTGTTTCTGCAAGAGGATTGGATGCCTTGTATGCGCTTAATGAAGATGCCGTGAAGAATGGCAAATCGGGCATGACAGAAGAGGAAATAGAAGCGGAAATTGCCGCAGTTCACGCTAACAATTGAGTGTCATGCGTTATGTAGTCATTGACACCAACGTCATCGTTTCTGCTTTGTTGGCGCAAGACCGTCAACGTTCTGTGCCTTTTGCCATACTCGAATCGGTCTTTTTGGGAAAGCTTACCCCAGTGCTTTCCAAGGAAATAATGGCAGAGTATGTTTCGGTGCTGAATAGAGAAAAATTTGGATTCAACCAGGAGTTGGTGAAAACGATCTTGGAGGAATTGAAAGTGCAAGACGTTTGGGTCACTCCCAATAGAACAAAGAAGGTGCTACCAGATCCCAAGGATGTTTGTTTTTACGAAGCGGCAGTAATATATGAAGACCTAGGCGTTTGTTTGGTGACGGGTAACATGAGACATTATCCCGATTGTTCGTTTGCAGTTACGCCAGCCCAATTGAAAGAAAGGCTTGACGTTTGAAAAACACCTTGTTCTCCCGAATTTTGCAATTCAGGAGGCGAGAATATCAGCATTTGCAATGCGGAAAAACAATGATAAGCGGATGTGGTGGTACGACAGCCCAATAAGGTAGGTTGTCTCATTCTTTAAAATCACAATACTTTTGGGAAAGCTGAAATGGAATCCCTCGAAAAAGTGTAAAAGATGGTTGTGTTTTCTGTCAGAAATCAGCGAAATGTGGAAAAAATAGACAGATTTCGCTGGTTTCTGACATAATATGGTGGTTTGTGTTTGTAAAGTTTGGCGTTGGGTGGCAGGATGAATTATGGAGGAAACGATGAATTGTGGGAGACGCGATAAATCGCGTCTCTACAAGGATGGATGGTTTATGGAAACGATGATGTTTCATGAATGAACATGTGTATTTTTCCCTAAAACATGATATTTCTTTTTTATTTAAAATATTTGGACTAATTTTGCACACCGATAGCCTCTATGTTTTTGTTAATAAAGCAAAGTGTATATGAAAAGACTGACATTGACAGGAATAGCCTTGTTGCTGGCTATCGCATTGCAAGCCCAAGTGGAAGACGATTGGAAAAAAGTAATCCAGGATTCGCAAAACGCTGCCTTTAAGGAGTTTGAGCAGTTTCAACGGCAAGCCCATCAGGAGTATGAGGATTTTCGTCGCAAAGCCAATGAGGAGTATGCCAAATTCATGGAGAATGCTTGGAAGATGTTTGAGATACAAGCCGCCGAGGAGCCTCCCACCAAGCCTAAGCCTCCCGTCCCCTTGTTTGACGACACAGAACCCGATCCAACCCCTAATCCTGAACCTGGTCCCGATACACGACCTGAGGTAACTCCCATGCGAATTCCTGACCCGATTCAAATCTTGGAGTTGTCGGGAAGTCATTCGAGTCCCAAGCTGGAGCGTCCCAAGCCCTTGGAACCCATCAAACCAAACATTGCACCTTCGTCAGCTGCGCAGAATGTGTTTCTCTATGGCTCTCCTTTTGCCTTTCATTTAGAGCGTGAACAGACGTTGCATCTGGATGATGCCTCTGAGAAGAGCGTGGCGAAGATGTGGCGGCAGCTGTCCGACTCGAGTTTCGACCCCATCGTTGCGGAGTGTCTGCAACAACGCGACAAATACAACCTCTGCGACTGGGCATACGTCAAGCTCACCCAGCAGGTGGCCGAGAAACAGTTTGGCGAAGGCACCAATGAAGCCGTGGTGATGCAGATGTACCTGCTCACCCAATCGGGCTATCAGATGCGCATCGGGCGCGATAAAGAGGACCGGCTCTTCTTGCTCATCGGCTCAAAAGAGCAAATCTACCGTTACCAGTGTTTCAAGAAGGAGGAAATCCGTTATTATATCATCGACAGGTCGTTCAACAAGAAGGAGATGTTCGTCTACGACCATGCTTTCCCCCAGGAAACCTCGTTGTCGTTGGCCTTGACGCAGCCAAAGCTGCAGGAAACCTTGACGGAAAAGCGAACCGTGGCTTCGTCGCGTTATCCTGAGGTTGAGGCCACTGTGCAAACCAACTCGAATCTGATTGCTTTTTACAACGATTATCCGCAGAGCTCGATGTGGAATTATTACACCAAGGCATCGATGAGCGATGTGTTGAAAGAATCATTGTATCCAACATTGCGCCAAGCCATTGAAGGGAAAACGACGTTGCAAGCCGCCAACATCCTTCTGAATTTTGTGCAAACCGGATTCAAGTACCAAACCGACGACGTGCAGTTTGGTTACGAGCGTCCGCTGTTTCCCGACGAGACGTTTTATTATCCCTATTGTGATTGTGAGGACCGTTCCATCTTGTTTTCCTGCCTTGTCCGCGAGTTGCTAGGTTTGGATGTAGTGTTGCTGAATTATCCCGAGCATTTGGCTACGGCGGTATGTTTCAACGAAGAAGTGAAAGGCGATTATTTGCTTGTTGGCGACAAGACCTATATCATTTGCGATCCGACCTATATCAATGCTCGCGTTGGGGAATGTGCTCCAAAATACAAATCTGTCAGTCCCACAGTTGTGGTGCTATAGAAAACCAGTTGTTATTGAAAACAAATAAAATACGCGTATATGAAAAAGCTGACATTTACACTTTTGGCATTGCTTTTTACAGTTGCAGCCACAGCCCAGGTTGATGACGACATGAAAAAAGAGGCGAAAAATGCGAAGGAAAAAGCCATGGACGAATTTGATAGATTCGTGCAACAGGCCAACGAGGAGTTTGAAGACTTTCGTCAGAAGGCCAATGCCGAATATGCCAAATTCATGGAAGAGGCATGGACACTTTACAATGTCAAGGATGCTGAGGAACCTCCGATGCAGCCGAAGCCGACGACCATCACTTTTGAGCATGAAGCCGTTGTGACCAACTCCAAGATAGAGTATGATGAAATCGAAGCCTCTCCCTCGGAGCGATTGCCAAAGACTCGTTTGCCTTTGGGCTCCACTTCTAATGAGAGTCTCGTGCTGTCAGGTCAGCCCGAGCCACTTGACCCGATTATGACGACTTTTGACGCCGACGCCTCTATGCAGTCGTTGTCACTCTATGGTTCGCCAATCAAGGTGCGTGTCGAGCCAAAGCCGAAAAGTCCCATCAAACTCAAGAACGTTTCTGAGAAAAGTGTGGCCAGAATGTGGAAGAAGTTGTCATGCTCTTATTACGACAATATTGTGGCCGAATGTTTGAGACAAAGAAAAGCTTGCAACTTATGTGACTGGGCATACGTTAAGTTGGCGGAGGAGATGGCTGGCAAGTATTTTGGCAAAGGCACCAATGAGGCCGTGGTACTGCAAATGTACATTTTGGTCCAGTCGGGCTATCAGATGCGTATCGCAAAGGTTGAGGACCAGTTGACTTTACTGATAGGCTCAGATGAAAGGATATATCATTATAAGTACACGGTGATGGATGGCATCCACTACTATATCATTGACAAGTCTTTGCAAGACAAGTCGATGCTTGTGTTTGACAGGGCGTTCCCACGAGAGAAATCGCTTTCCCTGGCTATGGTGCAACCCAAGTTCAGTCTTGATAGGACCGAAAAACAAACATTCTCGGCGCAACATTATCCTGAGATTGAGGTCACGATTGAAACGAACAAAAACCTGATGGCATTTTATGACGACTATCCGGTTTCCAGCCAGTGGAACTATTATTCTTATGCCTCGTTGAGTGAATGCGTGAAGCGTGACCTCTATCCGGTGTTGCAAAAGGCAATTGAGGGAAAAACAGAAGTGGAGGCGGTTGACATGTTGCTGAATTTTGTCCAAACGGGTTTTGGCTATTCTTCCGACATGGATCAGTTTGGCTATGAGCGCCCGCTTTACCCTGACGAAACATTCTATTATCCCTATTGTGACTGTGAGGACCGTTCCATTTTGTTCTCCTGCTTGGTGCGTGAGTTGGTAGGTCTCGATGTGGTGCTGTTGAGTTATCCTGCCCATGTGACTACGGCTGTGCATTTCAATGAGCCCGTGAAAGGTGATTATCTGATGGTTGACGGTGAGAAGTATATGATTTGCGAACCGACATGGTTGAGTGGAGCACCGGTGGGCCGTTGCGCCAACCAATACAAAGATAAAAACCCCAAGGTGATGAGGCTCTGATTCCAGTTGCCTATGGGTGGTTAGTTTATTATTTTAAATGAATATGAGTACATTACTTGGTAGAAAAAAGTGGTTTTTCATGGCCTTCCTTGCCATGTTTGGGAATTTTTTGTCGGCTCAAATGGTTCAATATGGTTGTGTGGTGGAGATGAATTCAGGAGGCAAGGCCTTGTCGGGCGTTGCCATTACTATTCCATCTGCACACGATTGCCAGCCTACTTCGAGCGATGCCTTCGGTTTGTTTCGTCTTAGCTTCGGTGAGCATAAAGTGGGCGATGTGGTGCTCGGATTGAATGCCAAGAAATATGGCTACGAGATGGTGAATCATCACGTGTCGCGTGAAGGCTACACTTTGACGGACAAGGATTCCCTGCGGATAGTGATGGCTCCTGTTGGAAAGGTTGCCGAAGCGCGCACCCGTTATTATGCCTTGCTCGAGGCGGCATCTATTCGTCGTTACGATTCCACGATGTCGTTTTTTAACCGTCAGTATGCGCAACAGTTGATAACGGAACCGGAATTGAAGTATTGGGAGTCGCAAGCCGAGGCGGAACTGAAGACCGCCTATCTGTGGATGGATGAGTATGCCGACATGATGGCCCGCATCAATCAAGACGACCTGAAGGGAACGGAGCTGCCGTTGTACGAGAAGCTCCTTTCGGGCGAGGTGTTTGACGCTTTGGCTCTTGTTTGCGATGAACCCGAGACGGACGTGTTGGAGGATTATCTGGTCTTTTCCGGTAGCTATCCCATGTCGAATCCCGAAATCCATGTGGCCCAAGGTAAATACGATTTGGTCAACATCCCCGACTCACTTTATTCTGATGTGATGGTGCTTGACAGTTATACCCAACAGTACGAAAGCGGTTTTGCGGCGGATGGACCAAGGTATGCCAAGAGCTGCTATTACCTGGGCATTATCTTTAGGGAGGCCCAAGACGGGGTGATGGCAGAGAATTGTTTCCGTAAAGCCTTGAGAATGTATGAAATGTTGAATGAGATGGAGGTGGGGAACTTTAGAACCCAAATCGATGAAATAAAGGAAATGTTGAAGAGTTTCGAATAGTCATGCGTGAAAGGAACAAAGCTTTTTTTGACAGTCTGAGCGATAAGGAACTGGTTGAATTGTTGCTGGCCAACGACCAGGATGCTATCGAATACTTGTTCTTTTACCGTTGCAATGGCATGTTTGCCCATATCATCAACAGCATTTTCCATTCACAAGGCCAGAAAGAAGAATTGATCACCGAGTTTTATCTGCTTATTAGCCAGAATAATTGGGAGAAGTTGAGGAGTTTTGAGTTTAAATCGAAGCTGGATACCTGGTTGACTGTCATTGCAGTAAGATTTTTCAAAAAAAAGCACATTTCTCAGACTAAATTAGTCGCGATAGACCCTCAATTGATTGTCGAGACCAAGAAAAACGAGACGGACGACTACGATGTTATCAATGAGATGAGCCGCCTTGAACTCTACAAAGCCATCGACCAGTTGTCGAAGCCTCGCGAACGTTATGCCCTGTTGGCCGACCTGACGGGCAAGCGTGCCGAGGACATCGCCGAGGAGATGGGATGCACGGTAGCGGCAGTTTACAACCTGACAAAGAAAGCCAGGTTGGAGTTGAAGTCAAAAATGCAAGAAAAGAAGTTAGTGTGACCATGAAAAACGAAAAAATGCAAATCACCGATGAACTGATAGCCTGCTATCTTGAAGGCAAGGTGACCGACGAGGAAAGGAAGGCGGTTGAAGCTTATCTTTCAGAGAACGAGGATGAAATGGATGTCCTTCTCGCTGCCCGTGCCGAGATGGCCTATCAGGAAGATATCGCCCGTCCGTCGGTATTTGCCCGTTCCATGATAGAGTATGACGAATATGCGCTGGCGGCAGCATCGGAAAAGATGGACTGTGCCATCAAAGCGCAGCAGATGGTGCTTCGCAACTACGGCATTGAAGTAAGCACAGAGGAGCTGACTGCTTTGGCTAAGAGGCAAGGTTGGTTTGAGGAAGGGAAGGGCAGTGCCTTCGACTTCGTGGGTGAGTTGCTCAACCACTATGGCGTGGAATCCGTTCAGATGCGCAACGCGGGTGTCTATCATATCATGCATGAGTTGAGTCAAGGCCATAAGATCATCGTGGGCGTTGATGCCGATGCTTCCGAAGCTTCCGAAGCACAGCACGTGATGCTCGTGGCGGGCATCGACACCACCGACCCCGACCACTTGAAGGTGGTCGTTCGCGACCCCTCACATCCCGAGCAAGACAATACCTATTCGGCCAACGAGTTCATGGAACGCTGGAAGCATACGGGCTGTTTCATGGTGTCGACCAAACAACCCGCTCCGTTGTCGGCCAATCCTGAGATGCAGCATTTTGATTATGAATTGGGCTATGTGCGCAAGTTCGCCGATGTGGCCTACGAGGAAATCATCAAACGTCTGGCGGAAGAAGGGTATATCGGAGACCCGGCCCTTCGACAGGCTCATGGTCCGGAGACTGCAAAGAAACTTAGATTTTATATTCTTGGAATTGTAGCGTTGCTTTTGTTAGGTGGAATCGGATATTACTTCTGGCGTGTGTCGACACCTTTGCAGATGAAAATCAACGTTACCGAAGACAAGAACTACTGCATTCCGTCGCTGCCTTTCACGGAAGGCACGCTCCAATGCGAGTATGCCGACAACGCGGTGCAGACCATCAAGGTGGGTGCCAACAATTCCACAGTGTTCCTCAATGAGATACCCTATAAATACAGGAACTCCGACGTGCATGTCGTTTTTGAGGCCGATGGTTACCAAACTATCGATACCGTGATAAAGGTGCAGAAGTCGTTGAGCCTGAATCTGAAACGCAACAACGACTTGGGCGTGGTGTTTGGTCGTGTGGTCGACTTTGAGACGGAGCAACCCATTGAAAATGCCACAGTGACGCTCCAAGACATGACCGTGCAAACCGATGCCTTCGGGCAGTTCAAGATAGAGATTCCCTTTGCCAAGCAGGACAAGACCCAACGCGTGCAAGTCACAAAGGAGGGCTATCAAGTATGGGAGGGCATGTACAGGCCTTCATTGGCAGATCCTTGGTATATTACTTTGGAAAAGAAATGATAATACATTGCTAACCAACAAAACAGATAAGAAATCAATAAGAAAACCAAACAATTGGACTATTTTTTTGACATTGTGTCCTCTATTAAGCAAATCAAACAATTCAACAAATACAAATCAAACAAAAGAAAGGAACACTAAAATGAAAAAACTTGGAATGTTATTGATGTTAGTGGTCGCCATGGCCGTTGCTATGCCCACTTCTTATGCCCAGCTGAGCAAGAGAGAGATGAAGGAAATCGAAAAGACTGCAAAACAGGAAGCCAAACAGTTGAAGAATGAGGGTTGGAAAGTGGCTCCTGGGCTTCCCTCGATTGAGATGCAGCTGAAAGATTCTTATATGATGCAGCGACAAAAGGATGAAAATGGTTACGACAAGTTCATCCAAGGCGACGCCATGTCGGTAGGGCAGGTGTATGATGCAGCCATGTTCCAAGCGGAAAACTTGTCGAAACTGAATCTGGCTGGCAAGATGGAAACCCGTGTTATCCAAATCATCGACAATAAGTTGGCTAACAAGGAAATCTCCAAAGAAGAAGCCGTCTCTTTGGCGACCAGCATTAGTGCGAGTAAAAACCTCATTTCCCAAAGGTTAGGTCAGGTGATTACTCCGGTGAAGTTGTATCGTGACCTCCCGAACGGCAACATGGAAGTGCGCGTTATCGTTTACTACAGCCGGGATTTGGCAGATAAAGCTGCCAAGGCTGCCATGAGGGAAGAACTTGAAAACGAGGCCAATGAACTTTCCGAAAGATTGGATGATATCCTTGGCGATTAACAATTGAGAGATGATACGGAAGTCAGTATTGCTTATTATATTGGCCGTGTTTCCCTTGATAACTTTCGCTCAAAGAGAGCGGGAGGTGTCGGGGGAATACACTTATAATAATTCCCAAAATTGGTAATTTGTATTTGTTATGTTTGGCGTTGGGTGGCAGGATTATCATGGGAGATGCGATGAATTATGGGAGACGTGATTAACCTAGGAGACGCGATGAATCGCGTCTTTACAAGGTGGAAAGTAATTGGAAACGATCGTGTACGAAACCGTATGCGCCTGTAGAGACGCCGATTTATCGCGTCTCGGAAAACAACAATATAGGCTGCCGTGGAACGATAGCCCTACAGGATAGAGTGTAGGGCTGTCACACCGTGGCAGCCGCAGGATTAATAATAAATTCGTGTTCATTTATGGTAATTCGTGTTTGTTATGTTTGGCGTAAGGATGATGGTGTGGCTGCGTCTTTGCCCTTGTTTTTGCAAAAGGGATGCCATTTTTGGGAAAATTTGTATTTTTGCAAAAATAGATTGTTGTGCCGCAAATAAGTCCGTTCTACGGATCATTATTTTCATGAACTTCACTGATCATACGCCTGCTCATTTCCACGCTTGGTATGGCGATTACAAGGTTATTGTGGGCATCCGTGATGGCGTTGTCACTGGAAAAATGCCGGGTCGTGCCTTACGGATGATATTGGAATGGCTTGATTTGCACCGCGACGAATTGATTAGCGATTGGGAAAAAGCACAAAATGGCTCTCCGCTTGACAAAATAGAACCCTTAAATTGATAAAGTATTTTTTTGGAAATCAATAAAGCAGAATATCTTGGCGACTACAAGATCCGCCTGTGGTTCAACAATAGTGAGGTGCGTGATGTTGATCTTGCAGGTTCATTAAAAGGAGAAGCGTTTTTGCCGCTTTTCGATAAGGAATATTTCAAGCGTTTTTCCATTCGTTTCAATACAATCGAATGGGAAAATGGAGCCGACTTTGCCCCAGAGTATCTTTACGAAATCGGTGCAACCGCGTAAAAGCTACTTTTGTAAGATCCAGTTCCCCCGTTCTCCCGAATTTGCAATTCGGGAGGCGAGATTATCAGCATTACCTCTTATGCTTCAAACAGAATCCCAAGCCAACCCTGAACTCTACCAGCTTCTTGTTGCTCGAAAACACTTCCACAACCGGAATCAGCACGTCGGTATTGAACACGATGTTGTAGATGCAACATTGCACCCCAAGCGAGCCTTCAAAAGAGTTCCAACTGACGGGGTCGTTGATGACCCATGAGTCGTAGCTGTTTTTCAATGCCTCGCGTCTGATGCCATAGCCTCCACCAACCCTTAGGTAAACAGGTCCCGCCACTTTCACGGTAACACCAAATAAAGCGGAGGCTCGAATGAGCGGACGCTCGTCTTGATAGGAGTCCTGTTGACTGTCGGTCGCCGTGTTGTTTTCGTTTGCCACAAGATAGGCGTTGAGCACCGAGTAGTCTTTTATGAATAATTGGCCAATGAAGTCACTGTTGGTCATGATGTTGAAATACCATCCTGCCCGGCCACCCTTGGCGATATCTCCAATATTGAAACCGTATGCGATTTTACCACCTTTGTTTACAAACCCTAAATTGCCCGTGAAGAAGAAGGCTCCGTTTTTCAGGAAAGAGCTTGGACTTTGCATTTGGGGCACGATGCGAAGGTCAGAGATCTGGTAGTCTCTTGATACGTCGATGTCTTGTTCCCCAGCGGTCCATCCATATTCGGCTCTGAGT
>JAEEGK010019118.1_pt1 | contig 14733 bp, 2 predicted proteins | sample 8958771 | NCBI WGS metagenome assembly JAEEGK01 (sample SAMN16246547, study PRJNA631951) | gut metagenome | biome: gut microbiome; feature: rumen; material: SC-attached | host: Bos | place: Iran: Karaj | collected 2018-10 | reverse complement strand
TGAACGTGACGTCGGGCACGGCGCTTAACGTCACCGTCACCGACGCCGACGGCAACAATGTTCCGCTGCAGGGACATGCCAACGACAATTCAAGCTTCTGGTTCGTCATGCCGAGCAAGAACGTCACAGCCACGGTCACATTCGGCTACACCGACTGGCCTACGCAGGGCGCAGGCACCGTGGATGATCCCTACATCATCAGCAGCGCGGAGGACTGGAACGACTTCGCCTACAACGTCAGAATCGGGCGCAGCTACAGCGGCCAGTGCGTGAAGCTGACCAGCGACATCAGCGTCTCGACGATGGCCGGAGCCTACCAGGCCGACGACAATTACCATCCCTTCAGCGGCACCTTCGACGGCGACGGCCACACGCTGACCATCAACGTGAGCAACCAGAGCCGCTTCGCCGCGCCGTTCAAGTGCGTCAACGGAGCCACCATCAAGAACCTGCGCACGGCGGGCACCATCAGCGGCACGGGCAACGCTGACGGCAAGCTGCTGGCAGGCATCGTGGGCGTGAGCTTCGGCAGCACGACCATCACCAACTGCCGCAGTAGCGTGACACTCACCACCAACTTCGGAGAAGATGCTGCTATGGCTGGCATTGTGGCCGGTACGAAGGGCGGCAGCCTCACCATTGCAGGCTGCGTATTCGACGGCACGATGACGGGCAGCACCAACACCCGCTGCGCCGGCATCGCGGGCTATGAGTACATTGCCACCACCACCGCCATCAGCAACACCCTCTTCGCGCCAACCACGCTGACCGTCTCCACCACGGACGACACCTTCACCAAGACCTTCAGCCGCGATGACGACGCCACCATCACCAACTGCTACTACACCAAGGTTCTCGGCGCAGCGCAGGGCACGCTGGCCATGAGAACAGCCACAGCCCCGTCGGCTATCGGCAGCGAGGTGCAGGACTACGGCATGGTGACGGCCTACGAGAACGGCCTGCTGTTCGGCGGCAAGTACTACTACGCCACTGCCACCAGCGTCGGCTGTTTCACGGAGGCCAGTCCCCACATCATCAGCAGCACGGACGACTGGAACGACTTTGTCCACAATGTCGGTATCGGCTATAACTACAGCGGCCAGTACGTGCAGCTGGCCGCCGACATCAGCGTCACGACGATGGCGGGCAGCAGCTTCAGCGGCACCTTCGACGGCGGCGACCACACCATCACCGCCAATATCAGCGGCACGGGGTCTAAGGCTCTCTTCAATCGCATTGACGGCGGCACCATCCAGAATCTCAAGCTGGCGGGCAACGTCAGTGGCGGCATACACACTGCTGCCCTCGTGGTGTCATTGGGAAACAGCGGCGCCAACCTCATCCAGAACTGCGTCGTCAGCGCCAACGTCACCTGCAGCAGCTCCCACATGGGCGGCTTCCTGGCTCACGGCAACACCAGCAACATCACTATCAACTGCTGCGTTTTCAGCGGAAAGATGACTGGCGGCAGCTCGGCCAAGGGCGTCTTCTACGGATGGGGCGACGCCAGCGGCACCAGTAGAGTTACCAACTGTCTCTACCTCATGGCCGACGGTCAGGACCTCACAGGTCTCGACCTCGTGCATCTGAACGGCGCCACCACGTTGGTTGACCGCTGCTACAAGAATACTGCCACAGGCTCATACGGCACCCAGGCTACCGTATCCACCGAGGCACCAGGCTGTAGTGGCAACTTGATGTATGACTGCAGCATAGTGAAAGCATACCAGGGTGCTATCCTCTATGGCGGCAACTACTACTATGATAACCACGCCCTCTACAATCACGGCGGCTACGACCCTGGCAATCCGTATTACAACTTCGTGTCAAGCAACCCAAATACGAGAACGGTATTTACGGTATATAGCGACATCACCTGGTCCAACCGCATGATAATCCAAAACGATGTCGTGATCTACCTCGCCGAGGGCGCTACCCTCCATGCCCAAAAAGGCATCGAAGTGAGCACCCTCCGTCAGGGTTATCCTATGAACTCCAACTTGACCATCGACGGTCCCGGCACGCTGATCATCGACGGCTGCTACGATGGCAAGTCGGGCATCGGCGCCCAATTCCTGGGTTCAATCACCATCAATGGTGGCACCATCAACGTCAAGGGCGGAGGCGCTGGCGCCGGCATCGGCAGTGATAGCGAGCCTGGATCAGGCGGCACCATTACCATCAATGGCGGCATCATCAACGCTACGGGCGGAACCTATGATTGGAGGCCGAACGGCGTGCTCTTTTACCGCGGTGGCGCCGGCATCGGTGACGGTGCTTTTAGTACCCAAGGCATCAACGTCACCATCAACGGCGGCGTGGTCAATGCCCGAGGTGGATTTTATGCTTCCGGCATCGGTGGCGGGGCGGGTAACGACGGTACTGATCAAGGCAAGTGCGGCACCATCACCATCAATGGCGGACAAGTGACGGCCATAGGTGGAGAAGATGCTCCTGGCATCGGCCCTGGCTATGTCTACGGTAATGGTCATCAAGCCAGCGGCACTCTTACACTTAGCTGGACCAACCAGTACGAAGACTTCGTCAGTAGCTCCCAATTTCGTGATCTCCAAAGCATCAGCTTTGCCACAGGCAAGCAGTTTCTTATTGACGGCACTTCGACAATAGCCACATCCGACAATATCGGAGGCCAGGGAATAAGATTAGTGCCTTACGTTACAGAGCCAGTTACACTTACAGGCGCGGGCACCGCAGAAAACCCATGGCGCATCACCTGCACCGAGGACTGGAATAAGTTGGTATATAATGTCAACGCCGGCAACAGCTACAGCGGCCAGTATGTGCAACTGGATGTCGACATCGACATTACGAGGGGAATGGGAGTCTATAATGAAAACCCCGACTCGGCCCATCCCTTCAGCGGCACCTTCCTCGGCAACAACAAGACCATCACTGCTACGATTACCGACTATAATCAGGGTGCAGCACCCTTCCACTACATCAACGGTGCTACCATCCGTGACCTCCACATGGCGGGCACTATCACATCCAGCCAACAGCATGCCGCCGCCCTCGTGGGCTTCTCGGATGGCACGGGCAACAGCATCGAGAACTGCGTGGTGACGGCCGATGTTAGCGGCAACGAGTACGTCGGCGGCATCGTGGGCCACGCCCTTAACAGCAGCATCAGCCTCAGTGGCTGCGCCTTCAGTGGCCTGATGACTGGCGGAAGCAACTATATGGGCGCATTCATCGGCTGGGACGACGGCGGCACTAAAACTGCCACCGACTGCCTCTACCTGATTCCCGTCGGGCAGAGCACCACAAACTTAGACCTCGTAAAGGAAGGCGGCACACTGACGGTGACAAACTGCTGCAAGACCACCTACGTAGGCAACTACGGTATGTATGCTGTCTACGCCACAACCCCGAGCGATCTCGGCGCTCTGACGCATGACTACGGCATGGTCAAGGCCTACGAGGGCGGCATCCTCTTCGACGGCAAATACTACCTTGCCACATTCCCAGGCACAGGTACAGAGGCTGACCCTTACATCATCAGAGATGAAGACGATTGGAACGCTTTCGCCTATTATGTCAACAATGGGCATAACTTCAATGGCAAGTTCGTGAAGCTCACTAATAACATCAGCGTGACGACGATGGTGGGCAGCAGCGAAAACATCTCGTTCCAAGGCACGTTCCTTGGCAACAACCAGACACTGACCTTCACAAAGGGCAGCGCCGAGGCGGCCTTCAGCGAGGAGAACTGCGCCCCGTTCCGCTTTGTTAAGGACGCCACGATCCAGGACCTCAAGGTGGCGGGCAACATCTACACCTCGCGGAAGTTCGCCGTCGGACTTGCCAGCAGACCCTACGGCACGACGAACATCACCAACTGTCACGTCAGCACTAATATCTACAGCACCGTCAACGGCGACGGCACCCACGGCGGCTTCGCGGCCATGCCGAGCGGCACACTGAACATCGCAGGCTGCGCCTACACTGGTCGTCTGCTAACCAATAGCGGCACCAACAACTGCGGCGGCTTCGTAGCTTGGCACAACAGTGCGACCATCAGCGTCGCGAGTTCGCTCTACGCCCCCAGCGGCAGCATTGCTGAGGGCTGGACGGCCATCACTGGCGGCGAAACCTTCGTGCGCGGCGGCAGTCCTACCATCACCGACTGCTACTACACCGAGCCGATGGGCACAGCCCAGGGTACGCAGGCCTACGCCCTCGCCACCGCCCCTGCCAACCTCGGCAGTGAGGTGCAGAACTACGGCACGTTGACGGCCTACGAGAACGGCATCCTCTACGACGGCAAATACTACGCGGCTCCCGCCACCATCAGCCTGGCAAATGCTGAGGACAACAGCACGACCATCAACGACGCTGACGGCTATGTGGCCAACGTCACCCTCGCAGCCCGCACGCTCTACAAGGACGGGGCATGGAACACCATCTGCCTGCCCTTCGACGTTGCGCTCGATGGTTCACCCCTCGAAGGTGCTGAGGCCCGCACGCTTACAAGTGGCAGCATCGAGGGCACGACGCTCAACCTGAACTTCGGCGACGCCGTGACGACGCTTAAGGCCGGCACACCTTATATTATTAAGTGGACGAAGGCCGACGACTATGTGGACGATAACGAGCACAACATCGTCAGCCCCGTGTTCAGCGGCGTGACCATCGACGCTGATGCCGACGGCAACTACGACAACGGCGTATCGGGCGACGAGCGCGTCCGCTTCCTCGGCACGTACAAGAGCACGGCCTTCGACGCCGAGGACAAGAGCATCCTCCTCATGGGCGGCGAGAACACCCTCTACTATCCCACCGCCGGTGCCGGCATCGGTGCCCAGCGCGCCTACTTCAAGATTGGCAGCGACGGCGCCCTCCTGGCCCGCCGCCTCACCGCCTTCAACATCGACTTCGGCGACGACGAGGCCACGGGAATTATTTCGACCACGAATGACACGAATGACACGAATTCTGATGCGTGGTTCACCCTCGACGGCCGCCGTCTGCAAGGCCAGCCCACCGCGAAGGGCCTGTACATCGTAAACGGTAAAAAAGTAATCGTAAAGTAAAAGGAGAGCAAAGCAATGAAAAGAGAGTATATGAAGCCCACCATGAACGTGGTGGAACTGCAGCATCAGCACCAGTTGCTGGCCGGAAGCATTACCGACGTACAGACCACCGGCCTCGGCGACGGCGACGATTTCACTATCGACGACACCCCTGCCGGCGACGGCTTCTGGGGCCGCTAAGCACAAAGAGATTCCGCGAGGAAGCCGCCGCATGGCGGCGACCTCAGCGGCACCGGAGACCTCGGCGGGAAAATTTACGCCGCCAGCAGCGGCACCGGAGACCTCGGCGGAACAAAAAATCCACAGGCTGGCGGGGGAGTCGCACCCCGGCCAGCCACAACGAAGAAAATTTAGGTAACAACAAGTATCATTTCAAAAACAAAAGCAATGAGAAAGAAAAAGATTCTAATGATGCTCGCCCTGCTCTGCGCGGTCGTGCAGGGGGCATGGGCGCAGAACTTCGACGTCTGGGACGGCGTGACGGAGACGAAGCCGCAAGAGATTGCTGGTGTCATCTACATCAAGAAGGCATCCGATTTAGCTTACCTCCGTAAACATTTCAGAGATTACATTTGGAATGAACACAACGAAGTTAACACCGGTATTTCGGGGACAACCCATCATATAGCATATAATTCTGCATTTGAATTACCTATCTCTCTGCAAGCCGACATCGACATGGGCGACGCCGTGTCGTGGGTTCCTTTGGGATGGGCCGAACGGACGGGCTGGTCCTGGGGCGAGGCCCACTACGAGGGCACCTTCAACGGCAACGGCCACACCATCCGCATCCACATCAAGGACGTTACGGACAACTACCAGGGCCTGTTTTCCGGAATCGCTTCGAACGGTAGGGTGGAGAACGTCCATGTGGTAGCCGACATCCATTGCAGCTCGTCGCGACTGGTGGGCGGCATCGCCGGCGAGAACGACGGCACGATAGAGAACTGCTGGGTGAGCGGCAACGTCAGCAGCGACTGGAAAAACTCCAGCGTGGCAGCCACGGCCAAGGTGGGTGGCATCGCCGGCGAGAACAACGGCACGATTCAGTTCTGCTGCATGGCAGGCGACGTGACCAACGACGACGCCGATGTGGGCGGACTGGTGGGCTGCAACGACGGAACCCTCAGTCACTGCACCTTCTACGGCACACGCCACAGCTCCCACGACCAAGCTAGTATATACGTGGGCGACTCTGGAACTGAGGAATATCTTTTCGGCATATTCAGCCTGGACGAGTACAATGCCGCCTCGGGCAAGGACATGTATCGCCATGCCATCAGGTACACCTACGACGTCACGGTCAATATCGAGGGCCACGGCACCGTCCGCACCCGGGCCCTCGATGAAGACGACGTCCCGGGGACGTGCGCCGGACAGACCTTCTCGCTGAACGTGACGTCGGGCACGGCGCTTAACGTCACCGTCACCGACGCCGACGGCAACAATGTTCCGCTGCAGGGACATGCCAACGACAATTCAAGCTTCTGGTTCGTCATGCCGAGCAAGAACGTCACCGCCACGGTCACATTCGGCTACACCGACTGGCCCACGCAGGGCGCAGGCACCGTGGACGCCCCCTACATCATCAGCAGCGCAGACGACTGGTACGACTTCGCCCACAACGTCAGAATCGGGCGCAGCTACAGCGGCAATTACGTGAAGCTGACCAGCGACATCAGCGTCTCGACGATGGCCGGAGCCTACCAGGCCGACGACAATTACCAGCCCTTCAGCGGCACCTTCGACGGCGACGGCCACAAGCTGACCCTCAACGTGAGCAACCAGAGCCGCTTCGCCGCGCCGTTCAAGTGCGTCAGCGGTGCCACCATCAAGAACCTGCGCACGGCGGGCACCATCAGCGGCGGGAACAACGCTGACGGCAAACTGCTGGCAGGCATCGTGGGCGTGAGCTTCGGCAACACGACCATTACCAACTGCGTCAGCAGCGTGACGCTCACCACCGACTTCGGCGAGGACGCTGCCCTCGCTGGCATCGTGGCCGGAACGAAGGGCGGCAGCCTCACCATCGAGGGCTGCGTGTTCAACGGCTCGATGACGGGCGCCACCAACACCCGCTGCGCCGGCATCTCGGGCTATGAATATGGCGGCACCACCACCACCATCACGAACAGCGTCTTCGCCCCGACGACGCTGACCGTCTCCATCGCGAACGACGGCTATACGAAGACCTTCACCCGGGACCCCGACGCCACCATCACTAACTGCTACTACACCCGGGTCCTCGGCGCGGCGCAGGGCACCGAGGCCGTCGCCCTCAATGAAGCCCCCGCCAACCTCGGCGCCCTCGTGCAGGACAACGGCATGGTGAAGACCTACGAGCACGGCATCCTCTTCGACGGTATCTACTATATGGATTACAATTATGCACCGACCCTCCCCATGCTCAGCGATGCCAATGCCGAGGACATCGGCAAGGTGGTCTGCGCCGCAGGCCATCTGCACCCGGCCAAGATCGCCGTGCCCGACGGCTGCACCGCCGTGGGCATCCTGGGCAATCTGACGGCAGACGGCCACGGCCTGATTATCGCCCTGCAGGGCGCTACGTCGCAGACGTGGAACACCATCAACGGCTGGACATCCGTGACCACCTACGCCGGCACCACGCTGAAAGTGCTGCCCGACGATGCTGCCCGAGGCAGCCTGACGAGCATCACCAAGCTGGGCAGCGTAGCCGTGTCCAACTGGTGCGTGGCGCAGAAGAGCGACTACGAGGCCATCTTCATCAACTTCGGCTCGACGACAAGAGGCACTGACGGCACGACCTACGACCACAACGTGAACGCCTACATCACCGGTGCTGGCGGCACGGCATTGGATGGCATGTATTGGTCGGCTTCGGGAGACCCGAGCCAAGAATGGGGAGGTTGGTTCTTCTCGAACATTAAATGGGGAAAATATAATAAGGCGGAAGCGGTCGGAGTCAGGCCAGTTCTCGGCTTCAACATCACAATATGTAACCTCTCCGGCACTGGCACGGAGGACGACCCCTACCTCATCGGCAGCACCGAAGACTGGAACAACTTCGCCGCAGTCGTCAGCGGCGGCAACACCTTCAGCGGCAAGTTCGTGAAGCTGACCAGCGACATCAGCGTCTCGACGATGGCGGGTGCCAGCGATGCCAACTCGTTCCAAGGCACCTTCGACGGCGACGGCCACACGCTGACCCTCAACATGTCCGACTTCACGGAGCAGTACCTTGCCCCCTTCCGCTACGTGGGCAGCGCCACCATCAAGAACCTCAAGACGGCTGGCACCATCCAGACCACTGGCCAGTATGCGGGCGGACTGATTGCCAATATTGTCAATAGCAGTACGGTGACCATCAGGAATTGCGTCTCGTCGGTGACCATCAACAGCACGAGCTATACCAACAGCGGCTTCGTGTCCCGTCTGGGCGACAATTCCCAACTCACGATAAGCGGCTGTGCCTTCGTTGGCAGCCTTGAGGGCTCTGACAGTCGCAACAACGCCGGCTTCGTGGGCTACTGCCAGTCTGGCAGCACGGCAACCATCGAAGACTGCCTCTTCGCGCCCGACCACATCAGCACCGGCCTCGCAAACTGTCAGACATTTGTACGTGGCGATGCTACTTGGTTAATCAACCGCTGCTACTACACCCAAGCCTACGGCACGGAGCAGGGCACCGCGGCCGTCGCCACTGCCACCACCCCCGCCAACCCTGACTACGACTACGGCATGGTGAAGGCATACAAGAACGGCATCTGGTTCGACGGCAACTTCTACGGCACACCCGCCACCGTCACCCTGGCAAATGCTGAGGACAACAGCACGACGATCAGCAATGCCAATGGCTATGTGGCCAACGTCACCCTCGCAGCCCGCACGCTCTATAAGGACGGCAAATGGAACACGCTGTGCCTGCCCTTCGACGTGACCATCGCTGGCTCGCCCCTCGCCGGAGCCACTGCCCGTCCGCTCAACAGTGCCAGCATCAGCGGCTCGACGCTCACGCTCACCTTCGGCGACGCCGTGACGACGCTTAAGGCCGGCACACCTTATATTATTAAGTGGGCCAGCGGCGACAACATCGTCAGCCCCGTGTTCAGCGGCGTAACTATCGACAAGACCGACCGCAGCTATGACAACGGCATATCGGGCGACAACCGCGTCCGCTTCCTCGGCACCTACAAGAGCACGACCTTCGACGCTGAGGACAAGAGCATCCTGCTCCTAGGTGGTGAGAACAAGCTCTACTATCCTGCTGCCGGTGCCGGCATCGGTGCCCAGCGCGCCTACTTCAAGATTGGCGACGACGGCGCCCTCCTGGCCCGCCGCCTCACCGCCTTCAACATCGACTTCGGCGACGACGAGACCACGGGAATTATCGCCATTGAACATGGAACATTGAACATTGAACATTCGGCTGACGCCTGGTTCACCCTCGACGGCCGCCGTCTGCAAGGCCAGCCCACCGCGAAGGGCCTGTACATCGTAAACGGTAAAAAAGTAATCGTAAAGTAAATGGAGAGCAAAGCAATGAAAAGAGAGTATATGAAGCCCACCATGAACGTGGTGGAACTGCAGCATCAGCACCAGTTGCTGGCCGGAAGCATTACCGACGTACAGACCACCGGCCTCGGCGACGGCGACGATTTCACTATCGACGACACCCCTGCCGGCGACGGCTTCTGGGGCCGCTAAGCACAAAGAGATTCCGCGAGGAAGCCGCCGCATGGCGGCGACCTCAGCGGCACCGGAGACCTCGGCGGGAAAATTTACGCCGCCAGCAGCGGCACCGGAGACCTCGGCGGAACAAAAAATCCACAGGCTGGCCGGGGTGCGACTCCCCCGCCAGCCACAACGAAGAAAATTTAGGTAACAACAAGTATCATTTCAAAAACAAAAGCAATGAGAAAGAAAAAGATTCTAATGATGCTCGCCCTGCTCTGCGCAATAGTGCAGGGAACAAAGGCACAGATTACTTTTCCCATCGTCTATGACGACGTGTGGGATGGTCGTACCACATCGGTACCAGTCTATTACACCGAATACAAGGGGCATACCAACGTTGTCGTCATCAAGAAGGCATCCGAGCTGGCCTACATCAGGGACAACTGGCGAGAAAAAGCAACCTACAGTGAAAACACAAATCCTTATTCTAACTTGAACTATTATCTGGATGCTAATCTCGACTTGGGCGACGCTGTATCATGGAATCCCATAGGGAAAGGGTGGCTCGACGGTTTAACGAAAACGTTCTATGGCGCAAACCATACCATTCGTATCAACATCCAGCATGAAGGTGAAGAGTATTCTGGTGGAGGACTATTTAGTAGATTAGGCACAGAAGGTGTGATTCAGGATCTCCACGTCACCGGCATCATCAATGTCGGTGACTGGCGAGGCATCGGTGCCATCGTAGGAGAGAATCTGGGCAAGATTAAGAATTGCTGGGTGAGTGCCGATGTCATCTCCGCCCATTATTCCGCCTCCAATAGTGCAGCCTTGGGCGGCATCGCCGGACAATGCTATGGCAGTTCCAGCGTTGAGTACTGCTGTATGACGGGCAATGTGTCGAACCCGAAGAACAATGGCGTCGCCGGCATCATTGGTGAAGGTTATGGAAATGCCAACCACGTCACCTTCTACGGCACACGCTATAACGACCACTCTGAGCACGACATCTGGGTAGGCGAACAGGACGGTACGTTGACCAATCAGCACGCCGACGACCTTAACAATGATGCCACGCTGACCTCCTACCTCGGCAGCTTCTCCGGCAACGACCTCTATCGCCAAGCTATTCAATATTCCTATGCTGTTAACATCAAGAACATTGGTACCGGCATCATGACATCTAACCTTGAGCGGACACGCCCCGGCCAGACCGTCAGGCTGACCAAGGCCTCAGGCAACAGCGTGGCAAGCGTCACTGTCAAGGATGCAGATAGCAACCCGATTACTGTCAGTGGCAATGAAATGAACGGCTGGACCTTCACTATGCCGCAGCGCGATGTCACAGTCACAGCAGCCTTCTTGAACGATGACGGCACTGTGCCCGACACCGGTATGTCGATAGATGTCTGGAACGGCTCGTCGCAAGCAAGGCCGGGCTACTTCGATGCATCCTCTCATACCATCCACATCCAGTCGGCTGCCCAGTTGATTTATGTGTATAACAATTGGGACAACGAGGTGTTTAGTGGCTACGACTACTATGAGTGCAACTACATCCTGGATACCGACCTTGACATGAGTACCAAGACGTGGAAACCGCTTGGCAGCAAAGCATATAAAGGCACGTTCAACGGCAACGGACACATGATTCGTATAAAGATTGACGACTCAAGCATCAGCGACAACGGTCAGGGACTCTTTGCCACGATTGCCTCGGGTAGCAGGGTGGAGAACCTCCATGTCGATGGCAAGATAAAAGTAGGCAACGCGCGACTGGTGGGCGGCATCGCCGGCGACAACTACGGCACCATCCGCAACTGCTGGGTGAGTGCAAACGTAGAAAGTAGCCATTATAGTTCATACGATGCCGATTTGGGCGGCATTTGCGGATTGAACGAATCAGATGGAACGGTAGAGTTCTGCTGCATGACGGGCAACGTGACTAACACTGGAGATAATTCCGGTGTGGGCGGCCTTGCCGGCAGCAACGACGGCACCATCCAGCATTGTACCTTCTATGGCTCTGTGTCGGTGAACCACAGCCAAGACAATAAATACGTGGGCGAGCAGGATGAAACAATGGAAGATATGTACGACACCTACGATGATGTCCATTACGGCTATTCCAATGGCGGTGGCAATAATATGTATTGCTATGCCTACAAATATCCATACAGCGTCACTGTAAACACCATGGGGACAGGCACCATTAGGACATCGGCAGCCGACGAGTACGACGTGCCGGGGACGTACCCCGATGCAACCTTCACGCTGCACGTGACGTCGGGCTCGGTGGCGCGCTTCACCATCACCAATGCCGACGGCAACGACGTCCCCCTGCAGGGGCAGGCAAATGACGGATCAAGCTATTGGTTCGTCATGCCGCAGAAGAACATCACCGCGACGTTCGTCTTCTACGAGGACTGGCCCACGCAGGGCACCGGCACCGAGGAAGACCCCTACCTCATCAGCAGCGCCGACGACTGGAACAAGTTCGCCCACAACGTCACCTACGGCCGCAACTACAGCGGCCAGTACGTGAAGCTGACCAACGACATCAGCGTGACTACCATGGCGGGCGGCTACCAGGCCGACGACAACTACCAGCCCTTCAGCGGCACCTTCGACGGCGACGGCCACACGCTGACCCTCAACGTGAACAACCAGAGCCGCTTCGCCGCTCCGTTCAAGTGCGTCAGCGGTGCCATCATCAAGAACCTGCGCACCGCAGGCACCATCGACGGCACAGGCAACGCCGACGGCAAACTGCTGGCAGGCATCGTGGGCGTGAGCTTCGGCAACACGACCATCAGCGGCTGCGTCAGCAGCGTGACGCTCACCACCGCCTTCGGCACGGACGCCGCCCTTGCTGGCCTCGTGGCCGGAACGAAGGGCGGCAGCCTCACCATCGAGGGCTGCGTGTTCGACGGCTCGATGACAGGCAGCAGCAATACCCGCTGCGCCGGCATCGCGGGCTATGAGTACACGGCCACCACCACCACCATCACGAACACCCTCTTCCGCCCGGCGACACTGACCGTCTCCACCACCGACGACGGCTACACAAAGACCTTCAGCCGCGACGCCGACGCCATCATCACCAACAGCTACTACACGCAGCCCCTCGGCGCGGCGCAGGGTACGGCATGCTATTTCGGCGCCGCCACCGTTCCGAACACCTTCGGCGACATGGTGACGGACTACGGCGTGGTGAAGGCTTACGCTAACGGACTATTCTTCAACGGCAAGTACTACTATTCCGACGCAGGTTCGGAGGAAAACCCTTACATCATCGACAGCGAAGACGCCCTCGCCCGGATAGCCCCCATTGTAAACTCTGGCATGTCGGACTTTGTAGGCAAACACTTCAGCCTGATATGCGACCTCGACTTGAGCGGGCGAAACTGGACACCCATCGGTACTACAGACCGTCCGTTTAGAGGCAATTTCAACGGAAACAACCATACCATCAGCAACTTAACAGTCAATAACTCCTCCGGAGACTACAATGGACTCTTCGGTTATGTGACAGGAGTGATTCTTGAGCCCGGGGGGAATGATCCAGGTTGCGATTACATTAGAAACTTCGTTGTGAAGAACGCCAATGTGCGTGGCAGAAACTATACTGGTGGCGTTGCGGGTCATGTGCTTGGAAAACTTATATTCGAGAATGTCATTCTTGACGGCGCCACTGTCGAGGGAGCCGATTACACAAGTGGCTTCATAGGGTTCGCGGAAGGCATTCAAATTTGGCTTGCATCTATGGATGCCTATAGTCCTCTAGATGTCCAGAATTGTCTTTTCATCAATGGTTCCGTCACGGCAAATAATGCTGCCCATATATATAGTTCATTTGATCACCCCCGTTCTTCTTTTGTGATGTTTGGTGAGATAAGTACTCATTCCTTCTTCACCAGCTGCTATTTCAACAATGTTGTCTATAATGGTGCTGCTGCACAAGAAGACTACTATAACGTGCAAGCCTATCCCGTCATTGTTAATGCACCGTCAAACATCAATTGCGAATTCCTCTTTGCACCAATCTATGTACCAGGGCAGGCGGTACCGGATAACTATGTGAGCGCCGCAGGCATAGACTACAACGGAAACTATTATATTCCTGGCACAACACCGTTCAGGTTGTCATATAACGACTATCAGTATAGGGTCACCAGCGTGAAAATAAATGGCGTTGAAGTGGGTACCAACATAGGTGAATACGTCCTCAACGCTGGCGGCAGTCCTATCGACTCCTACACCGTTACCGTAGAGTATGAACCCGGATTAACAGGCTCCGGCACCGAGGACGACCCCTACCTCATCACCAGCACTGAACTTTGGGATTGGTTTGCCTTCACGGTGAGTCTAGGTAGAAACTACAGCGGCAAATTCGTCAGACTGGATGCCGACATCGACATCTCCACCACGGTGGGCCTGCGCGGCGACAAACCCTTCAGCGGCACCTTCCTCGGCGACGGCCACACGCTGACGACCAACATCAGTAGCACGACGACCGGCACCGGTGTCAATGAGCAGGGCGTGGCTCCGTTCCATTACATCAACGGTGCCACCATCAAGGACTTGACCGTGGCAGGTACCATCGCCTCGGCAAGCTACCACACCTCGGGCCTCGTGGGCTTCGCCGACGGCACCAACCTCATCGAGAACTGTGCCGTCACCGCCACGCTTAACATCAGCAGCGACTACGCCGGCGGCATCATCGGCCACGGCCAAACCTCAACCACCACCATCCGGGGCTGCGTCTTCGCCGGCACCATCAACGGCGTGAACGGCAACCGCAGCAACATCGGCGGCATCTGGGACTGGAGTGACAGCGGCACTCCTACACTGCAGAACTGCCTAGAGGACGGCACTTATATCAACATCGCCTCCATGCACCCCATGGGCTTGCAAGGCGGCAGCGGCACCATTACCAACTGCTACTACCTGAACCCGCAGGTCGGCTCGCCCAAAAACGCCTGCACCGTCAGCGGCGCCAAGCAGGCATACGCCTTTA
>JAEEGK010019115.1_pt1 | contig 14735 bp, 10 predicted proteins | sample 8958771 | NCBI WGS metagenome assembly JAEEGK01 (sample SAMN16246547, study PRJNA631951) | gut metagenome | biome: gut microbiome; feature: rumen; material: SC-attached | host: Bos | place: Iran: Karaj | collected 2018-10 | reverse complement strand
GCAGTAATCCTTTCCATCATGGGCTCCGTGACGATCGACAAAATAGCCGGAATATTTAAAGGACATCCCGTGATCCGTACCATGCCCAACACGCCGCTGGCAGCAGGAGCCGGCATGACGGCTATCGCGCCCGGTAACGGGGTGAGTGAAGAAGCAGTGAAAACCGCGGAACAGATTTTCGGCTGCTGCGGGGAAACACTGCGGATTCAGGAAAAGGATATTGAAGCGGTCACTGCTGTCTCCGGCTGCGGACCGGGATACGTATATGTGATGATTGATGCGTTGGCGGATGCGGGGGTTATGGCTGGTCTGCCCCGGGCGGCGGCCATCAAGCTGGCGGCCCAGACTTTTGCCGGTTCGGGAAAAATGGTGCTGGAGACGGGCAAACACCCTGCCGTGCTGCGTGACATGGTAACATCTCCCGGCGGCACTACCATTGCCGGCATTAAAGCGCTGGAAAACGGCGCGGTACGTGGCGCGTTGTATAACGCGGTGCAGGCTGTGCTGAATCGCAGCGAAGAATTAAAAGGAAACAAATAGGCATGGCAGACAGGGATAAAATACTGCGCTACTTCAAAGCGAGCGGGGATGAAGAACTGGCTGCACAGCTGGTGGATCTGGCGGAAGCTGCCCGAAAAACTGCCAGGTATAAGGTTAGCGGGTTTCTGGATCCCCATGGCAGGAATGTAGCGGAAATCGTGGCGGCAAACTTTGAAGGCATCCGTCTGGAAACTGACGGCGGGTTTGCCAATGCAGAACGGTGCAAGACTGCTTTCGTGGCAGAGGATTCTTACGGCACACCGGATTTTGGGATAGTATGCTATCTTGTTAACTGGGATAAACGGTATTATACGTTAGGCCATAGAGATATCCTTGGCGCATTTATGGGCATGGGCTGTGAACGTGAGATTCTGGGGGATATCGTACTGGTGCCGGAGGGCGCCCAGTTTGTGGCGGACAAAGCCTTTGCAAACTACATTGAGAGCAACCTGACCCAGATTGGCGCGGCTTATGTGGGCCTGCAGCAAATCGGCAGAGAGGAATTGCAGGCAAAGGAAGAAAAAGTTAAGATAATTTCGGCTACCGTGGCGGCTCTGCGGCTGGATGCGGTGGCGGCAGCCGGATACGGCATCAGCCGTTCCCGGATGGCAGAAGAAATCAAAAGCCAGAATGTGAAACTGAACTGGAAGGAAGCCAGGAGTGCGTCCCAGTCTGTTGCCGAAGGCGATATAATGTCATTTCGCGGCAGAGGCAGGGTGGAACTTTCGGAAATTCGCGGCACGACGAAAAAAGGCCGCTTTGCGATTACGCTGAAACGGTATATATAACGAAAAATATATAAATGAAAAATGCATGGCGTCTGCCATGAGAATAAATAAAAAATATTACTACGATAATTAAAAATAAAAGTAATACAGATTTTTAGCAGGAGGAAACAACATGCTGACACCATTGGACTTAAATGGGAAGACATTTTCCAAAGGTTTTCGTGGCTACGACACAGACGAAGTCAATCAGTTTTTTTCTCAGATTTCCAGAGATTACGAGCGTTTGTATCAGGATAACGTGGAGTTAAAGGATTCCGTAGAGAGAGTCAGCGCCAAGCTGGAATATTACCAGCGGATGGAGAGCACCATGCAGAGCACGCTGGTGGTGGCTCAGGAAACAGCGGATGAAGTTAAGAAGAGCAGTCTGCAAAAGGCACAGGTGCTGACCAGGGAAACCGAACTGGCCTGCAATAAACAGAAAGAGGCAGCGGTTTCGTTCTGCAATAAACTGCGGGCTGACACGGAAGCGGAGATTACCCGTATAAAATCCGAAGCGGACGCCTATGCGGAAAAAGTCCGGAAAATGGCTGACGAATATGCGTCTAAAACCCGGGGTGAAGCGGACGATTACGGCAAGTCCACGCGTACCGATGCGGATTCCTATGCAACGGGTCTGCGCAGCAAAACCGATTCTTCTACCAGCAAACTGCGGGAAGAGGCGCAGTCCTTTGTGGATAAGATGAAGAGCCTGGCTGAAATCGAGGTAGCCAGGATGAAAGTTGAAGCGGAAGACAGTTGTAAGTCCCAGCTGGCAGACAGCCGGGAGCAGGCCCGCACTCTGACAGCGGAAGCTTCAGCCCATGCGAACCAGGTTATGGCCGATGCGAACCAGCAATCCCAGAACATCGTGGCGGAAGCTACCCAGAAGGCTCATGAGATGATCGCCAATGCCCAGAAGCAGTCCCAGGATATGATAGCGGAAGCACGGCAGAAATCCCAGGATATGATGGCGGAAGCGACGCAGAAATCCCAGACCATGATTACCGAGGCGACGCAAAAATCCCAGCAGATGGTAGCGGAAGCAACGGAACAAAGCCGCTCCCTGGTCCGTGAGGCGACGGAACGCAGCCAGAAGATGGTATTTGTGGCAGAGACGAAAGCGGCTGCGGCTATGGACACCTACAATACCATGGTGAGCAAGGCAAACTCCCAGAGCAAGCAGCTGAAGAGCCTGCTGCAGTCCCAGTTGTCTTTATATGATAATTTTGAAGCAGAATATGCCGTTGATCAGCTGGTGCAACCCAAACTGCAGGCAGTCAGGACGGCGGAACCGGTTCTTGAAACGAAAGCAGAGCCGGTGAAAGCGGAAATTGTGGCGGAAGATGAGAATAAGTCAGTAACGGAGAACACGGAAAAAAACATTACAGCGGCAGCGCCTGTCGGAGAAGTCGTTGAGGAAGAACCGGAGATTAAACCTGTGGCGGAACCGGTGAAGGAGGAAACGGCTAATGTAAATTTTCCTGAAGCAGCCGAAGCAAATGCGACGGCTGCGGAAGAAAATTCTGCATTAGCGGATAAAGACCGCGCGCCCGCTGATGAAACACAGGATTCTGTTTCGGAAGATAAGCCTTCCGTATCCAAAAGCAACGGACATGCCGGGATGCGTAAACCTCTTTTTTCAAGATTTAATCCCCGTGGGCCGATGGTCTTCAACCGGAACGGTTTTCCACGGAAGAACGCAGACCTGCGTGTCGCCCTGAGCGAGTTGCAGAAATCGGCGGAGCCCAGGTCTCAGGGCGCAGAAGCAAAACCGGAAGCGGCGGGCGAAACTGTGAAACCGGAACCTAAAATCGCAGCCCCGAAGCCGGAAGGGAACAAGGAATCCTGATATGATCATTCTTGTACGACATGGAGAGGCGACGCACCATACGGAGCATTTTACCGGCGGTTGGACGGATTCGAACCTGACGGATAAAGGGCGCAGGCAGATTGAGGCGGCAGCGGAAAAACTTGCGAAGGATTTTTCCGGTAAGATGCCGTGTTTCCGGATTCTGTGCAGCGATTTGAAACGGGCTCGTGAATCGGCGGTCATCTTTGCGGAAAAACTTGGCATAGAAAAAGTGGAGGACTTTGCGTTTCTCCGGGAAAAGAATAACGGAAAGGCCGCCGGGCTGAAAGAAAGCGAAGCGAGGAGCATATATTGTCCGCCTCCCACATTAAAAGAACTGGACCACCGGAATTATCCCGGAGGGGAAACCCGGCGTGAATTCTTCCGGCGTACCGTGGAAGGAATGCATAAGCTTGCAGACTGGGATAAGGAAAACCTGATTATCATATCCCATAAGGGGACGATACAGAATATCATCTTTGACTGGCTGGGCATGGATATTGAGGACGTGAACCGACTGAATTTTTCGGTGGATATTTTGCCATCCAGCCTGTCCGTGCTGGGGATAAATAAATGGAAAGAGCATGCGATATTCCGTCTGAACGACCTGTCTCATTTACAGGCGCAGGAGGGCTTCGGTATCCATAAATTTAAGCTGGGTGCTATTGACGCGCTATTCCAAAAGTAGTAAAATAGCTTCATTACAGGCGTGGTTCTGATGCGCCGGATAATAGTATAGTTGATAATTGCTGAGAAAAAGACAGTAACCTGCAGAAATGGTAAAGCGAACCGGGGAGGGTGGAAGCCCGGACAAATATTTAGGCAGCGTGAAGATCACTTTGGAGCAGCCTGCTGAACCGACAAGTAAGCATGGACGGACTGGCGCACGTTATCGCGCTGAACGAGTGGCAGATGATTTCTGTCATGAGGGTGGTACCACGGGTTAAGTATAGTCTCGTCCCTTTTTGGACGGGACTTGTTTTTTATACGGAAAAATTTGAGTTTTTCCTTGCACAGTAACGAATTAGGAGGAGAAGAAAGTGGATTACAGCAAGACTCTGAATTTACCGGAAACCGAGTTTCCGATGCGGGGAAACCTGCCGAAACGTGAACCGGATCTGTTAAAGTTCTGGGAAGACAATAAGATTTATGAGAAGAAACAGAAACTGCATGAAGGGCATACCAAGTGGGTACTCCACGACGGGCCTCCCTATGCCAATGGCCATCTCCATATGGGGCATGCGCTGAATAAAGTGTTGAAAGATATCATCATTAAATACAAATATGCCAAAGGCTTTGACACACCCTATGTTCCCGGTTGGGATACCCATGGTATGCCCATTGAACATGCCTGTCTCAACGCCATGGGTGTGGACCGTCACAGCATGACGGCGCTGGATCTGCGGGCAAAATGTAATGCGTATGCCCACGAATTCGTTGACATCCAGCGGGAAGAGTTTAAACGGCTGGGCGTTTTGGGCGACTGGGATCATCCGTACCTGACCCTGCATCATTCCTTCGAAGCGGAGCAGATCCGGGTGTTTGGCGCCATGGCCAACAAAGGTTACATTTATAAAGGGCTGAAGCCTGTGTATTGGTGCCCGCACTGTGAAACTGCACTGGCGGAAGCGGAAATCGAGTACGCGGACCAGAAAACGCCGACTATTTATGTAAAATTCCCTCTGATCAAAGACAATGGAAAGACTCCGGAAGGAGTAAACGGCAGACCGGTTTATGTTGTAATCTGGACCACCACACCCTGGACCATTCCGGGCAATATGGCTGTTACACTGCATCCTGATTTTGAATATTCCTTTGTGGAAAACGGTGACGAAGTGCTGTTCATGGCCAGCGAGCTGGTCAGCAGCGTAGCTGCGGAAGCAGGCCTGAACCTGGGCAAAGTGTTAGGTACGGTAAAAGGCCGCGAGATGGAATTCGCAGAATGCGAGCATCCGTTCCCCGAATACAACCATAGAAAATCCATGATCTGCCTGGCAGACTATGTTGACCTGGAAACAGGTACCGGCTGCGTGCATACTGCCGGCGGTCACGGTGACGTGGACTATCTGACATGTCTGAAGTACAATGTGCCTATCGTCTGCCCGGTAGACGAACAGGGCAGGATGACGGCAGAAGCCGGTGAGCGCTTTAAAGGTCTGTTCGTGTTCGATGCAAACGTACCGATCCTGAAATATATTGCGGAACTGGGCATGCTGTTGGGCAAGAAGAACATCCATCACCAGTACGCCCATTGCTGGCGTTGCAAGAATCCGATCATCTATCGTGCTACCGAGCAGTGGTTTGCTTCCGTGGACGGATTCCGGGAAGCGGCGCTGAATGCCATTCATAACGAAGTAAAATGGATTCCTGCCTGGGGCGAACCACGTATCCACAACATGATTGCAGACCGTCATGACTGGTGCATCAGCCGCCAGCGCGTCTGGGGCGTACCCATTCCCATTTTCTACTGCGAGGAGTGCAACGAGCCTCTGGTCAATGAAGCGACCATTGACAAAATTGCCAACATTTTTGAACAGGAAGGCAGCGATGCCTGGTGGAAATACGAAGCGGACCGGTTGCTGCCGGACGGGACGAAGTGCCCGAAATGCGGTCATACCCATTTCCGCAAGGAAAAAGACATCATGGACGTGTGGTTTGATTCCGGTTCCAGCCACATGGGCGTTTTGACCAAACGTCCGGAACTGGAATGGCCCTGTGCCATGTACCTGGAAGGCAGCGACCAGCATCGCGGGTGGTTCCAGTCCTCTTTGCTGACCTCCGTGGCGGTGACCGGCCATGCGCCTTATAAATATGTCCTGACCCACGGTTATGTGGTAGACGGAGACGGACGAAAAATGTCCAAATCCGTGGGTAACGTCATCGCTCCCCAGGATCTTATCAAACAGTACGGCGCGGATATTATCCGTCTGTGGGCGGCTTCTGCTGATTACAAACAGGACATCCGTATCTCCAAAGAAATCATGAAGCAGCTGTCGGATGCTTACCGTAAGATCCGCAACACCATCCGCTACATTTTGGGCAATACCAATGATTTTGATTATGCAAAGGACAAAGTTGCCTTTGCCGATATGCAGGAACTGGATCAGTGGGCCCTGATGCGCCTGCAGCAGCTGAAGAAGGAAGTGGAAGCGGCCTACGAAGCCTACGACTTCCATGTGCTTTTCCATGCTATCCACAATTTCTGCACGGTAGAAATGTCCAGCTTCTATCTGGACATAATCAAGGACCGTCTGTACGTTTCCAGGGCTGACGACCCGGCCCGCCGCAGCGCCCAGACAGCCATGTATGAGATCCTGAACGATTTGATTGTTATGCTGTCCCCGGTGTTAAGCTTTACCATGGAAGAAGTATGGCAGTTCATGAAGAAACCGGCCAATTCTCCGGAATCCGTGCAGATGCTGCCCTGGCCGGAAGTTAAGACGGAATACATCAACGAAGCGCTGGAAACAAAATACGATAATTTCATTGCGATCCGCAGTGAAGTGACAAAAGTGCTGGAAGGCCATCGCCAGAACAAGACCATCGGTAATTCCCTGGAGGCCAAAGTAGTGCTGTACGCGGAAGGGGAAGCCCTGGAGATTTTGAAGTCTGTGGAAAAAGACCTGCCTGCGCTGATCATCGTTTCCCAGGTGGAAGTACATGAAGGCGCTGCGGAAGGCGAAGAAGCTACCGGACGTAATGATCTTAAGGTAACGGTAAAACCTGCTGATGGTCATAAGTGTGAACGCTGCTGGACCTATAGTGAGAGCGTGGGGCAGAACGCAGCCCATCCGGACCTTTGTGACCGCTGCGCAGCAGTAGTTGGATAAGTTGTAGTTCTTTTGCGAGCGGAGTTTTCGAAATAAAATGCCTGTATCCGATCAAGGGTACAGGCATATTTTGTCTCAGGTTTATCTTAAAAAAATATTAAATTTTGCTGATGGAAACAACTTCAGTCCCAGCGGTTGAGAATGTCTTCTATAATCTGTTTCTGCGTTTTACGTTTTTTCTTTTGTTGGGTACGGAAGTTGTTGTCTTCTTTTCCGGTGGAGTAGTCAGCGTAATCGAAATCGTCGTAGTCCTTGTCGTAGCTGCGGTTGTAATCGCCGTGACCGTCGTCGCAGGAAAAAGGGAATGACAGGATTGGGTTATGAAAAACACTGTTGTGAATGCTGCTGTTTGGAATAAAACGATTCATTGCAATGCACCTCCTTTGCTAAGCCGGTTATGCTTTTGTTTTTTTCAAATATGATTATAGCACAAAATTGACAAAAAGGACGCAACGTAATAATATTAAAAAGTATGAGAGAATCATGCTATTAAATCTAACAGCATTGCATAACAGGAGACGAAGCCGATGAAAGAAAAGGAAAATAAACAGAGTAAAACCGGATTCCCGCCTTCAAACCTGCCGCGTGATCCTGAAACAGGTTATTTTCTGGACGTTCCCGCGCGTATCCGGGAAATCTATAAACACAACTGCTTTATGTCAGATTTTTTCCACATCAGTATTGATGAAATCTACTGCGGGGGCGCGCAGGTAAGTCTGCATATCGAACATGACAAGCATGCCAACCACCGTAATGTGACCCATGGCGGCGTACTTACTGCATTGGCAGATTCCGTGCTGGGAGTGACCGGGGCATCTGTTGGGGAAGCCGTAGTGACGGCAAGCTTTGCCATGGACTTCATCAGCAACGTAAGCATGGACGGCACGGTGCGCATGATCAGCAACATTAAACATCACGGCCGGAGCACCATGGTCATTGTCGGTGAGATGTATGATAACAAAAACCGCCTGCTGGCTACGATGATGGCGTCTATGGTGAATGTAGATAAAATTGAAGGAATACCCAGTAAGTGGTAAGAATGGAGGCTCACATGAAAACCAATCTGATTTTGATCAATAACGATATTGTGGATGCAGAAGAAATTAATGTACATCCCTTTAACCGGGGCCATCAGTTCGGGGACGGTGTGTATGAAATCGTTCCTGTGTATAACGGAAAAGCCCTTCATGCGGAAGCGCACATGGAGAATCTGTTTAATGCCTTGGTGCAGATCCGGATTCCCGGCTTCTACATGGTGGATGAAATGGTTGAATTTACGAACCGGTTAATTGAGGCAGCAGAGATTACGGACGGACTGCTTTATACCCAGGTGACCCGGGGCATCGGACCTTACGAGCTGGACTTTCCGGGACAGTGCGAACCGGAACTGATCATGCAGGCAGTGCCGCTGGACAGGGCGGCACTGACGGAACTGCGGCAGACAGGCGTGAATTTGCTTACAGTGCCTGACGAGCGTGCTGTCAAATGCGACCTGAACACATTGTACCGCCTGCCGGAAATCCTGGCGAGAAACAAGGCCCGGGTAGGGAAGTTTTACGACGCATTATTTGTGAGGGATGAAAAGATAACAGAAGCTACGGAGTCGACCTTTATGGTTGTGAAAGATGAAATGCTGTGGACGTACCCTATGAAGCTGGGCAGCATCCATGACAATGGGATGCGCCGGCTGATCAAAGAGAAGCTGGCTCCGGCTCTGGACATGCAGGTGATTGAGAAAGCTTTCACCAAAGACTTTGTCCTGGGCGCGGATGAAGCGCTCCTGTGCGGTTATCGGTGTGAAATCATGCCGGTAGCCAAAATCGACCGCCGTGTGATCGGCGACGGTAAACCCGGTAAATTTACCTTGCAGCTGCAGGATGTTTTTGAAGACTATATCCGGGAACAGACAAAATGAAACCGGCCCGGGATAACCGTGCCCTGACGCGGGCAGCGCTGTGTCTGGCAGTTGCGGCTGCCGCGCAGGCTCTTCGGGTTCTTTTACCGCTTCCTCCCGTTGCTTCCATGCTGCTGATCGGTACGGTAGTGAATCTCTGCCTTTGTTTTGCAGTGTGGGGGAGCGGGGTGCTGTATGCAGGTATCATCTGTTTTCTTCTTCCACTTTTTGCATTCCTTCAGGGGCATTTGCCCTTGTTGCCGATGGTGGCAGTTGTATTTTTGGGCAATCTGGTTTTCTGTCTGGTGGTGAAGCAGCAGGCACAGTGGAAACATTATGTGTTTGCGCCGTTGCTGAAAGCGGTGACCCTGTGGTCTTGCACGGGCATCGTCTGTAATCTGTTCCATGTGCCCCGGCAGGTAAAGAATCTGTTGCAGATATCCATGGGGATTCCCCAGTGGACGACGGCGCTTCTCGGTGTGATTGCGGCTGTGCTTTTGTGGAAACGGCTGCATCAAAACGGGATTGTCTGAAGGTAAAAAATTCATTGACAAACTGAATACGCAATGATAATATAGTTTTGTTCCGTATCTATGTGCCGCTGTGGCGGAATTGGCAGACGCACTTGACTCAAAATCAAGCGCCTTTGCGGGCGTGCCGGTTCGACTCCGGCCAGCGGCACCAACAATAATTAAACTACCTGAGAAGATCGACCCGTTGCAGGGCTGATCTTCTTTTTTTTCAGTCTGACTTTATTGTGTCAATTTGAGAATGCTTGTGTTATAATATTTAAAACATTGTAATGTCATGTATAATCGGGAACAAAAACAGTTCGGAGGAGGGGTTAGTGTGAGAAAAATAATCCTGTTGATTCTATTGTTTGTGATTTTGACTTTAAATGGACTGACTGCCGAGGCATTTCCCGCCGGAGAGAATCCTGTCGTTGGGCAAACGTATTACATTACCGGCCGGAACGTGTGGATACGGGACGAGCCGAATACGAATATTGAAGCGATTGCGAGCTACCGGTTTGGGGAGCCGGTGACCCTGCTGGGCGTAGAAGGCAGCGGGAAATGGGCCCATGTGCGTCTCTGCAACGGCTGGGACCGGTACGTGCACATGGATTATATAGGTCCCATGTCTGTCGTGAAAGCAAAACAGAAAGATACAAGCCTGCTTCTGATCACACTGGACCGGGTTTATGACGATGTTGAGCGGCTGATGGAATCCATGTACCCCAACGGTCCGAATGAGAAGGCTCCGTCAGCGGCGCAACGGACTGCTTCCTGCAAAGCCCTGATGCAGCGCTTGAATGACGCGAGCATCAATCTGGAAAATTCTGTTGCTTCCGCAAATGCCAAAAATGACATCCGTGATTTTATAGGAAAGATGGGGACCCTCATCAATGCCCTTGCAGAGTGGGACAACGGCGGGGAAGAAAGATACACTCCCTATTTTCTGGATACATTTATGCCGGTATATGACCGGGTAGGTGATCTGTACAGGTAAAGAACAGGGGGATAATTAAGACTGCGGCGACTGTCGCAGTCTTTTGTGTTTTCGCTGCAAATAACAGGGAACGGATATTCCTGGCAGAACAGTCATCATAGTTCGTAATGTCCGGCAGAATTTATGCTGCTTTTATATCAGAAGCCGCATTAATAAGGGCTTTTAATTGACAGTACACCGAAATTTGGATAAAATATTATAATAGCCAAAAGTGTTTATAAATTTAAAAGTTGCTTCACCCTGTCAGTTTAACAGCAAGTCAATAACAGAAAGAAATACCTGGCGCAAAAGCCGCAAGAGGGGTGGGCGTACGGAGAGGAAAATTATACAGCATGAAACGCTACAAGTATTGGGATTTAAAGCACTACGACCGGGAAGAAATGAAAGCACTGGCCGCGAAGGTGGGGATATCTCCGGTAACGGCGGGAATTCTTTGGAACCGCGGGCTGCGGGAAGAAAATGGAATCAGGGAGTTTTTATTTGGTAAAAAGGATACGTACTACAATCCTTTTCTGATGAAAGATATGAGGCTGGCTGCGGAGCGGATTCTGCAGGCGGTGGAAGCCCGGGAACGGATTGCCGTGTATGGCGATTATGACGTGGACGGCATTACAGCCAGCTCGTTACTGTATTTATATTTAACCGGATTAGATGCGAATGTCAGTACCTATATTCCCAAACGGGAAGGGGAAGGCTACGGACTGAATAAGGAAGCGCTGCAGTCTTTGTATGAGGAAGGTATCACGCTCGTCGTTACGGTGGACTGTGGGATCAGCGGCGTCAGGGAAGTGGCGGAAGCGCCCCGCGGGATGGACATCGTTATTACGGACCATCACCGTCCGCCGGAGGTATTGCCTATGGCTTATGCCATTGTCAATCCCAAACAGGCCGACTGCGGATACCCGTTTAAAGGGCTTTCCGGTGTGGGAGTGGCTTTTAAAGTCTGCCAGGCGTTGGAGAAACTGCGTAATCCGGAAGCGGCCCTGTGGGAACAGTATACAGAACTGGTAGCGCTGGGCACGGTGGCGGATATCGTTCCGCTGCAGGATGAAAACCGCGCGCTGGTCAAACGGGGCATGAAGGCCATGGAGGCTACATCTCTTACCGGACTTCGTAAATTGCTCCAGGTCTGCCGCTGCTATCAGGAAACGATTACTACTGAAAAGATTGGCTTTATTCTGGCTCCCCGCCTGAATGCGGTGGGGCGTCTGGAACATGCCCAGCTGGCCGTAGAACTTCTGATTACGAAAGATGAAGAATCAGCGGAAAGCATGGCTAACAATCTGAATGATGAAAATGCGGTGCGTCAGGAGATCAGCCGTCAGATCTTTGCAGAAGCAGAGGCGTTGCTGGAAAAACAGGCTTCCATCGGTCCCTCTATTGTGCTGGCGGGACGGTGGGACTCTGATGCCCAGGAAGGATGGCATCCCGGTGTAATCGGCATTGTCGCGTCCAGGCTGGTAGACAAATACTACCGCCCGGTTATTTTGATCAGCATCAGCGGCGACGTAGCCAAAGGTTCCTGTCGCAGCATCCAGCCTCTGGATATGTATGATGCGTTAGATGCCTGCTCCGCGGACCTGATTCAGTTCGGTGGTCACAGCCAGGCAGCCGGCCTGACCCTGGAAAGCAGGAAGATAGAGGATTTTAAAAAGCACTTTACGGAATTTGTCAGAAATCATCTGCAACCGGAGGATTATCAGCCCCATCTTGCTGTGGATATAGAGTGGGACCGCAGCGAGGAGCTGACCTTGTCTTTCTTGCGCGAGCTGCAGCTGCTGGAACCTTTTGGCTGCGAAAACCCGGCGCCGCTGTTTATGCTCCGGAACGCGGAAGTGCATAATCCGCGTCTGTTCGGACAGGAGTTGACGCATCTGCGCTTCTTTACCGATATCGGTCCCCGTTCCTGTCACTGTATCATGTGGCAGGGGGCGCAGTACCAGTATTGCCTTTGCAACAATGCCCAGGCGGATATTGCCTTTAAGCCCCGTATCAACTTCTTTAACAACATGGAAAGCATCAATCTGGATATTGTGGCTTTCCGCATGGGTATGGAACTGCATGACTACCGCAGGAACACCGAATTCAAGGAAACGGTGCTGGCGCGGATTCTGCATTCGGGTCAGAGGTTTACTGTTTTTATCAATAAAAACAGCGCGGAAGAGAAAGAGTTGTCTGCCTTTTCCAATGTAAAGGTCCGGTATTACGGAGAGCTGTGCGATGAAACTGAGCGGCAGATTATCTTTTATGAGCTGCCGGGAGAGAATATCTTCCGGTGGGGGAATTTCCCGGTCGCCGGTAAAAACAGAACTGTATTATACATTCTGTATAATGAAGATGATCTGTATATGCAGAAGCATAAGCTTCTGGAAGAATATCCTGACCGGAACCATCTGGCCGATGCCTACCGGTTTATTAAAAAGGTGCTGCAGTCCCAGGCAGTTGCCAAATTAGGCCAGCTGAAGTTTCAGGCAGAGAAGCATCAGCTGCGTTTAAAAGATAGTGATCTGCAGATTTTCCGCGAGCTGAAGTTTTTCCGGATCCAGGGAGACGAACTGATGATGGGCAGCACAGAACGCAGACAGCTGGAAGCGTCCCCGACCTATGCCGGCCTGTGCGCGGAAAGAGATGAGCTGCTGGATATTTATCAAAACAGTTTACGTATTGCCTGCGCCAGAATTCAGAGCTTACGGAAGCGCTGATCTGCCTGCGTGATTATCAGCATTAATATATTTTAACACAATAACAGAGACCGATACGTTTTGCAGACGTGGGGAAATACCGGTCAAATCAGCTTGAAAGTATGTATTTGTCAGTGTTTCCGCAAATCAGGAAGGAATACAGAATGCCCGCTAAAGAAGACCAGAATGTAACTATTGAAGAGTTTTTTGAATATCTGAAAACATATCTTGACGAGAAGCAGATCGCGCTGGTCAGGAAAGCCTATGAATTTGCCGCGAAAAAACATGCAGACCAGAAGCGGCGTTCCGGTGAGCCTTATATTATCCATCCTACCCAGGTTGCTAATATTCTGGCCCGGATGAAGATGGACGAGGAAACGCTGGCTGCCGCCTTTTTGCACGATGTGGTGGAGGACACGGATACTACTCTTCAACAATTGAAGGAAATGTTTGGCGCGAAGGTAGCTATGCTGGTAGACGGCGTGACCAAGCTGGGCAAGATAGAATATATTTCGAAAGAGGAGCGGCAGATTGAAAACTACCGCAAGATGTTTCTGGCCATGGCCCAGGATATAAGGGTGGTTATCATCAAGCTGGCGGACCGTCTGCATAACATGCGTACCATGAAATACATGCCGGTGCACAAGCAGCAGTCTATTTCCAAGGAAACGCTGGAGATTTACGCGCCCCTGGCCAACCGGCTGGGTATTTATACCATAAAATGGGAACTGGAAGACATGGCCTTCCGGTATCAGGATCCGGAACTTTACTACAATCTGGTAGAGCAGGTCAAGACAAAACGAAAAGAACGGGAAGCCATGATCAACGATGCCATGGAGACTCTGCGCCAGGAACTTGACAGGGTTAATATCAAGTGCGAGATTCAGGGCCGTCCCAAGAACTTTTACAGCATCTATAAAAAGATGATGCGGGATCATAAAGAACTGAACGAAATTTATGATTTGCTGGCCATCCGCGTTCTGGTGGACACGGTAAAGGACTGTTACGGCACGCTGGGAATTGTGCACGGACTGTGGCGTCCTATCCCCGGCCGTTTCAAGGATTATGTGGCTGTACCTAAGTCCAACATGTATCAGTCCCTGCATACTACCGTGGCCTTTACTAACGGGCAGCCTCTGGAAATCCAGATCCGTACTTTTGAGATGCACCGCATCAGTGAATACGGTATCGCAGCGCACTGGCGTTATAAGGAAAGCGGCGGTTCCAACGTGGCAACCGGTTCGGATAAGACCTATGCGGAAAAACTGTCCTGGCTGCGCCAGTTGCTGGAATGGCACAACGACATGAGCGATTCCAAAGACTTTGTCAACACTGTTAAAATGGATGTCTTTGCGGATGAAGTCTTTGTGTTTACACCCCGGGGCGATGTAATTGATTTGCCGGTAGGGTCTGTGCCTATCGACTTTGCGTACCGGATCCATACGGATGTAGGCAACCGCTGTATCGGCGCCAAGGTGAACGGACGTATCGTACCGTTGGACTACAAGCTGTCCAATGGCGATATTGTGGAAGTCATTACCAGCAAGCAGGCTTCCGGTCCCAGCCGTGACTGGATCAACATTGCCGGATCTTCTGATACCCGCAATAAAATCAAGTCCTGGTTCAAAAAGGAACGCAAGGAAGAGAACATTGAGCGCGGCCGCG
>JAEEGK010019113.1_pt1 | contig 14738 bp, 5 predicted proteins | sample 8958771 | NCBI WGS metagenome assembly JAEEGK01 (sample SAMN16246547, study PRJNA631951) | gut metagenome | biome: gut microbiome; feature: rumen; material: SC-attached | host: Bos | place: Iran: Karaj | collected 2018-10 | reverse complement strand
AAAATTGATTCTAAATCATTTTCTGAATAATCTTGTAAATGACAATGTGAATCTATATAAAATAAATTATTGTTATTTTTTTCCATAAATTATTATTATTTTTAATATTTTTTTTTCAAATAAAAAATTTTATTATTTATAATTTTAATATTAAGAATTTTAATAAAAATATTTATAATTTTATTTATAATTTTAACTAAAATTTAAATTTTAATTTAATTTAAATTAAAATATTTTCATTTATAATTCTAATATTTAAATTAAATAATATATAATATTTAATAATGAAAAAAAACAAATTACCATTATTTAATAAAAAATCACTATTCATCATATTTTTTTCCTTTTTAATTTCTTTAAACATTTGTGATGATTATTCTCCAAAAAGGAAAAAAATCTCCACAGTAAATTCTTTTTTACCAATTTGTGATGAGAACATAAATTGTAATAAAGTATATGAATTAGTGAGCGCGTATGGCGGATGTTTTGATTGGTTCGCAGAAAATGAAACATTACTAACCATAGAAAAAATCCGCAAAGAAAATGACCCACCAAATTGTTTTAGTTTAGTTTACATAAGTCCAAAATTAAAAATAGAACATGAATACACATATTTAATAGCAAAAGATAAAAATTCAAATGAAAATAATATAGATAATTTTAAATGTCAAGTAACATTTGGAAAGATAAATGAAATTTCTATAGAAAAAAATTTTGATTATATGCTCGTTGATAATATATATGAAATATATGTTCAAGCAAAAGACCATAGAGGCAATTTATTTACTTCATTAGAGGGATTTAAATTTAAATGGGCAATAATAAAAGGAAAAGAAATTGGAGAATTAATAAAACCTTCAAATAATGGAAATAAAAAAATTGGAATAAAAAGAGAAATTGTAGAAAAAGATTCTTTTTCTGATATTATTTTAATTAAAGGATTACAAACTGGAAAAATTGAAGTTTCTGTAAAAATTATGGAAAATTTACTAAATTCTGATAAATTAATTGCTAATAAAATAATATATGTTGTAGAGCCATTTAAAATAGCTCCAAGAGGACCAATTTATATATTAATTAAATCGAAATTTAAATTTAATTTATTTTATAAAAATTCAGGTTTGATTGTTAAAGAAAATGATTATAAATATTTTAAATGGAAAATTGAAAATGAAAAATGTGGAAAATTCATTGAATATGGAAATTTTGTTTCAGGTGAAAATGAATGTTATACTAAAATTGAGGTTATTGATACGAGATTAGATGATTATAATATTCAAACAACTGAAATTTATGTTGTTAAACCTAAATCAATTGACACAGGATTTCAAATAATAAATGAAGATTTATTGAATTTAAATTTAAATAATTTAATTGAAAAAGTTGAAAATGATAAATTTAAAGTTATTCAAAAATTTAAATTCATAGAAAATAAAAATTATTTATTAAAAAATATTTTATTTTATGATGAAAATGTTATTCATTTCAATCATAATGAAATTATTTTCAATTTTGAAATTCCAGAGAAATTAAAAGAATTTATTGAAATAAATGATAAAAATTGTATTTATAATAAAGAATATTGTTTAATTAAAACAAAAAAAACTTTAGATGAATATTATGATTTAAAAATAACAACAAAAATAATTGAAATTGAATTAGAAACAACAAAAAATATAAAAATTTATTCAAAAATTCACATTGAAAATTTCGGTTTAGATTATTTTACTTTGCCATATTTAGGAGAAAAATTAGGACAAGAATTACATTTAATAATTAAAGGTGGAAGTTCAAAATATAAATTAAAAAGTTCTGATTATAAAGTAATTGATGTTATAAATGATAATTATTTATTAGGTTTAAAACAAGGATTTTCAACTGTGACTGTTATTGATCAAGAAATTGAAGAAAATATAGATAATATTAATGTTTATGTTAAATATATAAATAATATGATTTATTTTGAAGAAAAACAAGAAGTTAAAATTAATAATAAATTTTTTATGCTCCCAATCGCAGTTCAAAACGATAATAATACTTTAATTAATAAATATGATATTAAAAATATTTTCACAAATTGTTCTTCATTACAAACTGTTTATTATACATTATATGAAAATTTTATAGAAAAAATAGATTTAGAAACTTCAAAATATGACAATTTAAATCAACATGAAAGAATAATAAAATACATAAAAAATAACAACGATTTAATAACCTCAAAAATTGAATTATTAAAATTAAATAACTCAAATTCAAACATCATAAAATATTTAAATTATTCAAATTATGGAATATGTGACATGAAATATTTCAAGGCAATTAAAACAGGTTTAATTAAAATAAAATTTTCAGCTAGAGATTTAATCGAAGGAAATGATAGGTCTATATCAACAAAAGAGGGAAAAGTTATGATATATGAAGATATGAAAATATATCCCACAATTTTTGATAATTTCACAAAAGTAGTTCTTCAAAATGGAGAAGTATCTAATCCGGATGAAACGAACGAGTATATCATTGGAGAAACAGGAGGTATGAATTTAAGATTTAAGGGGGGTATTGAAAATTGGAAGGATAAAAATATAAAATTTAATGTTGAAGCTTTTGTTTTAGATGAAAATAAAAATTTAAAATCTATTGATAATTATAAAAAAAAAATACACTTATCATTTTTATATAACAAAGAAGTATATTTCTATTGTTTATCTAAAGATAATGAACTTAATTTTGAGATATTTTATTATAATTCAAAAGATGAATCACTTTTACGTCCTGCAAATTGTTCTATTAGATTTACAATAGGGTGTTATAAACCAGAATCTTTGAGTATTTTTTTATTAGGACAATACAACAATTTTCAAAATGTTCAAAATTTTTTTGAAATTCCACAAAAACCGGGAACGCAATATTATGTAAAAAAAAATACAACTGATATAATAAGAGTATATGCTTTTGATTCACATAAAAGATTGTTTTCTAATATTACATCTTTTTCAGGAAAATTTCTTCCTATTCCAAATTCATATGAAATTATTAACCCTATTAATTATGATAAATATGAAATAAAAAATATTATCACAGACAATAGTTTCGAATATATTCAAGAAATATTATATTTTCATAATATTTATTCAAAATTCAATCTATTTTATCAATTAAAACATAAAATATTGGAACATTATTGTACAATAAACATAATCGATTTGCCTGAAATTGAACCAAAAAATGCAACTTTATATGTAAATGAAAATAATTATTTAGATTTAAATATTTTACGAGGCAGCGGAAATTTTGAAGTATTTTTAAATGATCCTTCATTAGCTTCTTTTTCATATGATTCAAACACAAAAAAAATTCGATTGTTCCCTAAAAAATCTGGAATTGTATTTGTTAATGTACGAGATAATGAATTAGGATTAAAAAATAATTACATAGTAAAAACTCAAGTTTTTTTATCAGATACAAAACAAATAATTTTATTAGGTGGTGGATTAGTGATGGAAAACAACACAATTCAAATAAACATTGAAATTTACGATTCTTTTGATAATTTGTATCCAATTGAACAAATAAAATATATAAAATTAGGAATAATTCAAGACAACAACGGAATTGATATTAAATTAATAAATAATCAATATTTAAATGTTACCGGATTAGAATCGGGATTATATGAAATAGTAGTTTTTGATCAAAAAAATAATATTACTTCTAATTCTCATAGAATAGAAGTATTTAAAAAATTAGAAATTTTCCCTCCTTATTTATTATTATTCCCTGGAAGTTCTTATACATTAAGTGTCACAGGTGGACCTGATAAAAAAGAAAATGTTTTATTTACTTATGAAATGCAAAATGAAAAAATAGCCTCAGTTTTAAGCGTTTCTTATCCTCAAGTTTTAGGAAAAACTATAGGCGAAACATTTTTGAAAATAAAGCTAAGTTATAAATATGATTATAATAAAATATATAATACAAAAGATGATGAGAAATTTATTAATAAAACTGAAACACTTTTTGTTCAAAATGTTTCAGTTAAAGTTTATTTTCCTGACAAAGCGGAAATTATAGGTGGAGGAAATAATAGAATAATATTTAAAAAATCTTCAATTCGATTATTAACTGCATTAAAAAAAGATGAAGAAGTTTTTACATATGGAATTGGCCCAGTTTCTTTCAATTGGAAAGTTGATAATTCATTATTAGCGAAGATTATTTATTATGATAAAAAAAATTACAACGAAGAACAAAATGACAATAATAATAATAATGATGATGATAATTATGAAATAGATGACCTATTCAACGGATATTATTTAATAGACGAAGATAAGCATCCAGAAAATAGCATTGGAATATTTGTTAATTTACTAGAAATTGGAATAGTTAAAATAAAACTCATAGTTAATATTAATTACCCTGATCCATATAAAAAACATAACCCAAATATTTTCACAGTAGAAGAAACAATAAACATTAAAGAAAAAACTTTCTTTACAATTCCTGACCATTTAAAACCATTAAAAAATTCTTTATATATGATTCCATTCAATGTCGATCATGATTTACATACCAACAAAAACATACAACAAAAATATCATATTATTAAACAATATTCAAAAGAAGATTCGAATAACAATACAAAAATTATATCATTAACAGAAGGAGGGAGACTTACATCTTATTTCACAGAAGGTATGGCATATGTTATAGTCACCCCAACTGATTCAAAATCATCGAATCTTCCTGTGAATTTAGTAATTTTTGTATCTGATTTTTACTCAATATACGCAGGAAATACAAATTCAATTTTAGATGTTATGATTGGACAAGAATTGACATTAAAAGTAATAATTCAACATGAAAATGGACAATATTTCGCTGAGGCATTTGATAGATTGAAATTAAGAGCGGTTGTTTCACATCCTAATGTAGCTAATTGTGAATTGAGTGAATTTGGGTCAAGAATTAAAATAAAGGCATTAACAAAAGGAAGCACAAATGTTATTTTATTTGCACCTGAATCGAGAAAAATATATGATGTTTTTAGAATAAATGTTGGAGAAAGTGAGACTTTATTAGATAAGATATATCTCAATGTTGGAGGCAGTGTTGAATTATTTGGAAAAAATGTTGAAAAAAAGAAAAAAATATTTAAAAATGCGGAATTAATAACAGATAATAATGAAATAATTAATGTAGATAAATATGGAATTTTTACAGGAAAAAAAGAAGGAATTGCAAATGTTTATTTAAAAACTTTAGATGGGAAAATTAAATTAAAATTAGTTATTATAGTTAAAAGAATAAAAAATATTGCGATGGATAGAAGTTTTCTTCCAAGCACATTAACTGATATTAAAAATAGTAAAGATTTCAAAAGCGAATATCAAATTCCAATTATTTTATATACAAATAATAATGAACCTTTTACAAATGGCAATAACGATTCTTTTCATAATATTAATCAAAATTTCGATTTTAAATGTAATAGTAATCAACCAGAAATTTTATTAGCTTACAGCGAAAAAAAAGATTCATATTATGAATGTATAATTAAAATTAGAGACAATGAATATTCGAAAAAGAAAATAAATGAAAAACCAAAAAATATAAAAATTAATTTATTAATTAATACTTTCATTCCAAATTCAAAAAAAATTTTATATTCAGTGAGTAATGAAGAAATTTTGCCTTTTAGTTCTTCATTTAAAATAAAAAATAATTTACATATTATTAATTTCACTAATAAAAAAAGAAATGTTGATGTTTATATTGATAATTTATCTGATTTAGAATACACATTTTCAGATAAAAAAAAAATCAAAATCGATGAAATTAATAAAGATTTAGGATATGTAAAATTCACTGTTCCAAACGAAATCGAAGATGAATTTATCAATGTAAAAATAATAATAACAAACACAATGACTGGCCAAAAAGAAGAAATTATTTGTAATTTCACAATCGCTGAAAGAAATATTTTAGACACTTTTAGTGATATTTTAGCTACTATTTTATTAATAATAATTGTTGCTTTATTGTCATTATTTATTTATAATAATTCAGCTAGAAAAAATATTTTAAATCCAAATTTAAATAATAATTTTTATAATAATAATATGCAAAATAATTTTAGAAGATTTAATAATTTTCCTATGAATAATAATAATAATTTTTCACCTTACAATCAAACTAGTAATACAAGAATTGGTCCTCTCGGAGGAAGATATGGTGTTGGTCCTTATAATCGTAATAATTTTAATTGAATTTGATTGTTAATTTTTTAAATATATTTAATTTAATATTTAATTAATTATAATTATATTAATTTTATATTATAATATATTTAAATTGTTTTGTTATTTATTATTATTATTATTTTCTATTTTTATTTTTTCTTCTTCGGTTTTTATTATTTGAATTTTTTTATCTAGTAAATATTCGTTTTCTAAATTATTTATTAAACCTTTTGGAATTTTCATTTTTTTATACATTTCAATAAAATTATCATAATTTTCATCATTGAAAAAATCATCTTTAGATTTTAATTCATTAATTAAATAATTAAGTAATTCTTCAAATTTCATATTAAAAATTTCATTTTGATATTTTTTTAATAAAATCAATCCAATTCTTAAAATAATATTCCAACCATCGAAAATAAACAAATCAAAAATTCTTAAAAATATTTTATAATTATTTTTTTCCCATCCATGTGTAAATAAAGTAATAAACCAGGGAGAAACATAAAAATTAGAATTAATATTATTTCTTTTTAAAACAACATTTAATTCAGGTAAATAAATGCTAATTAATCTTTCAAAAACATAAAAATATTTTTTCATATTTTCAAAATTATCAACAATAATGTTCCCATAATCAGTTTTATTTAATATAGCTGAAAAAATATTGAAAGTTTTTTCTTCATTTTTACATAAAAATAATAAAAATCCACAAATGTAATTCATTCCTTGAATATAAGAAATATTATTATATTTATATGCCAAACATTTTAAAATGTTTAATAACATATTTCGAAAATTTTCTTGATTTTCAGGGAAAAAAGTTCGCAAAACATCTAATTTAATTGTTTCTAAAATTTTTGAATTTAAATTATTATTTGATTCATTTAATATTTTTTTATAATCTAATTGAATGTAATTTAATTGAAAAAACCACATTTTTATGTGTTTATCAAAATTATTATCTGAAAAATTATTATGAATGAAATAATTTTTGAATAAGATTTTTTTAATAATATTGTAATAATTTTTATTCAATAATTTTAAATTAATGTAATCTTTCAAAGAAAGAAAAATCATACATGAATTTAAAATTAAATATAAATTTTTTAATTTAAATGAATTTGTTTTATTAATTTTTTTACTTAATTTAATTAAATTTTTTTCATTTTTAATTTCAATATTTTTAATCGTATACATATTAGAATTAATATAAGAAACATAATAAGATAATTCAGTGTTATTTAAATTATATTTATTATAAATTTCCATTAAAATTTCATTAGCGCTGTTCATATCTAAATCAAAATTCGTAAAATGCATTAAAAAATCTTTTACAATTCCAAATAATTTTTTTCTTTCCATTTTTTTATAAATATTATTATAAATTTCATTATTAAATTGTAAATTTTTATCTTTAAATTTTTCAATTTCTTTTATTGTTAATAAATCTAATGAAGATTGAATTTTATTTATTATTAATTTTTCCCAAAAAAATTTATTTTTAAAATTTTCATAATTTTGAGACAATTTTTTACATAAATAAATTTTATGATTTTTTTCAATGAAAAAACTTTTTTCTGAAATGTAAATTAAAGCGAAATTTATTTCAAAAAAATTTTTTTGAATTGTTTGATTCATTGCAATGTCAATTAAAAAATCACATAAACGATTGAATTGATTTAAATCATTAAATTCAAAAAAAATTTTTGATTTATAAATTTCTAACATTTTATCAATAATAAATTTTCCAAATTCACAATTTAATTTTAATTTTTTTTCAAATTCAACAATTAAATTTTTATTTATATTAAAAGGATTTTTATTAAAAATATTATTAAAAATCATTTCTTCATTATTATTTAATTTAATATTATTATTATTATTATCATTAATAGATTTTGATAAATAATAATCATTTGAAGGTAATTTAATATTATTATTAAAATTAATTAAATTATTTTTTAACAAATTTTCAATGTTTTTTTTATATTCATCGTAAAATAAAAATTCTTCTTTTAAAATTCTTTGATTTGAATGATAAGAAAAAGAAAATTTTTCTTCATAAATTTTTAAATCATTTTCTACATTAACTTTAATGTATCTATTTCCGGTTGAAATTGAGTTAATTAAATTATTAATATTTTCATTTTCTAATGTTAAAATATTAAAAAATTTTTCGAAATGAAAATTTATAAAATTTATTCTTTGTTCTTCATTGTCTTTTAAATTATTAATTATTAAAAAATATTTTTTATTATTTTCTAAATATAAATCATTTGTTATGTTAAATTCTTTTTTATATTTTAAACATTCTTCTTCGGAAATTATTTTTAATTGAGATAATTTTTTATTTTCTAAATTTATTGTGTCATTATTTAATTTTGATTCAACGGAATTTAAATAAATTTTTTCTTGATTTTCTGAATTTTTACATGAATCAAAATAATTATGTTTACTAATTTCATATTTTTTCTTTTGATTTATTGTTGTTTTAACTATTTCTTTTAATTTATTTAATTCATTTAAGTTTTTATCATTTAAATAAATAGAAATATTTTTTGTAGGTTCAATTAATTCTTTAAAAATTTTATTTGATAAAATTTCGAGTTTATTTAAATAATTTTCATAAGTTCGATAAAAATCTAATATTTTTTTTGATGAAGAATAATTAATATGATAACTCATAATATTTGAAAAAAGTTCTTTAAAAGATAATTTTATATTTTGAGAAAAATCTTTAAAACTTTTTTGAATTGTTGAAAAAAAATTAAATAAATAATTCATTGTATTATTAGAATTTGTTAAATATTGTTTATATAAATCATATTCTTTATTTAAAGATAAAAAATCCATATTATTTTTATTATTAATTTAATTTTATAATTTAAAAAATAATTAAATTTTTTTATTTAAATTTCTTTAACTTCATTTTTTTGGTCTTTATCAAAAAATATTTCATCTTTTTTCGCTTTAGTTAAATATTTTTTAATATACGCATCTTTATTTTTAACAATTCTTTCAATAAAAACTGAATTATCTAATTTATAATCTAAATTTAATTTTTTAAAAATTCCCATTTTTTTTGCCACATCAAATCTTTCATCATCATCAGTTCCAACCACAAAATTAATATTAAGAGTTTTAATCATATCTTCAGTAATTTTCCAAGGCGCTCCAATCACAACTTCATCAACATTTTTTAACGCTAAAGTATTAAAAACTCTTTCATTTAAATTTAAAATAGGATAATTTTTTCCTTTATGTTTATTAACATTAGCATCATCATGAATACCCACATATAAAAAGTCCCCCAAAGATTTTGCTTGTTTTAAAGCTTCAACATGTCCAATATGTAATAAATCAAAATCTCCATCAATATAAATAATTTTATCCCCATCTTTTGGAACTTTATTGTTACTAAATTCTTTAATTCTCCAAGAAGTAGCAAGTAACGAACTCATAACCGGCTTTTTATTTTTTTCAAACTCTTCTAATTGAGCAACTTCAGGAATTTGGTCTTTCGCACATAATAAAAGACGTCTCATTATTTCAGTCGAAGAAACACCTTCAGTTCTTTTAAATAATTTCATACGATTTGCATGTATTATTTCATCGTAGCAACACTCCCCCCTTTCATTTATGGGTATATCATCTCCGTGAGATAGGTAGTCACAGTTATATTTATCTAGGGTGGCCAAAGTGGGGGTATATGGAGTTTTCTCTCCCACTTCATCGCACCATTTACATGCGAATGCAAGGGCACATCTCTCTTTGTCGTTCATTAAAGTAGGTCCCTTTACTTTAAGAACATCTTCATCACTGTTTACACCACATAAACATATATCTCCTAATTTTTTGGCTTGACGAATTGCGTTGAAATGACCGGAATGAATTATATCAAAAACTCCGTCTATGTAAATTTTTATTGGTTTTTTTGATTTGAGTTGTTCTGTTATTTTGTTTAGTTCTGTTGTTGTTTGTTCTTTGATTTGTTTGTGTTTTTCTTGAGGATTGGTGTTTAAATATTCAGCGAGTTCTTTTAATTTTGGGTCGGAGTTTATTTGATTGTAAGAATATAATAAAGAAAGTTGAGATTCTGATAAATTATTTATTATTGTATCCATAATAATAAAATAAAATTAATTATTTAATTATTTTTTATATTTTTTTTATTGTTTTTTGATTGTTTTTTTATTATTTGAAATTGAAATATTTTAATTTTTTAATTTAAATTTATATTTATTAAAATATGAATTATAAATATAATTCAAATATTTTAAAAAAAGAAATTGAAGAATTAAAAAAAATAAAAGGATTAATTATTTCAAAATTAAATGATAAATTAAAAATATTAGATATTATATTATTTAATAATAAATTAAAATATGAAATATATTTTAATTTAGATATTTCAAATGAAAATAATAATTTTTTCAAAAAAGATTTTCAAATAGCAAAATCTGAATTCATAGACAAAACAAATTTACATAAAATTATAACAAAATATTACAACGATTTTAATTTTAATTCATCTATAATTTTAAGTGAATTTTTTCAAAATTTATTAAATAAAATAAATTCATCTAAAGAAATTAAAAATAATTTCGATTCAAATTATATGTTAAAAATTATTAATTTAAATAATAATAATGAAAATTTTTTTCAAAAAACATTATTAATTCATTTTTTATCTATTTTATTTAAAATTTTAGTTGGAATTTATGGTTACAGCGGTGAAAATGATCCACCAAAATTTGGTGATTTTGAAGCTCAAAGACATTGGATGGAAATTACTACAAATTTAAATATTTCTAATTGGTATACAAATGATAAATTAACTAACCCAAAAAATTATTGGCCTATAGATTACCCTCCTTGTAGTGCATATCATAGTTGGTTTTTTGGAAAAATTTTTAAAATTATATACCCTAAATCTGTTGGATTATTAACAAGCATTGGTTTTGAATCTCCTGTATTAAAAATTTTAATGAGATTAAGTGCATTAATAAGTGATATTATTTTTTTTCATATAAGTTCAAATATTATTATATATTATTTTCATATAAAAAATAATCATCAAAATTATAATAAATATTATTTTCATTTATTTATAATATTAATTTCTCCGGTTTTAATAATAATTGATCATGGTCATTTTCAATATAATCAAGTAATGCATGGTTTATTTTTATTTGCTTTATATTTTTTATATAACGGTAATATAATATTAGCAATTATATTTTATTGTTTATGTGTAAATTTTAAACAAATGGGTTTATATTATTCAATTCCTTTTCCATTATTTGCATTAAAATATACCTTTAAAAATAATAATATATTAATAAGTTTAACAAAAATTTTTTTATATGGAATAGTAACATTATTAACATTAGGATTAATTTGGTTTCCTTGGATAAAATCAAAAACATATGAAGATGTTTTAAGAAGAATTTTTCCGGTTAAAAGAGGAATATTTGAAGATAAAGTTGCCACATTTTGGTGTAGTATTAATGTTTTTATAAAAATAAATAATTATCCACAAGAATTAATTATTAAATTATGTTTATTATTTACTTTATTAAGTTGTGTTAATCCAATTTTATGTTTATTATTTTCAAAAAAATTAAATTATAAAATAACAAATTTGAGTTTGTTTATTATTTCTTTTGGTTTTTATTTATTTAGTTTTCACGTTCATGAAAAAACAATATTAATTCCTTATTTAGCGTATTTATTATGTTATTTTTCATTAGATTGTATTTTATCTTCTTTTACTTTAATTAGTATGTTTTCAATGTTTCCTATGTTAAAAAGAGAAAATCAAATTTTTACTTATGCAATATTACAAATTTTGTTTTTTATTAGTTCAAAATTTATACAAAAAATTGTGATTAAACAAAAAAAACAGAAAAATGAAATATATAAAATAAATAATATAGTCTTATTTTTTAATATTCTTGAAATTTTAATAATTTTATTTATTTTAAGTTATCATATATGTGAATATTATATTCCTCCTCCAGAAAAATATCCATGGTTATTTCCATTAATAAATTCTTTTTCTTCTTTTTGTTATTTTTTTGTGATTTTTTTAATTGCTAATATTAAAATATTAAAATTATCATTTTATCAGAAAAAAAATAAAATAGAATAATGTAATAATAAATAAACAATTTTTTTTAATACTTTTCTTTAATTAAATAATAATATTAATTTAAATTTTAAGTTTGATTATTAATTAAGAATATTAAATTATAATAATATTAAAATATATTTAAATTAACTTTTTTATTAATTTTTTTAAATAAACTAAATAAATCTATTAAAAATTTAAATATTTAATTAATTTAATACAAATTAATTATTTAACTAAAAAAAATATTTAAATATTTTAAATGACAACAAATGAAATAAACGAAAAAGAAAACGAAGAAAGAAAAGAAGAAACCATAAATCAAAATAATTTAAATAATAATTTATCTCTTTATACTAAAGTTATAATAAAATCTGAAGATTTAATACAAATTCTTCCTCAAGTATGTAATCATGGATTATGTGGTGGAAGAAATTTAGGAAATACTTGTTATATGAATAGTTCAATAGCATGCTTAAGTAACTGCTATGAATTAACTTATTATTTTTTATCTAAAAAATTTAAAAATGATGTTAATAAAAAGAATGCTCAAGGAACATATGGAAAATTACCATATGAATGGTATAATTTATTAAAATATTATTGGACAACACGAAATCATACAGGTGATCCTTCAGATTTAAAAAGTGTAATTAGTAAAAAAGTAAGAACTTTTTATGGTTATGGTCAACAGGATTCAAATGAATTTATGACGTATTTTTTAGACTTAATGAATGAAGATTTAAACAGAGCATCAAAAAAACCTTATCAAGAAATAGATGAACAAAAAGAAAATGAAACAGATGATGAATGTGCTTTAAGATTTTGGACATATAATTATCAAAGAAATGATTCAATTATAACTGATTTATTTACAGGTTTATTTAAATGTACAGTAAAATGTCCAAATTGTAATTGGATTTCAATAACTTATGAACCTTTTAATATATTACAATTACCTATTCCAAAAGAAAGACAAAATATTTCACAAAATATTAGTTTATTTATTGTTCCAAAATATGGATTATATCAAACTTTGAGACATAAATTATTTTTGAAGAATATTAATATAACTTTTGATAAAATAACTGAAGAAATAAAAAATTTAGATAATTTTCCTTTTAAAATAAATAATTTATTTTATTACAATGTGAATGATAGTTTTATTACACACATCTTTAAAGAAAATGATAATTATAAAAATGTAAATAAAAACTTTGTATTTTGTTGTGATGATGATATTGAGTATAATGAAGATATTAAAAAAGAAGATATATATAAAATTCCCATATATTTTTTTAAAAACAAAGATGATATGAGTGCATATCCGAGAATAATATTTTTACATAAAAAAATGGATTTAATTGATTTCATTAAAAAATTATATTTATATGTAAGAAGATTTATAAAAACTCCTGTTATTGATGAAGAATTAACAAATAAAATAGATGAATGTTTTAAAAATAATGAAAAAATAAATGATTTAATAGAATTAATAAATAAAGAATTTACTGATATTTTTTTAAATGAAAGTGCAACAGAAGAAATAACTAAATTTAAAGAAAATTTACCTTTTAAATTCACTTTAAGAAAAGATGAAAAAAAAGCTTTTAATTTAATTTCCTTAATTACAAAAAAAAATGAAGAAAATAATGAAGAAGAAAATGAAATTAATGTAGAAAAAATTATTGAATATATAACTAAACATAATTATTACTTAAATATAATGATTAAGACTGATAATCCTTTTTCTCTTGAAAAAATATCATTAAATTCATGCACAATATTAGATAATTCAAAGAAAATAGAAGATGACAATAGTTCTTTTACATTATTCGAATGTTTTGAATATTTTAAAGAAAAAGAAACATTAAAAAGAGGAAATGAATGGTATTGTAAAAAATGTAAGCAACATCAATGTGCTGAAAAACAAATGGAATTTTATTATTTACCAAAATTATTTGTTGTTTGTTTAAAAAGATTTTCTCAAGGTAGAAGGTCTTATTGGGGTGGATTAAGTAAAAATTCTGATTTTATAAATTTTCCTTTAGATAATATGGATATGAAAGATTATGTATGTGGACCAGATAAAAATCATAGTATTTATGATTGTTTTGCTGTTAGTCAACATTATGGAAGTCTTGGGGGAGGACATTATACAGCTATATGTAAAAATATTGATAATAAATGGTATTCTTATAATGATAGTTCTTGTTCAGAAACTAGTAAAAATCAAGCTATTTCTGATGCAGCATATGTAATATTTTATAGAAGAAAAACAGATTAAATATTATAAAATTTAAATAAGTTAATTAAATTTTTAATTAAAATTAAAATTTATTAATATATTATTA
>JAEEGK010019112.1_pt1 | contig 14739 bp, 10 predicted proteins | sample 8958771 | NCBI WGS metagenome assembly JAEEGK01 (sample SAMN16246547, study PRJNA631951) | gut metagenome | biome: gut microbiome; feature: rumen; material: SC-attached | host: Bos | place: Iran: Karaj | collected 2018-10 | reverse complement strand
TTGGCGGTTTGATTATTGTTCCTCTCGTAAGCCTCATCACTCCAAAACTTCCTTCAGCAGATGTTGATCAGATGTTTGCATGCTACGAAGAAAAAGTTCAAGTAACAAAGAAGATGGTACTTGTTGAAGAAGACGAAGAGAAATAACATTTATGAGGGGGAAGCCTCCCCCTCGTCCGCACTTCGTTGCGTCCTACCCCCTCTCCTAGGGGTTGCACCCCTAAAACCCCGCGATGTTTGCGAAGCAAACTCGTTAGTGAGCGATAGCGAACGTCTAACGCCCCCGAAAATATTGACTAATCAGATTATTTCTTATAAATTTAAATTACTATGGAATTACCAAGATTTAAACAAATTATACCTATATGTTTTGCCACAGATGATAATTATATTCCGTTTCTGGCTGTTGCAATTGCTTCACTTCTTGATAATGCAGATAAAAGTAAATATTACAAAATTTATGTTCTTACAACACAGCTAAAACAGGAAAGCATTGACAGTATTTTAAAACTCAAAACTCCTAACTCGTCAATTCAGTTTATTTCACTTGCAAAGGAACTGGACAAGGTTCAGTCAATGTTCCACCTGCGCGATTATTATTCAAAAGAAACTTACTACCGCATTTTTATTCCAAATGTTTTCCTTGAATATGCAAAGGTTTTGTACCTCGACTGCGACATCACTGTAACTGGCGATATAAGTAAGCTTTATAATACAGAAATCCACGGTTATTATGTTGGCGCTGCAATAGAAGAAGTTATGCAGACCTTTGATGTATTTGGAAATTACGTAGAAAAGGTAGACGGAATCAACCGCAAAAACTATTTTAATGCAGGAATCCTTCTTATAAACTGTCACCGCTGGCGCAGAAAGATGGTTGCAGAACGCTTTGTAGAGCTTCTTGGAAAATACAAATTCCGTGTAGTCCAGGATGAAGATTATCTTAATGTAATCTGCCGTAACAATGTAAAATGGGTAAATCTTGGCTGGAATAAAACCTCTTATAAAAACGAAAGCTTTGATGACAAAGATTTAAATATCATTCACTGGAAAATGAACTGGCGTCCATGGAAAGAAAAAGGCGTACTCTACGAAGAACACTTCTGGAAATATGCCAAGATGACAGATTTCTATGACAAGCTTATTCAGATGCGCGACAGCCGTACAGATGCAGACCGTGCAAAAGATCAGGCAATGTTCGAGAATCTTTCACAAATGGCTGCCGATGAATCAGAAGATCCAAACAACTTTGCAAGAACAATCGGAAAACGCGGCTTATCTAAAAAGCTATGGGATCAGATAATCCGCTTTATAAAATTCCGAAAGCTTATAAACATGAGAATGTTCAGACACAAATTATCATAACACTAAATCTCAACAACAAAACACCGGCCCTAGCGGCCTTACACAGGAGTTTCAAATGAAAAAGATTCTTGACTGGGACCTATACTGCCAGACTGCGCGCAACGCAATTGCAGAAGGCTGTGTTCTTTTGGAAAACAAGGGCACACTCCCTCTTAAAAAAGACAGCACAGTTTCTGTTTTTGGAAGAATCCAGAGCAACTATTATAAAAGCGGTACAGGCTCCGGTGGTAAAGTAAATGTTACCAAGGTCTGGAATATTGTAGAAGGCCTTGAAGAATCTGGCCTTGTAAAAGTAAATCAGGAACTCAAAAACATATATACAGAATGGGAAAAAGACCATCCTTATGATGAAGGCATAGGTTGGGGAAAAGAGCGCTGGTCTCAGGACGAAATGCCTCTTACAAAAGAAATCGTTTCAAATGCCGCAGCCAAAAGCGATGTTGCGCTTGTAATAATCGGACGCCTTGCCGGAGAAGACAAAGATAACTCTCCAACAAAAGGTTCATGGTTCTTAACAGATGAAGAGCTTGATATGCTTAAAAAAGTTCGCGAAGGCTTTTCAAAAATGGCAGTTCTTTTGAATGTCGGAAACATTATCGACATGAACTTTGTACAGGAAATAAAGCCCGATGCTGTAATGTATGTATGGCAGGGCGGTATGCTTGGAGGTCTTGGAACTGCTGATGTTCTTACAGGAAAAATTGCTCCTTGCGGTAAGCTCACAGATACAATTGCAAAAACAATCCAGGACTACCCTAGCGACCAATGGTTTGGAAACCGCGAAGGAAACTTCTACTGCGAAGATATTTTTGTAGGCTACCGATATTTTGAAACCTTTGCAAAAGATAAAGTCCTCTACCCTTTTGGTTATGGTCTAACCTTTACAAGCTTCAAGTTTGAAACTTTAAGTGCCTCAAATGATAACACTGCTAAAACAGTAAACCTTAAAGTAAAAGTAACAAATACAGGAAGCGCTGCAGGTAAAGAAGTTGTACAGATTTATGTTGGTGCTCCAAATGCAAAGCTTGGAAAAGCAGCCCGTGTTCTTGCAGACTTTGCAAAGACAGATGTACTTCAGCCAGGCGCAACACAAGAGCTTGATTTTGCAATTCCTTATGAAAGCTTTGCTTCTTATGATGACGGCGGCTATACAGGAAATAAATCTTGCTTTGTTCTTGAAGAAGGAAATTACAAGGTTTATGCAGGTTCCGATGTTCGCTCCGCTCAGGAAGTTTTGAACTTTGATCTTGATAATTTAGTTGTAATAAAAAAATGCGAAGAAGCCTACGCACCAGTTCGTGCTTTTGAACGCATGCATGCAGATTCAAACGGAAACCTTACAATGCAGGCTGCTCCACTTGCAACAGTTGATATGTGGCAGCGCCGCGCAGAACGTCTTCCAAAAGAAATTCCATTTACCGGAGACAAGGGCTACAAGCTCAAGGATGTCCTCGACGGTAAAATCAAAATAGAAGATTTTGTTGCTCAGTTTACAGATGAAGAGCTTGCATGCTTCCCTCGTGGCGAAGGAATGGGCAGCAGCCTTGTAACTCCAGGAACTGCAAGTGCTTTTGGTGGAGTTTCACCTCGCCTTAAAGAACATTTTGGTATTCCTGTTGCCTGCTGTGATGACGGTCCTTCTGGAATGCGCCTTGACAGCGGTATGAAAGCCTTCTCTCTTCCAAACGGAACTGCAATTGCCTGTACCTTCAACCGCGAGCTTGTAAAAGAACTTTATACACTCACAGGTCTTGAAATGACTGCAACAAATGTAGAAAACCTTCTTGGACCTGGAATGAATATTCGTCGTCATCCTCTTAATGGACGAAACTTTGAATATTTTTCTGAAGATCCTCTTGTTACAGGAATTATGGGCTCTGCGATGGTTCAGGGCTTACAGGCAGGCGGCGCTACAGGTACAATGAAACACTTCTGCGGAAACAATCAGGAAACAAACCGCTTTGGTCAGGATTCTGTAATAAGTGAACGTGCCTTGCGCGAAATCTATCTTAAAGGCTTTGAGATTGTTGTTAAAAATGGAGGCGACTCTGTTATGACAACTTACGGAAGCGTAAACGGTATTCATACACCAAGCTCTTACGATTTGAATACAACAATTCTCCGCAATGACTGGGGCTTCAAAGGCATTGTTATGACAGACTGGTGGGCACTCTTGAACGAACCAGGAGAAAGGCCAAACAAGACAAACTTTGCAGTTATGCTCCGTGCCCAGAATGATATTTACATGTGCTGCCCGGATGGAAAAACAGATGCAAGCGGTGAAAACACATTTAAGGCTCTTGCAGATGGAACTCTTACACGCGCAGAGCTTCAGCGAACAGCAATGAACGTTTGTTCTCATGTGATGCACACAGGTGCAATGAAGCGCCTTTTGAATACTCAGGATGAAATTGAAATTATCAACCGACCTTCTTCTCCAGATGACATCAATATGGACGATGTAGAATTTATTGAAGTTGGCAAAGATGAAGTTGTAATTGATCTTACATACAAAGAAAGCAAAGCAAATACCAATTTCGTACTTGCCTTTGATGTAAAAGAGTTTGGCGCATTTGAAGCATCCCTTACAGGCAGTTCTGAGCTTAATGAACTTGCACAGCTTCCTTGTACCATGTTCTTCCAGGGCATTGCAATGGCAGGCTTTACCTTCAACGGAACTGGCGGAAAAGAAGTTACTATAACAAAAGATATCCCGTTAGTTACAAGATTCAGCATCTGCCGATTGTTTGTTGCAGCTAACGGGCTTAAATTAAAAGAAATTAGAATTAAGTTTAAGTCTAAGGACTGTAAAAGCTTGTTCGAGATATAATTATCGAATGGTTTCGGCAAACTCAACCAACAGGTTGAGTTTGTTGAAACCATACTTACTTCTAGTTAGCCTTAATACTATTCTTTACAATAACGTCGTGTGCTCCACCCTCGCGGATAGATGCAGCACTTACAAGTGTAATCTTTGCATTCTTCTGCAATTCTGGGATTGTGAGTACACCACAGTTACACATTGTGTGAATAACCTTGCTAGTTGTAAGTGTAACGTTATCGTGGAGTGAACCGGCATAAGGAACGTAAGAGTCAACACCTTCTTCAAAGGCCATTCCTTTTTTACCACCAAGGTCGTAGCGCTGCCAGTTGCGTGCGCGGTTTGAACCTTCGCCCCAGTATTCCTTTACGTAGTTTCCATTTACAATAAGCTTGTTTGTAGGAGATTCATCAAAGCGTGCAAAGTAGCGGCCAAGCATTACAAAGTCTGCACCCATAGCAAGAGCAAGTGTAACGTGATGGTCATAAACAATACCACCGTCAGAACAGATTGGAATATAAATACCAGTTTTTTCGTAGTAAGCATCGCGGGCCTTAGCAACTTCGATTGTAGCTGTAGCCTGACCACGACCAATACCCTTCTGCTCGCGGGTAATACAGATAGAACCGCCGCCGATACCAATTTTCACAAAGTCTGCACCAGCGTCTGCAAGGAAGTTAAAGCCGTCTGCATCAACGACGTTGCCGGCACCGATTTTTGCCTCAGGCCACTTTCCGTGAATGTCCTGGAGGGCGCGGCGCTGCCATTCTGTAAAGCCTTCTGATGAGTCCAAAGTCATTACATCAACTCCGGCAGCAAGAAGAGCCGGAACACGGTCCATGTAGTCGCGGGTATTGATTCCGGCTCCTACGATATAACGCTTCTGCTTATCAAGAAGTTCAAGCGGATGCTCTTCGTGGCTTGCAGCATCCTTGCGGAATACGAGATAAAGAAGCTTTCCGTCTTTATCTACAACAGGAAGCTGATTTACCTTCTTTTCCCAGATCAAATCATTTGCTTCATCAAGTGTGATTCCTTCTTTTCCCATAACAAGTGAGCTGAGCGGTGTCATATAAGCACTAACCTTCTCGCTCATTTCGCAGTGGCCGATACGGAAATCACGCTCTGTGATAATACCAAGGAGCTTACCGTTTGCACTACCGTCTTCTGTAACGGCAACAGTTGAGTGGCCTGTCTTTTCAATTGCTTCAACCAGTTCACCGAGTGTCTGCTCAGGGCGGATATTTGTATCAGAAGAAACAAAACCTGCCTTGTAAGCCTTAACACGGGCAACCATTGCTGCCTGATTTTCTATAGTCTGAGAACCAAAAATGAAGGAAATGCCGCCTTCCTTTGCAAGAGCAACGGCAAGCTTATCATCAGAAACCGCCTGCATAACAGCCGAAGTCATCGGAATGTTCATTGTAAGCGGACACTTTTCGCCGGCCTTCTTGTTGTAGCGGACAACAGGTGTCTGCAGCGAAACATTAGCAGGAATGCAGTCAGGTCCGGTGTAGCCCGGAACTAAAAGATACTCATCAAAAGTGTGCGACGGTTCTTCAAAAATGTAAGCCATTTGGTTCTCCTTATAAAATCTGAATAAAAATATTAATCGAGAATTATACTACAAAATTGAAGTTATTGGAAGAGACTATTTTAAAAAGTCTTTTAACTCAGAAAGAGCTTTCTTCATTATGATTTTCGCGTTCGCGTAGCTGATTCTTAAGATTGCGGCGGAATCTTTCAGGGTTTTATTATCATAATAAACCAGAACAACAAGAGCGCGGGAACGCTCATCCAGACGCATAAGGGCCTGGGCCAGCTCGTTCAGGGTTTCTTCGTTGAGAATATCATCAAGGGCTTCGTCTTTATAAGCGATTTCTTCATCCAGTTCTGAATGCTGCTTGCGCACCCGCCAGAAATCAATAAGAGTATTGTGGGCTATGCTGTAAATAAGAGTAGAAGGAGATGCTTTTTCAGGATCAAAGGATTCAGCCTTATCATAAAATTTTACAAATACATTTGCAGTTAAATCCTCGGCATCATCCTTATTCAGGTTTTTACCGAGGAAATAATAGAGAACCTTCCTGCTGTATTCTTTGTAGATTGAATCCTTTTCCTGCTCTGTCACTTGAATCCCTATTCTTCAGAATAAGGGGGCTGGGCATCCTTTTGTGTTGGAGTTGTATCACTTATTCCGGCAGCATTTACCATATCAAGCTCAGAATCGTTAAGCTCCATGGCTCCGCTCCCCAGGGAATCGATATAGCTTCTTGCACTCTGGATAGCAAAATTCATTGCTGAATTGCCCTCGAATTTCTGATAATCAAATAATCTCTTAAGTTTCTTATCGTTCATATTTTCACCTCTTTATACCGGATGTATCCATATACACTTATTTATACGAATACAAAACCGTAAAGGCTAATAATTTTTATATTCAAGCACAGAAATAAGATAATTAACCAGTACCTGATAATAGGAATTTTCTGCGGCTATATATTTTTCGTCCTGAGCCAGAAGATCATCTACTGTGATAAGACCGGCATTAAAACGCTTTTGTTCATTTTCATAAAGTTTCTTCTGCAAGTCAAGCAGTTCGTCTGCCTTCTGTACAGATTTTTTATAAATGGCAATTCTTGCGGCCAGGTTTTTTACATAGGTGATTTTTGCAGTGTCCTGAGGATCTAAATTAAGCTGTTCAACAGGACGCAGGTCTTCCAGTGTACTGGAAAAAGCCTGCTTTTCTGGCGGCGTTACGAGCTTTTCGTCATAAACTCCAATTTCCTTCATCAGCTCATATTTTGCATTTAAATACTGAACCTCGGCATTATCTGTCTTGCGCTGATTTTCCAGGGCATAAACCTGCATTGCAAGCAAGTCATTTTTTGAACGAAGTCCTGCCTGAATTAGTGAATCCATGTTTTTATTTCGTTCATTTATTTTTTTCTGAAGGTTGCTTAAAAGCTGAAAGTTATTATAGGTCAGAAAATAATTGTAATACTTTTTTGAAACAGAAATAGTTAATTCGATTGTCTGCATACTCTGGTCGCTTTTATTCAAAATGGCAAGATTGATTGCCTGGCCCAGAGAAATTGCGTTTAAAGAAAGAGGAAGTAAAAAAAGTAATGCAGGCAGAATAATTGCACGCTTAAGCATATTTAAATTATAGCATTAATGATGTATTTTTACAAACTGACCGTCTGTAAAGACCTTTTGTGTAAGGCCTCGCTTTTGCAGAGCTCCGTTTTTGTCGAAGCTGTAGGGACCAGCAGCCTCGGCCCATTTTTGCTGGCGGAGGATTTGGGCGATTTCGGTCGGGTTTGCCCCGCCCGCTTTTTCTATTGCCCCCGCAAGCACCATAACCGCATCGTAAGCCTGCAGGGCCTCCTGGTCTGGTGCTTCTCCATATTTCTTTTCAAAGTCAGAATAAAATTCCTTAAAAGCCGGATGCTTACTTTCTGCATCATAATTTGAAACTGCAAAAATCCTGCCGTTTTCTTCAGGACCTAACTGCTCTGTAAGCAGAGGATCATCAAAAGGGTCTGCTCCCAGAACCGGACAATTTATTCCGTTCTTTCTGAGTATCGAAATAATCTCCGGAATTTCAGGCATCCTGCCTGCCAGGAAAACTGCATCAAACATAAAATTATTTTTCCAGCGTTTAATTGTCCGCTCAAACTCAAAGCTTGCGGCGGTTGAATCATAACTGTCGCGGTTTACAATATTTATTCCCCGCTTGCTGCAGTTAATTTCAAAGGCATTGGAAAGACTGGTTCCGGCTGAGTTTTCCAGATAATAAATGATTACGCTGTTGTATCCCTTTTCCTCACAGATTTTAGAAATCTCTTCGCCGAACTTTGTGTCATTAGGCATGTTACTGAAAATCAAAGGATTATTTCTTTCTGTTAATGTATGAATAGTCGAAATATAATTGAAGGTCAAAAGCCCGTAATACTGATAAATCAGGGAACAGGAAAGAGACAGGTCAGAATAGCCGTGGCCTATAACTGCGCAGATATCATCATTCGAAGCAATTTCATAAGCGGTCATCATTCCTTTTACAGTATCCCCGCCGTCATTAAATTTTACCATCTCAAGCTTTACCGGCAGTTTTCCGCTCTTGTTGATTTTTTCCTGGGCAAGAAGAGCACCCTCCCACATTTTACTGAGGTTCTGGTCAAAGCTGTTTGTTACGGCAATTTTTATGCTTCCATCTTTATAAAGCTTTTCTATCGCCTTCTGTCTTTCCTTTACCGGGTCATCACTTTTACAGGAAGCAAGAAGTAATCCGGCTGCCAAAAGTAAAACTGCTTTTATTATATTTTTCTGATTCATACCAAGCCTCCTGTCTAAACCTTCTGCCTTTCTGCAAGCTCTGCAAAATATCCTCTTTCTTTTATCAGCTGATCATAAGTTCCGCTTTCAATTATTTCACCATCTTTCATCACATAGATTTTATCTGCATTTATAATAGTAGAAAGTCTGTGTGCAATTATGATTCTTGTAACCTTAAGGGAATCCAGACTCTTTCTGATTTCATCCTGTGTAAGATTATCCAGGGCACTTGTCGCTTCATCAAAAATCAAAAGCTTTGGCTGACGAATAATTGCCCTTGCAATAATCAGGCGCTGGAACTGGCCTCCAGAAAGTGCCGCTCCACCAGCAGTAAGCATGGTCTGCATTCCCATTGGCATTTCTTTTATATCCTTATCAAGCGAAACTTTTTTTGCAGCCTCCCAGGCATCCTCTTCTTTAAGACCGGAATTACCCAGAATATTCTGAAGGATAGTTCCCCGTATTACTGTATCATTCTGCAGAACAACTCCAAGCTTTCTGCGGAGCGAGCCTAAATCAATTGCAGAAATATCCTGATTATCATAGAAGACAGAACCAGACTCTGCTTTTTCAAAGCCCAGCAAAAGCCGCATTAAGGTAGACTTACCCGCACCAGAGGCTCCGACAACTGCAACAAATTCTCCAGGCTTTACGCTGAAGTTTATATCTTTCAGGACAAGAGGAGCTTCAGGTCCATAACGGAAATTAACATGATTTACTTCTATATTACCCTTAAGCTCCTGGACCTCCGGGAAGGAATATTCGAATTCCGGCTGGCTCTGCAAAATCGGTTTTATCTGTTCTGAAAGCGGAAGCACCTTGCGGATTCTTAGCAGAGAATCTGCAAGAGCAATAAAGGCTCTCTGGAAAAGTGAATAGGCGCACAAGAAGCCCATAAAGTTTCCGGTAGTAATTTCTACAAGCTCAGGAGTTTCATACGTTTTTCCGTAAAGATAATAGAAGAAGATACAAACTGCAGCCGGGTAAACGGAATTAATAAGTGAATTAATTACTCCAATAAAACCGAGCTTATAGGAAATTTCTTTTTCTTTTGCGTAAGCCAGAGTCCAGCGGTCAATAAAGCGTTTTTCAGAATTTGTATTTTTGATTTTTTCGATACCCTTAAAAAACTGCAGCAGCATTCCCTGATTTTTGCCCTGGCCCTGAACAATCTGCTTTTCCCATCTGTAGCTGATTAAACACAAAAGCAATGAAAGCAAAACAGGAAAGAGGCAGAAGAGAATTCCCCATTTTGCGAAGTATGGAGAAAAGTTGAATTCCTGAATCAGATATACAAAGCTGAAAATAAAATTCATAAAAACAGAAAGGGCTATGCCATATAAGTGCTTCTGGATTTCTGAAACCGTTATTGTACGGGCTGCCAGATCACCGGAAGAATAGTTCTTAAAAAATGAAACCGGAAGCTTTAAGAGCTTATACATAAAGGCACTTTCAATTTTACTTTCTACCTGAGCTTCCATTCTCAGGCTTTCAAAATATCTTGCAATGCCGGCAATCAAAAAGGAAAGATTACATAACAAAACTAAAAGACATATCTGGACTGCCTGACTTTTTGAAGCATCCGGAATTACGTTATCAATAAAGTAAGCGGTAATCTGAGGAAGAATTAAACCGATGAAGGTACACAAAAGGCCCAGAAAGAGATAGCGCCAGAAATCCTTTTTTAATTCCGGCTGATTGAGGCTGCTTAGATTTTCGATACTAAATAATTTCTTTTCCATTCTTTCCATAAGCTACATCGTCTTTACTAATTCTTTATACATTCCATCCTGAGCAAGCAGCTGCTGGTGACTTCCCCGCTGAATTATTGCTCCATGATTCAGTACAATAATTTCATCGCAGTCTCTGATTGTAGAAAGCCTGTGGGCAATTATGATTGTTGTGCAGGCTCGTCTCTTTATATTTTCATCAATCTCTTTTTCTGTAACAGGATCCAGGGCACTCGACGCTTCATCCAGAATTATGATTTTCGGATTAGCGGTAAGGGCACGGGCAATTTCCAGCCTCTGTCTCTGGCCGCCGGAAAAGTTTCTTGCGCCTTCATCTACCTTTGAATAATAGCCGCCCGGCCGTCGGGTAATTTCGTCGTGAATGCAGGCATCTTTAGCCGCCTGAATATAAAGCTCCTGAGGAATAGAATCATCCCACATTGTAAGATTATCTTTAATACTTCCTTCAAAGAGCGTAATATTCTGATTTACAACTGCAACAGAAGCCGCAAAGCTTTTATGGTCAATTTCGCTCAGAGGCTTTCCATCGAACAAAAGTTCGCCACTCCAGAGCTTATAGGTTCCGCTGAGCAGCCTGCCTATTGTAGACTTTCCGCTGCCGGTTGGACCAACTATTGCAATTCTTTTACCAGCAGGAATTTCTATATCGATTCCATTTATTAAAGGCTCTTCAAGTTGTGAATAACCGAAGACAGCATTTTTTAGAGTGATAGAAGAAATGCTATTCTTGGAACCTCCCCCTTCCTTAAATATTCCTTCAGCCGGATACTCCATAACATCATCTACTCTCTGCATATCTGCATTTGCCGAAAGAAGGGAGGTACCGATTTTCATCAGTGAATTAACCGGTGAAACGAAATGAACCAGAAGCAGCTCAAAAGACATAAGCATACCGATGGTAAGGTCTCCGTTCATTACCCTCACCGCGCCAAGGCTAAGAATCAAAAGCTGCTGAATCTGAAAAATTGTTTTTGGCAGAACCACGTTTACTGTATTTGCTTTTAAAAGCTTTTGATTTTCCTGAATAACTCTTGCCTTCTGTGCAGACCAGTGTTTAAAGAAATCCTTTTCAGCACCAGAAGCCTTAATTGATTCAATCATCTCAATTCCGGAAACTGTAATACCGCTGAGCCTTCCTTCTTCAATTTCAATTCTGGAAGATTTATTCTTTACCCGTCCGGAAGTGATGTTAAAAATCATAAGCATAGCAAGGCTGAAAAACATAGTAATCAGACTGAGCGGCAGGTCATAAAGCAGCATCAGAACAAAAAAGAAAATTGAACTGAAAAGATTAATTACTACACTTATCAGCTGGCCGGAAAGAAAGGCCGCTGTAGAATCGCAGGAAGAAAGGCGTCTGCAAAGTTCACCCGGCATTCTCTGGGTAAAAAACTGCAGCGGCATATCAAAAAGTCTTTTTATAAAACCCGAGCTTGCAGAAAGACAAAGACGTACCTGCAGTCTGGTCAAAACCTTCTGCTGAACAGTCTGCAAAAGAGCCGCAAGTATGCAGGTAAGAGTCATAGCAAAAATCAGGGGCTTAAGATAATCGTTTGTACTTTTTATGAGGATTTCATCAACAAAGATTCTGGTAAAGGTCGGGAATATCAGACCGGGAATAAAATAGAGAAAATTTAAAAAGGCAAGAAAAGTTAAAACCGGAGAAAAGCCCTTAAGACGTTTTCTTACCCGTGTACGGATTTTTGGCTTTTGACCGTCCGCATGAAAATCAGCTGATGGCGCAAAAACAAGAACAACTCCGGTAAAGGCCTTATCAAATTCTTCAAGTTCAACCATACGTCTGCCGCAGGCCGGATCATTTATGATAACCCCCTTCCGGGTAAAGCGTTCAAAAACTACAAAGTGATTAAAATTCCAGAAGATGATTGCGGGCTGCTTAAGCTGACGCAGGGCATCCACTTCCATCTTAAAGCCCTTACCTTCAAGCCCGTATTTTTTTGCCGCCTTTAAGAGATTCGAAGCCTTTGTACCATCGCGGGAAACTCCGCACTCAATTCTGAGCTCTTCAAGAGAAACGTATTTATGATAATACAAAAGAATCATCGAAAGGCTCGCCGCCCCGCATTCCAGGGCTTCCATCTGCAGCACAGTCGGCGTCTTTATTTTTTTCGAAAAGCCCATAACTAACGGCTCCTGCTCTGGGCTGCGGTATTGTCTCCGATTCCAAGCAGCTTTTTCTTAAAGCGCGGAATTACCAGAGCAAGCGGCCTTTTAGAATCTGTAGTAACCTTTGCAGAACAAATGTAGCCGGAACCAATTTTCTGTTCCGGTCCTTTTGAAGAAGACCATTTATAGCCGGAATAAGTTGAAGGGTCTGGAATAATGCTGACCTTAACTTCTATAGGATTTTTGATCTGATTAAAGGTATTGGCCAGGCTCACATTCTGCAGGCTGGAAATAAGATAATTATCACTGACAGGGAATTCGGAAACATCCGTTATAAGGCCCTGAATATAACCGTACTCCTCCTGTTTTACCGTAGTCGGAACCAGGCCGATTTTCATACCAGGCCGAATTTTCTTTCCCTCGGCCGCAGAAAAATAAACAAGAGCGCCGATTGTTGCATCATCACTTCCAGTATCAATTACCGCAATCGTAGAGCCCTGCTGAACAAAGTCACCACGTCTTACCGGTATTTCCATGATGCGGCCGCTTGTAGTTGCTGTCACCTGTGTAGCCGTCTGATAGTTCTCATTTAATAGAAGAATCTGCTGCTTAATTTCTGTAATCTGCTGTTCTATGCTCAGTTCGGTCTGGCGGGAATTAAGATATTCCTGTTCGGTAATAAGGCCCTGTTCATAAAGGCTTTTCATCATTTCATGCTTAGCATTTCCATTTTTATTTGTAGAACGGATTATATCCTGCATTTTCTGATAGCCTTCCAGCTTCTTTTCATTTACCTTAATCTGATCCAGAATATCCTGGCGTTCAATACGGGCAATAATCTGTCCGTTATGAACTGTATCGCCGTGCTGTACAAAAATATTTTTTACAGCTCCCTGATTTGCATATTTTACGCTTGCAATATGATCACTGTTTACTAAAACACCGGTTCCGCTTACTGTTTCCGGCACAGTTCCAAAAATTCCCCATAAAAGAGCCGCAATTACCAGAATAGCAACTGATATTACTGCAAGAAGACTGGCCGGCTTAACAATAATCAGATTCTGCCCAGCCTCTTCCAACGAAGAAATATTGTCCAATGCATACTTACGAAATATATTTCTTGCCATATTTATAAGTATATTCCAGGTTTTCCGAAAAAACTAGTTTATTATACTGAATGACACAAAGTTTCTTTTGTGATATATTAATGCAGTAAAAGTTCTGAGATGATTCGTCGGGGCTTTTACGTTCAAAAATATTCTTATTCTCCGCGATGATTCTGCGGAAGGAGAAAACCTATGAACGTAGTTGTTATGGGTGCCCAGTGGGGCGATGAAGGCAAGGGAAAAATCGTTGACTACCTTGCACAGGATGCAAAATACGTTGTTCGTTTTGCGGGCGGCGCTAATGCAGGTCACACAATTGTAGTAGATGGAAAGAAGTACGCTCTCCATCAGGTTCCGTCTGGAATCCTCTACCCTGAGAAATCAGTTTTCCTCGGTAGCGGAATGGTAATTGACCCTGAAGCTCTTTTTAAGGAACTTCAGATGCTTAAGGAAAACGGAATTAACTGGGAAGGCCGCGTATTCATTTCTGACCGTGCTCACCTTACTTTGCCAGGCTACCACGAAATGGATAAGAGCCGCGATGCAGCACGCAAGCGCCCAATCGGTACAACTGGACGCGGAATCGGTACAACTTATTCCATGAAATCAGAAAGAGACGGTATCCGTGTTGCAGACCTTGACTGGGATGAAAAATGGAACGATCTTGAAGACGAAGATAAAAAATTCCTTGAACAGTATAAAGACCAGCTTATTAAAATGCGCGTAAATATTGCCGCAAAAATGTTTGAATACCGCAATGAGAACATCCTTTTTGAAGGTGCTCAGGGCGCCATGCTTGATATTGATTCTGGAACATATCCTTATGTTTCTTCAGGTGCATCTGGTTCTTACGGTGCTGCATCTGGTTCTGGAATTGGTCCAAAAGCCCTCGATAAGATTTACGGTGTATTCAAGGCTTATGAAACTCGCGTAGGAAACGGTCCAATGCCAAGTGAATTCAATGCAGAAACTGAAGGTGAACTTTGCGACTACGTTCGTAACACAGGAAATGAATTCGGTGTTACAACAGGACGTCCACGCCGCTGCGGTTACCTTGACCTTGTAGCTTTGCGCTATGCATGCCATGTAAACTCAATCGACAACCTTGTTCTTACTCACCTTGATATTTACGACGACATGAACGAAATTGAAGCTTGTGTTGCTTACAACATTGATGGAAAAATTGTAACAGACTTCCCTGCTTCAATTCCTGATTTGAATAAAGCAAAACC
>JAEEGK010019111.1_pt1 | contig 14739 bp, 15 predicted proteins | sample 8958771 | NCBI WGS metagenome assembly JAEEGK01 (sample SAMN16246547, study PRJNA631951) | gut metagenome | biome: gut microbiome; feature: rumen; material: SC-attached | host: Bos | place: Iran: Karaj | collected 2018-10 | reverse complement strand
CAGCCGTGATAGCACAAATCAAAACGGCGCCGGCACAAATATCCTTCACATCGCGAATTCTATCATCCTTTTCCGGTTGTACGATATCGGATAATCGCTCAATGGCAGAGTTGATAGCTTCGGCAGTCAAAACGAGCCCAATAGCGAAGATAACGGCTATCCACTCAGCTGTTGAAATATGGAAAAACAAACCCGCAACCGGAGTAATATCGAACCAGTTATTGGAAGATCTCGATTGAATTTGGGCACTCAGAGACGTTATCCCTAATCCTTAATCTCCATTCCAAGCGGTAATCTCTTCAAGGAGAGTTTTGGTGGCGCCTTTGTTAAACATCTCTTTTACCGTCCAATTTGAATCCGGCCTGACAACATCGAAGCGAGCCCCGGAAGATTTCAGAAGTTTCAGGATTCTGAGAAGGTCACTGTGCACTTCTTCAGAAAACTGATAGATTGTGTCTTCATCATCTCGGGGAAGGATTTGATGCGCCTCGATGAAAAATCGCCAGATGGAATTATCTCCAAACGAGTCAAGCTTATTGACATCGCCTCCTAGAGAGATCATTCTTTCCAGAACCCGGTATGCGTGTTCGGTTACTCCTGGTTTGGACATTACCTCATAATAGACTGGTTCGCTACCCCATCCTCCTCTTTGCACACTATATCTGGATTCCATAACAGCGGCGCAGATGGCATCGTGCAACGCAGGCGCTCTCCAATCATTGTAAACGCAGTTCTCCGATTCCATGAAATTGGGATCCGCCCCCATATCGAGCAAATAATCGGCAATATCGAAATTGCCCGTCTTCAAAGCAACCTGCAAAGGAGATTGCCCGTCATCCTTCTTGGGCGGCTGTTTGGCCGTGCAATGAACCAGATCCGGTTTTTTGCTGATGATGTCCTTGACCTGTTGAAGGTCGTGATGCCGAATTGCAAGAAAGAGTTTTTTCATACTATGTCCATTTGATTCAAAGATAGTAATTAATGCGCCAGCCCCGTTTATTCCTTGCAATAATTCTTTCGGTGGATATTGACGACCATAGGCTCCTCCTTGAACAATTCGACCAGATCGTCATAACCATGCTCCAGCTTGAACTCCAACTCTTCCGGGTATAATGGGAACAATTGGTAGAAAGCCACTTTCTTTCCGAATAGACTTAATTTGAGCGGTTCTACCACCTGTCCTTCCTTACCGATGGAGGGCATAAGCACGAAGGAATTGAACTGGGTGTTCTCCGCGACCGGGCTTCCATCTTCTGCTACCTGAACAGAATGTGTAATATAAAGATAATCATCAGTATCCACGGTGAGCCGGGCGGCACTTTTCAACAGTCTCATGGGCCACCAGTCTTCTTCATTGTCTGCGTCGACATTCCAGCCCTTAGGCAGGAAGATGACATATTCAGCCCGGTCACAAATCATCGATTTAAACTCTTTGGGAATACTCATCTTATACGCTCCGGCTCCCATCGTGACTAACTTGTAATAGGGCGACGAATCTGTCGGCGGTACGAGCACAATGTCACAGTGGATGTCAGGTGACACAATCTCGTGAATCACGTCCTCATACTCCCCATATTGACGTTCAATATATGAGGAGACTTTTTCCAGTTCCTTTTCCGAATAAGAATAAAGCGGAATCTTCTCTTTATTATCTTTATTCATAGATTTAGTCGTTTGGGCGGAGGCCAACACAGCCACCGCAATGAGGAAAACTATAGTCGATAGTCTTTTGCCTATCATAAATTCAAACCTCGATTTAGTGACGCAAATTTACTGCTTTCCCTGCAAATGAAAAAGCCCCAGCGCCGGAGGCGCCAGGGCAGAAAGGTTTAGGTTTGGCCCGGATGACCGGGAGCGGACTAGGCTCCAGGTTCCCACTTGGTCTCCGCCAGCATCATCTGGGACTTGACGCCGGTGCTGGAGTCAACCAGGTAGTAGCGGAAGAAGATCTTCGGGGCGGCGGCGCTGGGCTCTTCCACATGGTGGTTACTTGGCTTTATAGTTTATATGACGTAATAGCCGGTCTTTGCGGAGCCGCGGTACTCTATCCGTGACTTCCTCTTCAGCTGAGATAGTTGTTTCTCGATGGTATTTATTGAACGCCCGAGTTTCTCTGCGAGTTGGTTGGCTTTTATGCCTGGATTACCCTGAATGAGATTATACACCTACTACGGTAGAAAGCTCTTGTTCGATGAGAGGCAGAAGCTGGTCATCGGCCGGTAGCCATTGGACGGAGCGCAGCTCATCGGCCCCCAGCCAGCGCGCGGCCTCGTGCTCATTGAGGTGCAGCGCTTCGCCGACAAGGGAGCACAGGAAGCAGTGCATAGTGAGATGGAACTGCGGGTAGTCGTAGTCGATAGTCTCAAGGAACCGGTCTACCGAAATCTCGGCATCCAGTTCCTCTCGGATTTCCCGTTTCAATGCCTCCTCCGGCGTCTCTCCGGGCTCCATTTTCCCGCCGGGGAATTCCCACCAGTCTTTCCAGTCGCCATAGCCCCGCTGGGTGGCGAAGACCTTGTCTTCTTTCCGGATGATGGCGGCAACTACTTCTATCTTTTTCATAATACCCACTCCAGACAAGTATACTGTGTTTTCATGCCCATGGACGCGTAGAAGGCCTGGGCGCCGGGATTGCCTTCCCAGACGTGGAGCGTGAGGTTGTGGCAGCCCTGCTCCCGGGCATAGTCCCGGGCATATTCCATGAGCTGTCGGCCGATGCCCTTTCCGCGCGCAGACGCATCCACGCAAAGGTCATCGACGTAGAACGTGGTGATGGGCTCCTGCGCGGCACCATCGGCCTTCAGCATTTTGCACATGATGTATCCCGCGACGCGGCCGCTTTCCTCCAGGACGAAGATGGGGGCATCGGCCTGCCCCAGCATCTCCAGAAGCTCCGGGCCGCTGTACTTGGTGCCCTTCTCGCGGAAAAGGTCCGGGCGGCCCTGGTGGTGCACGGCGAGAACCTGCTCCAGCAGGCGCAGGATGGCGGGGATGTCCTCCTGAGTGGCTCTTCGGATCATAGGTTCTCCTCCATGAACTGAACCATCCTTGCGTTGACGTCCCGGGACTCCGGCAGCGACGTGTCAATCACGTTGTGCACGTGCCCCACCTGCCGGCTCGGTGATGCGATGTCCACGAAGGTGAGGGCGCGGCCGGCGGCGTTGCAATCGGCCTGCAAGGTGAGGGACTCCGTGCGGATGAAATCATTCGTGCAGGTGCTCACAAAGAGGGGACCGGTGTAGCTTGTGAGGTGCGTGCGAGGGGAGACGGCCGTCATCCAGTCGGTGTCTTTATATTTTGGGCCGATGAACCAGGCCAGCGCATCGTCTGTAAATCCTCCGTTAAGGCTTGCGTAGCTGGCAAAGTTATAGGCCGGGCAGTTAAGAAGAACGCCCTGGGTCTTGAAGACCGTGGGATGCACGGGGAGTGCAGGGTCCTCGGCACCCTCGGCCATATATAGCGCAAGGTGGCCGCCGGCCGAGTCTCCGGTGAGGAACATTTTGTTTGGGCTCAGGCCGAGCGCTTCGGCGTTCGTGGCCAGATAATCCAGCGCGGCGGCGCAGTCTTCGAGCTCTGTCTCGACGTCAAGCGTTCCATCGCAGAGGCGGTACTCGAGAAGGACTACGTCAAAGCCTTTCTTCAGGAATTCGGAAGCGAAGGCGCGGTTGTTGCGGCGGTCTCCGGCAATGTAAAAACCACCGTGGATGTCGATGAGGACGGCATTCTGCCTGTTCTCCCTGGCGTAATAGATGTCTACAACCTGCCGCTCACTCTCTGCATAATGGATGCCGGTCTTGTGCTCGCAGGAATCGGCATAGGTGACGGCCTCCGAGACTTTGTTGCTGCCGCTCATCATCATGGAAAGGATGGTTTTGTTAATCTTGATGATTCTTCCTCCGCAGGCGGTGAGGATGAGAAGGAGGGCGAGGATAGAAAACTTTTTCATAGGCTAGAATCCCATTCCAAACTGTAACCAGTATTTCTCTTCGAGGGCCTTCCAGCTGCGGACGCTTTCCTCATAGATGTACTCGGTGTAGGCGTTGAGGACGGCGGTTGTGGCAGCGGTGGGGGCGCCTTTCAGCGCCATTTCTTCCAGACGCAGGATTTCCTTGTTGAAGCCTTTCTTGGTGCTCTGCCAGGAGAGCGTGGCCAGTTTGTTGGCCCGGCGGAACTGCCACAGGGCGCAGTCTTCCACGTACTGCTTCTGGCCGCAGGTTTCGTAGGCTTTGGGGAGCTTGGTGGTGCCTGAGAAAACGGGTACGCGGGGGCTCTGGCCGGGGTTGTCCAGGGAGAGCCAGCATACGCCGCCCACTTCGTCGGGGAGCCAGCTTCTCAGCTGTGTTACGTGCGAATAGGCGCACCAGGCTACGGCGACGGTTCTTCTGAACTCTACGGTGCCGGGCGCCAGGGTGTTGAGGGTGTTCCGGAGGGTGGTGGTGAGCCAGGGGTTGGCGATGGGGGAGACCACTGTGTCGGCGGGGTGCTGCTTGTTGGCGCTGCGGGCCAGCTTGACGTTACGGGTCATGTCAAAGTCTGTTCCTTCGTAGGTCTCACGATAGAGGGCCATGACCTCGCGGATGTCCACGGGTTTTTCGGGCTTGACGGAGAAGGGGAGTTCCTCCATGTCGTAGCTTAGGTGCAGGGAAGGAGCCAAGTAGTTGAGGATGAAGAACTCGCGGTCGTTGAAGTTCTTGCCGTTCGCATAGTCCGTGTTGAAGGCTTTCCAGAACACGAACTCTCCCTTGCCGTCCCACAGGCCGTTCTCGCGCGCCACCTTCTCCACATTGGCCGATGCCATCATATCCTTGTCCTTCCGGTCAATGCGGCCGATGCGGGGAATGTTGGCCGATACGCCCACGTGGTCGTCGGGGATGCGCTTGGCTACCCATGCCGCGCCGATTTTGTCTTTGCCGACGCCCACAATCTCAAACTGCCACACTTCGTTCTTGTCGGCCACGGTGAGGCACTCGCCGCTGTCTCCGTAGCCGTATTTTTCCGCGAGGCTACCCATAAGGCGGATGGCGTCACGGGCGTTGTCGCAGCGCTGCAGGGCAACGCGTTCCAGTTCCTCGATGGTGAACCAGCCCTTTTCGTTGATGAGGATTTCGGGGCCCTCGAAAGTGGTTTCGCCCATGGCCAGCTGCTTTTCGTTGAGGCAGGGATAGGCCGTATTGAGGTACGCATAGGTGTGGGGGACCTGCGGGATTTCTCCCATGCACTTCACGCCTACCGTGTCTCCCCGGAACCGGGTTTGCATGGTGCCGCGAAGGACGGGGTGCATGGAGCCGGGCTCGTGATCCTGGGCCGGTTCCATCTGCGCCCACGTACGGTACCGGCCGTCGCAGGTGTGCGACGTCATGACCGAGCCGTCTGTAGAGGCTTTTTTACCCACCATGATGGAAGTGCAGTTTTGCCCGATGTATTCCTCCTGGGCGTGGAGAGGGAAGATGACAGCGATGGCTGCGAGAAGGAGAAGTGTCCGTTTCATACGATTCATTATTGGTTGGCCAAAGGTACTTATTTTCTGAGATTGAACCAAGGGCTTTTCGGGTCAGGCTTCGCGGTTGTGCGTGGCGCTTAAGCCGTTGATTTACATGTGATTAGAGTAACTGACGGGTTGGTTTTGGATACCCGTCAGTTACTCTAACTGCTTGCTTTTTAGCGAGTTAAGTGCCACGCACGCTCTTTGTTATTTGCCCCAAAAGCCGTACTTTTGGGCAAAATTTATGAAAAAGCTGCTTATTCTACTCTTTCTTGTCGCCTGCCAGGGGCCGCAGTGCCTTAAGACGGGAGATCTTGTCTTTGTTGCAACTGCTTCCGGCGAGATGGACGGTGCTATTTCCGCCGCCACCGGTGCCTTCACGCATGTGGCCATGCTGGAAGTGGCAGGGGATAGCCTCTGGGTGATCGATGCGCACCCGGCGCATGGAGTAAGCCGTCGTACGCTGGATGCGTTTTTGGAAGAGAATGGCCCCGATGCCTATTATTCCGTCGTGCGCGTGCGTGGCTTCGATGCGGCTACGGCAGTTGAGCGGGCGAAGGCGTTCATCGGCCTGCCGTATGATCTACGGTTCCTGCCGGGGAACGATGCTTACTACTGCTCCGAGCTTGTGCAGGTGTGCTATGGGGATTCGCTTTTTCCTTCGCAGCCCATGAACTGGCTGGCTCCCGACGGCACGCTGCCTTCTTTCTGGGAGGAGAACTTCGCTGCGCTGGGCATGTCTGTTCCGCAAGGTGTTCCCGGGACCAATCCTGCCGACATGGCTGCCAGCCCTTGTCTGGCGCTTATCGCCTGCGGAACGGTTTTGCCGGTTGCTATCAGTGACGCGGCTTCTTTCGCCGATTGCTTCCGGTAACGTTGCCTCCTTGCCGCGTTGACACGAAATCGCTGTTCTGTGCATTCTGCGCGTCAACGTGGGCGTTTTTTTGGGGATTTTGGCCGATTTCCTTGCCGCGTTGACACGAAATCGCTGTTCTGTGCATTCTGCGCGTCAACGCGGTTAGGACCGATGTTCGTTCGTGTTTTGTGCGGGGGCATCGCGATGGCCAAAGGAATTTGGTTTTTCGCAAAGCCTTGCGAAAAACCAAATTCCTTTGGCCGTGGGCCCAGCGGAGACAAAGAGATTCCGTATGAACCGGTTGAAGTATGTGCAAAAAAAAAGAGTGTCGGCCTGTCGCAGGCGGACGCTCTTACTAACCACATAATTAATAACACTAAAACTAATAACCAATAGACTGATTTCGCGAAGAGAACCTTGCGTCCTCAATCCGGATACAAAGGTACGGCAAATTTTTTGATTTGCAAATTTTTTATAAACTTTTTTAAGAAAATTTTTTACTATTTCTGTAAGTTATTGATAATCAATAGCGCTAAAATTAGTAAAAAATTTCAAGAAATGTCAAAAAGGGTAAACCGAGGCTATTTGCACAGCTTCTCCCGCAAGTGAAGGATCATATCGCGGGTCATGGCATCCAAACTGTAAGTAGGTTTCCAGTCCCATTCCTCCCGGGCGCAGCTGTCATCCATGCTGTCGGGCCAGGAAGTGGCGATAGCCTGCCGTACAGGGTCTACTTCGTATCTGACACGGAGGTCCGGAATGTACTCACGGATTTTAGCGAAGAGCTGTTCGGGCTCGAAACTCATGGATGCGATGTTGAAGGAGTTGCGGTGCTTGAGGCGGGAGGCATCGGCCTCCATGAGCTGGATGGCGGCATGCAGGGCGTCGGGCATGTACATCATGTCCATGAAGGTGCCGGGGGCGATGGGGCACACGAATTCCTCACCCTTGACGGCGGAGTAATACACTTCCACTGCGTAGTCGGTGGTGCCGCCGCCGGGCAGGGTCGTATAGGAAATGAGGCCGGGGAAGCGGACCGAGCGGGTGTCTACCCCATATTTATGGTGGTAATAGTCGCTGAGGAGTTCCGTGGCCACCTTGGTGACGCCGTACATGGAACGCGGGCGCTGGATGGTATCCTGGGGCGTTCCCACGTGCGGAGTTTCGGGGCCGAACGAGCCGATGGAAGAAGGCGTGAACACCGCGCAGCTTTTCTCCCGGGCAATTTCCAGGATGTTGAGAAGGCCGTTCATCTGGATGTCCCACGCAAGGAGCGGCTTTCTCTCGGCAACGGCCGACAGAAGGGCCGCCAGATTATATATGGTATCAATCTGATACTTGTCCACAATGGCGGCGAGGCCTGCGGCGTCGCGGACATCGGCTATCTCTGCCGGACCGCTCTCCAGCAGTTCCCCTTTGGGTTCTGCGCCGGGGATGTATCCGGCGACAACGGTGCTGCCGGGAACTTCCCGGCGAATCTTCATAGTAAGCTCGGAGCCGATTTGTCCGGTTGAACCAATGACTAATACGTTTTTCATTTGTAACAACTTGTCAATTACGAACTACAAATTTATCAATTTTCTCTCACTTTTCAAGATAAAAATATGTAAATTTGGAACCACAAAAACCACAGTCATGTACGGAAATTTTCAACAACACCTCAAGGATGAGCTCGCAGCCATCAAGGAAGCCGGGCTCTACAAGAATGAAAGGAATATAGCCAGCCCCCAGAGCGCGGAAATCACGCTGGAAGACGGCAGCAAGGCTCTCAACTTCTGCGCCAACAACTACCTGGGACTTGCCGACAACCCCCGCCTCATCGAAGCCGCCAAAAAAGCCATGGACGCCCGCGGCTACGGAATGTCGTCCGTGCGCTTCATCTGCGGAACGCAGGACATCCACAAAGAGCTGGAGAAAGCCATATCGGCCTACTTCCACACGGAGGACACCATCCTCTACGCCGCCTGCTTCGACGCCAACGGCGGAGTCTTCGAGCCGCTACTGACGGCCGATGACGCCATCATCTCCGACTCCCTCAACCACGCCTCCATCATTGACGGCGTGCGTCTGTGCAAGGCCCAGCGCTTCCGCTATGCCAATGCCGATATGTCCGACCTCGAGGCTCAGCTCCAGGCTGCGCAGGCCTGCCGGTTCCGCATCATCGTGACCGACGGCGTGTTCTCCATGGACGGCAACGTAGCCCCGATGGACAAGATCTGTGCGCTGGCCGAGAAGTATGATGCCCTGGTCATGGTGGACGAGAGCCACAGCGCGGGCGTCGTGGGTCCCACCGGACACGGCGTTGCAGAGCAGTTTGAGTGCTACGGCCGCATTGACATCTTCACCGGAACCCTGGGCAAGGCCTTCGGCGGTGCTGTGGGCGGTTTCACCACCGGCCGCAAGGAAATCATCGACATGCTGCGCCAGCGCTCCCGCCCGTACCTGTTCTCCAACTCCATTCCGCCCATGATTGCCGGTGCGGCCCTGGAGACCTTCAAGATCCTTTCCGAGAGCAATGCCCTTCATGACAAACTGGTAGAGAACGTGAACTACTTCCGTGACAAGATGATCGCCGCCGGCTTCGACATCAAGCCCACCCAGAGCGCCATCTGCGCCGTGATGCTCTACGATGCTCCGCTGTCGCAGAAGTTCGCCGCCAAGATGGCCGATGAAGGTATCTTCGTCACCGGCTTCTACTATCCCGTTGTGCCCAAGGGCCAGGCCCGCATCCGCGTGCAGCTGAGCGCCGCCCATGAGAAGGCCCACCTGGACAAAGCCATTGCCGCTTTTATTAAGGTGGGCAAGGAGCTGGGGGTGATTGCGTAGACGCCGCCTTGGTTCGCGCCGCGTGGAGATAACCTCTTGAATGATAACATTTTATGCAAAAACGCCTGGTGAAAATTTACTAGGCGTTTTTTCTTATTTGGCGCATAATCAACGACTTACCTCCACGTGCTAATTTTGGTTTGGTCCATCATAAAAAGTTTTGGAGATTCCAAAAAAGGTGCTATCTTTGCATTCCCGTTTTGGTACTATGGCCGAGTGGTTAGGCACAGGTCTGCAAAACCTGCTACAGCGGTTCGATTCCGCTTGGTACCTCCAAAAATGCCTCTGGACGCACTCCAGGGGCATTTCCTTTTATTTTATTGCCTTGATTTCGGAGTAACTGACTTCTTATCTGATGGGACATGTCGCAGGTCGGCCGCAAAATCGTCGCAGGTCGGTCGCAAAATCGTCGCAGGTCGGTCGCAAAATCGTCGCAGGTCTGCAAAAAATACCTGACCTGCGACGCTATACGCTCTGAGTCCACGATTTCCGTCGCAGTTCGGCCAAAAAATGCAGACCTGCGACGGAAAGGACTCTGACCTGCGACGGAAAGGACTCTGACCTGCAACGGAACGGACTCTGACCTGCGACATGGGAAATAAATTTTCATTGTTTACGGACAATATAATCTAGAATTCTTCTATTTTGTTGTCTTAGCGGAAGTAATCATATTTGTCCGTGAGCTTGGTCACCACATCCAGGTACTTCGCTTCAGGGGCTGTTTACGGGCTAGTGGCTTCAGGACTGGCTGCTTCTGAAACGGTTTGTCGGTCGATTGTGGCGCTTAACATGCTGAGAAACAATCAGTTAGCGTAACTGACGGGTATTGTTTTGACACCCGTCAGTTATGCTAACAGACAAAGACAATTTTGGTTTAGTCTGAAAGGTCGTTTTACCCGTGTTTGCTATCGTTTTAATAATGAGCTATTTACGAGATTTGCTCTGGGAGAATTTGTCCGGAGCAAATCTCGTAATGCGTTGATTATGAAAGATTTAAAAGAACGCACTGCTGCGGTTGTCAGGGAGCACGGCCGGCGGCTCTTTCGCCGATGTGCGCGCAGAGATTGGCGCAGGTTCCGGCTAAAATGGGACCTCGTCCAAAAGATATATTCTTAGTCCAGTACCTCGCAGTAGAGGGTGTCACGGACGTAGACCAGCTCCATGGCGCTGTCGGCGCCGTAAACCAGGGTGAGGGTGTCTCCTCTGCGGATGACGTCCCGGGGGGCTCCGTTGTTCTTGATGCAGTTGTAGACGGTGAGGATGTCCTCGGACCAGTTGTTGTGGTTGCTCAGGTGGACAGGCTGGGCGTCTACCAGTTCTTCGATGGTGGAGAGGTGTTCCTGGGCAGAGCCGGCCTGGCGGCCCGCGCAGGAATACATGCAAATACTACTAACTAACGCAACTAAGGCAAGGTAAGTTCTCATTTGTCAGGTCATGAATAGTTATCGGGGGCCGAAGATACGTCATAACCTGTTTAAATGCAAATTAATTGTTTAGTTTTGACAAATTTAGTGAGTCGGGCCGGGCCGTGAGGGAGTCGGCCGGGGAAGCGGTGAGGGAGTCCAGCCGTGCCTGCAGGGAGTCCAGCCGCAGCTGGAGAGATTCCAGGAGCGCTGCGTTCTGGGCCAGTTCAAGGTCTGTGCGGGAGTAGACTTCGTCTATCATGGCGCTCATCTGGTCCTGGCTGAGCCCGAAGGTGTGCTCCCGGATGGTGACGTTTTTCTCCTTGATTCCGCACTGGGCCAGCTTCTCGAGATACACCGTGCGCAGACTGTCGGAGAGCGGGTCTCCTGCAATGTCAATGTTCGCGTGCCGTCCTTTCACGGAGAAATCATACACGTAAGAGTGAGGCCCCACGACGCGGTTGTTCTCCAGGAACACCTGCACGTTCCTCTCGAAGTTGTTCTCCCGGATGAGGTTGAAGGCGCTCCAGATGCTGGGAATGAGGAACAGGATGAAGATGGCCGATGCCGCCTGCTTGCTGCGTCGCGTGATTTCGGGGCCCTTGTCGGTCATCTTGCGGAAGTTCAGGTACCGAACCATGAGGAAGGTAGCCAGCGCGATGAACACGCTGTTGATCAGGAACAGGTACAGCGCTCCCAGGAAGAAGTGCATGTTGGCGTGCGCCAGACCGTAGCCGGCGGTGCACAGCGGCGGCATGAGGGCCGTGGCGATGGCAACGCCCGACAACACCGTGCCCCGTTCCTTGCGGCTGTTCTCCAGGATGCCCGCCATACCGCCGAAGAAGGCGATAAGGACATCGTAGATAGTGGGAGAAGTGCGCGCCTCCAGTTCCGTCGGATTCACCAGCGCCAGCGGCGACAGGATAAAATAGAGGGTAGACGCCAGGAGGGAAATCACCACCATGACGAGCAGGTTCTTCGCGGCCGATTTGAGGAGCTCCATGTCGTTGGTGCCCAGCGCCAGTCCCGTGCCGATGATAGGGCCCATGAGCGGGGACACCAGCATGGCGCCGATGATGACGGCCGTGGAGTTGACATTGAGGCCGACGGACGCCAGGACGATGGCGAATGCAAGGATCCAGACATTGGGCCCGCGGAACCAGATGGCCCCTTTGATGCGCTCTGCAGCATCTTCCGTATCTACGTCGTCAAACAGGTAAACATATCGTTTGAACAGGATTTTCAGATAAGACCAGATTCCGTTTTCCATATTCTGCATATTTTCGCGCAAGTTACGCTTTTTTTTAATAAATTTGCGTGTTATTGATACCCGATTATGAGAAACACAATCATATTGGCAGCCCTGACGGTCATGGCACTGTCCGGCTGCGCTCCCAAAAACAACAACGTGCCCATTGAGGCACCGGCTTCCGTGCTGGAGACCCTTCCGGGCAACTACACCCTCAAAACCACCGTAGACGACAGCGTACGCTATTCCACCGCCGTGGTCACGCAGATCGCCTCCGGTGAGTATCAGATTTCCCGCGTAACCGTATACGGCCCCGTCCTGTACGGTTTCAAACTGGGGGAACACGCCGCCGTCGAGTCCGAAGAACTGGGCACCGGCGCCGTCACCTACACCCCCGGCATCAAGAAGACAACCATCAGTTTTGAAAAAGGAGGATCCCTATGCGAACTGTCAAAATAATCCTTGCAGCGGCACTGGCCATCTTCATGGTGGCCTCCTGTAAAGACCCCAACTTCGTGTCCCGCCAGGACTACGATGCCCTTATGAAAGAATATGAAGACCTGCAGGCCGGCTCCGCCGCCATCCGGGAAGAATATGCCCAGCAGGCCAAGTCCGTGGACAACATCCTCGAAAAACTGTCCCAGATCAGCGGCAGTACGGTAGTCCTTCGCTCCGACATGGAGCGCGGCACGGCCCAGATGACCCAGGTGCAGCAGATCGAGGACGGCCTGGACAACATCAAAGACCAGCTGGATGAACTGGAGAAGGCTACAAAGAGCAACAGGCAGCTTCGCGGCATGGTCGCAAGCCTCAAGAAGGTCATCGCCCAGAAAGAGGCGGAAATCGAAGACCTCAAGGCCGAGATTGCCAAGCGCGACGCCACCATCAGCGAGCAGCACAAGACCATTGCCGAGCAGTCCGGTACTATCGAAAACCAGAATGCCACCATCTCTGCCCAGCAGGAAAACCTGCGCGCGCTTCTGGCCGAGCAGGCCCAGATGCTCTTCCAGGCTGGTGTAGACTTTGAAGACCTGGGGGATGAAGCCCCCGAGGTGAGCCTGAGAAAGAACAAGCGCAAGATGGCCGAGTTCCGTGAGGCCATGTACCGCAAGGCCATTGTCTACTACAACCAGGCCCAGGCTGCCGGTTATCCCGAAGCCGCCTACCGCATCTCGGCCGTCGAAGAAAAACTGGCTCAGTAAATGATCATCCGCAGCAAAGCTCCCCTCCGGCTGGGACTGGCCGGCGGCGGAACCGATGTGTCGCCCTATTCCGACATGTTCGGCGGTTACGTCCTCAATGCCACCATCAACCTGGCGGCCTATTGCACCATCGAGCCGCTGGATACTCCCGTCATGCAGGTCAATGCGGCCGATGCTTCCGTGAAGGCCGTGGTCCCCGTGGGGCAGCCTTCCGGGGCGCGTCTGATTGACGGGGTCTACGCCCGCATCGTGAAGGACTTCGGCCCGGTACCATCGGCCGGCTTTGCCATTACTACGTACAACGATGCGCCCGCCGGGTCCGGTCTGGGCACCTCGTCCACTATGGTGGTGTGCATCCTCAAGTGCTTTGCCGAGTGGATGGACCTTCCGCTGGGAGACTACGAAGTGGCCCGCCTGGCCTACGAAATCGAGAGGAAGGACCTGGCCCTTGCCGGCGGCAAACAGGACCAGTATGCCGCTGCCTTCGGCGGCTTCAACTTCATGGAGTTCCTTCCTTCCGACATGGTCATTGTGAATCCGCTTCGCGTGAAGCCCTGGATTGTGTCGGAGCTGGAGGGCAGCATGGTGCTGTACTTTACGGGCCGCAGCCGGGAAGGCGCCCACATCATTGCCGAGCAGCAGAAAGCGGCCCGCGACGGTTCCGAGGTTGCGATTGAGGCCATGCACCGCATCAAACAGAGCACCATCGAGATGAAACTGGCCCTCCTTCGCGGAGACATGGAGGCCTTTGCCTCCATCCTGGGCTGGGCCTGGGAAGAGAAGAAGAAGATGGCCGATGCCATTACCAATCCCATGATCCAGGAGGCCTTTGACGTAGCCATGGCGGCCGGTGCCATCTCCGGAAAAGTCTCCGGTGCCGGTGGCGGCGGCTTCATGATGTTCATGGTCAATCCCACCAGACGAGTAGAAGTGATCGAGGCCCTTCAGGCCCTCCCGGGTAAAGTGGTGCCCTTCCAGTTCACCGAAAAAGGCGCCGTCGCATGGAAGTTATAGTCCTTGCCGGCGGCCTGGGAACGCGCCTCCGCTCCGTTATCCACGAAATTCCTAAATGTCTGGCACCGATAGCCGATGCCTCTATATCTGATTGGGCCGATACGGCCTCCGGGTGGTCTGTATTCCCGGGAGCGATAAGTATGGCCGAAAGGGCCTCCGGGTGGTCTGTCCCACCGGGGGCTAAAAATAAGGCCGATGCCCCCGGTGGGACAGACGCACCCTGCGGCTGCGGCCCGGTTCCGTTTCTGCAGTATCTGCTGGATTGGCTTTGCGCCAATCAGGTGGAGCATGTGGTGTTCTCGGTGGGGTATCTGCGGGAGCAGGTGATTTCCTTTGTGGAGGGGCGTGAGTGGCCGTTCTCGTATGATTTTGCGGTGGAAGAGACGCCGCTGGGAACGGGCGGTGGCATCCGTCTGGCGCTGGAAAAGTGCCATGGGGGCCATGTATTTGTGGTGAATGGGGATACGTTCTATCCGGTAGACCTTACGGTTTTTGCTTTTGATAAACCTATTACCTTGGCCCTCAAGCCCATGAAGGACTTTGACCGCTATGGTACGGTGGTGGTTTCCGAAGGGCCTGCGGCCGACGAAATTTATTTTTCGGGGCGGGGCCCGAAAAACCAAATTTCGTCGGCCATCGCAACGCCCACGCGCAAGGGGGAATCCTTGCGGGTTTTGGCTTTCCATGAAAAGCAGCATTGCGCTGAA
>JAEEGK010019109.1_pt1 | contig 14741 bp, 9 predicted proteins | sample 8958771 | NCBI WGS metagenome assembly JAEEGK01 (sample SAMN16246547, study PRJNA631951) | gut metagenome | biome: gut microbiome; feature: rumen; material: SC-attached | host: Bos | place: Iran: Karaj | collected 2018-10 | reverse complement strand
ACCTGCGTATTCTCCCCTCAGAGCCGTCCTTAAGCGAGAGACGAGACGTCTTAACGCCAACGCCTGTTAAGGCCGTTAAGACTATCTATGCCGATTGCATCTGCGGGTCATAGAGGCAACGATATGAAGATCGCAGTAACATACGAGAACGGCGAGGTCTTCCAGCATTTCGGACACACCGAGCAGTTCAAGATCTATAACATCGAGAACGGAAAGATCACGGAATCACAGGTCATCGGCAACGGAGGATTCGGACACGGATCCCTCGCAGGATACCTGAAGGATATGGGCGTGGAGGCACTCATCTGCGGAGGAATCGGCGGAGGAGCGAGGAACATGCTCGGCGATGCAGGTATCACGGTCTACCCCGGAGCAAACGGCAACGCTGACGCACAGGTCGAGGCATTCATCAGGGGATCACTGAACTACGACCCGAACACCACCTGCCACCACCACGACCACGGCGACAACTGCACCTGCGGAAAACACTGAAATCGTTCGGGGACGGGTCATGTCCCGTCTCTGAATGACCTCTTTTTGCATCACTTATCTTTCTCTTCAACGAGGGCTACGTCCACCTTCTTCCTCTGACGTCCGCCCGTCTTCTTCAATTTGCCCTGTCCGATGGCCCATTCGTAGTTCTTCATCTCAGCGGGTGCGATCAGAACCCTGTCGCCCGGTGAGAACTTACGGCCGGTGGTCCAGTTGGTGAATGATGACAACACACGATACTCATCGGCGTCCATCACGATCTCCTTGGTGTTCGGACGTCCCTTCATCTGCGAATAAGTGCCGTTGAAGACGCGGATGTGCTTGTCCTTCACCTCTATGACCTTCGTGCACACGGTGTCGAGGAAGTAACGGTCGTGAGTTATGGTTATTATCGTACCGTCGTACTCGTTCAGCGCGGATTCCACCGCATGCCTGGAAGGTATATCGAGATAATTCGTTGGCTCGTCCAGGATGAGCATGTTGGTCTCCTGAAGAAGCAGCAGTGTAAGTGCCACCTTGGCCCTCTCCCCTCCTGACAGGGTTGACATGGGCCTGTCCACCTGCTCCCCGAACATCAGCATCCTTGCGAGCAGTTTCCTTGCATCCCCTCTCCTTTCCCTTCCGATGACCTGAAGTATCTGCTCTTCAGCGGTGAGATTGAGATCCAAACGTTCATGATTCTGCGAGAAGTAACCGATCTTCGCACCGGGTGCCACCCACAGTTCACCTTTGGACGGGATCTGTTCGAGCAGTGCTCTCACCAGCGTGGTCTTACCTTCGCCGTTGGCACCGAAGATACCTATCTTCTCTCCCTTATGGATATCAAGTTCTACATTCTCCAGGATCACTCTGCCTCCGAGTTCAACCGAGAGGTTCTTGGCGGTGATCATGTTCTTCCCTGATTTCGGAGCGGACTGTATCCTGACGGTTATCTCCCTCGTATCCTCCGGGGCTTCCTTGACATCCATCCTGTCTATCATCTTCTGTCTTGTCTTGTGGAGGGCGAAGAACCACTGGTCCTTGTGCATCTGCGCAGCGATCTCCTCCTGCTTCTTCTTCTGATAGACGTATTTCTTGTACTCCTTCTCCATACGCTCCATGTCGAGCTGCTTCTTCATCACGAATGTGGAGTAGTTGCCCTTGTATTCCCTGGTCTTCCCGTTGGATATCTCGGTGACCTTCGTCACCACCTTATCGAGGAAGTAACGATCGTGGCTCACGACCAGAATGGAACAATGGGAATCTAATATGAAATCCTCCAGTTTCTCGACGGTCTCGATGTCGAGATGGTTCGTAGGCTCATCCATGAACAGTATGTCGCACCCTTCGGCCTGAACGAAGATACGGGAGAGCATGACCTTGGTCCTCTCTCCGCCCGATAACATGGACATCTTCCTGTCCATGATGTCCTTGGACAATCCCACTCTCTCGAGGGAATCGATCTGCTTGTCCTCATCCTCTGCATCGGATTCGTTCAGTGCCTTCTCCAGTCCGGCGTATTCGGTGGTGAGTGCATTCCAGTCGATGTCACCGCCGGATGCCATGATCTCGTCGATCTCGGCCATCCTCCTGCGGAGATGTTCGACATGCCCGTAGGGTCTTCCGAGCACTTCCTTCACAGTGACATCGGATGATTCGGAGAACTGTGCCAGATAACCTATTTTTTCGGTGTTCCTGATAAGTTCCCCTGTATCGGGCCTGTCCTCGCCGAGCAGTATCTTCATGAACGTGCTCTTGCCGGCACCGTTCACTCCGATGAGGCCGATGGCATCGCCTTCGTTGATCTGAAGGTCTGCCCTGAGAAGGACCTTGATAGGACCGAATGCCTTTGTCAGTGCCTCGGCTCGGAGAAGCATGTGACCATATGGAGGATTATGATTAAAAAGGGTCTGTAATAGTTAAGAAGGGGCTTTCGCCCCTGATTAAGTTCAGTTCTTTGCAGCGGCGATGGAATCGTCGATGTACTTCTGCCAGACCTTCTCAAGGTCGGGCCTCTGCAGCGTTTCCATCACATAGTCGGCGAACTCGTTGCCTGTGGTACCGGTGTCCCTTCCGGTCATGACCAGCTTCTTCTCGAACTGTGTACAGATGTCGAGGGCCATGTTGAGCTTCTTGGCCTTCTCGACCTCTCCGATGTGCTCCATCATCATTGCGACCGCTTTGATCATACTGCACGGATCGGCGTACTGTGCCCTGCCCTCGGTGACCATCCTGGGTGCTGAACCGTGGATTGCCTCGAACATGGCGTATCTCTTTCCGATGTTGGCTGAACCTGCTGTTCCCACACCGCCCTGGATCTGTGCGGCCTCATCGGTGATGATGTCACCGTACAGGTTGGGAAGGACGAAAACCTTGAAGTTGCTCCTCCTGGCGGGGTCGATGAGCTTTGCTGTGGTGATGTCGATGAACCAGTCGTCCCATTTGACCTCGGGGTAGTCCTTCGCAACCTTCTCGGCGATGCTCAGGAACTTTCCGTCGGTTGTCTTGATGATGTTAGCCTTGGTAACAAGCGAGACATAGTTGACACCGGTCTTCTTCGCGTGCTCGAATCCGGCGCGGATGATCCTCTCGGTTCCCTGTGTCGTGGCGACGCAGAAGTCCATGGCGAGGTCGTCGGTGACGTTGATACCGTCGCTTCCGAGTGCGTAACTTCCCTCTGTGTTCTCCCTGTAGAACACCCAGTTGATACCGAGCTCGGGGACACTGACGGGTCTGACGTTCGCGAACAGGTCGAGCTGTTTCCTCATTGCGACGTTAGCGCTCTCGATGTTCGGCCACGGGTCTCCCTTCTTGGGTGTGGTGGTCGGACCCTTGAGGATCACATGACACTGCTTGAGCTCTGCGAGTGTGTCGTCGGGGATCGCCTTCATGACCTCGACACGCCTCTCGATGGTAAGTCCGTCGATCTGCCTGATCTCGACCTTTCCGGCCTTGATCTTGTCGGCGAGGAGGAACTCCATGACCCTCTGTGCCGATGCGCAGATGTAGGGTCCGATACCGTCGCCTCCGCAGACTCCGATGATAAGTTTGTCCAACTTTGAATAATCGGTCCAATCGCCCTCTCCCTTGAGGACGTCGACCCTCTCGAGCTGTCTTCTGAGAAGTTCTCCGAACTGCTCCTGTGCCTTCTTGATGGCCTGTTCGTCAACCATGTTAACCGCGTCCGTATTGTAGTCGGTATAATAAAATTAATTGTGAACTTGAAACGTTCTGATTGAACACCTGCAATCATCATGAAATCATATGCTGGCACTGTGATATGACAACACTAAGTGACCGACCATTAAATCACAGTTCACGATTTCGTTAGGATTCCGATTTATTGTGAGTGTTCGCTTATTTTTTATACCACTTTTCTATGGAGTCTCTCATACGTTCTTCCTATAGGGAAGGACATCCCCGCAGGCGGGAAATGACCTGCAGAAGGATTTGAAATGATATTCGAGAAACTAGCGAATTTCGTGATGAAACACGCCAAACTGATCATCGTGGTTTGGATCGTCGTCCTGCTAGCTTCCGCTTATCCTGCCATGCACGCGAGTGAGAAACTGAGTTACAGCACCACCAGTATGGGAAGCTCCACCAACGAGTCCATCGACGGTATGCTTCTCTTACAGGAACACTTCCAATCGCAGACGGACAGCGAAAGCATGCAGATGATTCTGATCGTCTATGACAGTGCTGATACCGATACACTTGAGACGCTTGATGAGAAACTCATCGCTATCGCCAATGTGGATGACAAAGTCTCTGCCGTCATCGCAGCAGGCAGCTATGACAATGCAGAGAATACCAAGCATATGCTTCTGTATGCTGCATCATACAAGGACGGGCTGGACGCCAATGCCATCGCCGATGACACGAAGAACCTCAGGAACCTCGTAGACACTGCCGTCACTGATTCATTCAAAGGCAAGGAGACAGTCTATGACACATACGTCACCGGAACACCCGCCATCTCATACGATGCGAGCCAGGCGATGACAAAGGATATCTCACGTGTCGACCCCATTTCGATCTTCCTTATCCTGGTCCTCATCGGACTGTTCTTCAGATCCTTCGTTACGAGCGCAGCACCCCCGATCACAATCGGTGTCGCTTACGCACTCGTTCTTTGCGCACTGTTCTTCCTCGGTCAGGTATTCGAGATCTACTACGTCATCGAGATGCTCCTGATCGTCTCGATGCTCGGTGCAGGATGCGACTACTGTATCTTCATCCTCTCGAGGTACAGAGAGGAGAGGCGTCGCGGCCAGAACCACGAGGATGCATGCAGGGACGCCATCACCTGGGCCGGTGAATCGGTCTTCACATCAGGTGTCGCCGTCATGATTGGATTCGGTGCCATGATGATCTGTAACTTCAGGCTCGTCAGCACCATGGGTATGGGTCTCGCCATCGGTATCGTGTTCGCACTCCTCGCAGCACTCACACTCATGTCATCACTCCTGGTCCTTCTCGGTGACAAGCTCTTCTGGCCCTCAGGCGCCAGCAGCGAGAAGCTGGAGCAGGGATACATGAAGAAGATGGGCGCACTCGCCCACAGGTACTTCGAGAAATCCACACACTTCTCGATCAAGCACGCCAAAGCGATCGTCATTGCAACAATCCTCTTCACAGTCCCGATGGCGTACATCTACACCACATCAGATGATAGCTACGACATGATCGGTTCGATGATGACCGGTGAGTCGCAGGAAGGATTGATCGTCATGACCGACTACGCCGGGGGCGGAGCGATCATGCCCAACTATGCGGTCATCCAGACCGAACAACCTCTCGGTCAGATTGACTACAAAAAGATAACTGATACTGTCACAATAGGTTTCATAACATGGTCCGAAGCCACCGTCGAAGGCGGCAGTACCAAATACATAGATGCCACAAGAATAGAACTAAAATCAATATCCGACGAAGTCAAAGGGGTGGAAAATGTCGCCGATGTTTACTACAGTTCAGTGGATAAGCTTACAGGCAAACCACTTACCACTTGGGGCGACATCTGTGAAGTGCTAGCGGCCAGCGGATATGTGCCTCCGGGCGCACCCATTAAAGATGTCCTCACCGGATTACCCATGTACCTCCAGTTGCCTGTAACTGCATCAGCGATGATTGAGAAAGCGGCAGATATCTTCACACCTGAATTCTGCTATGCGATCACGGGAGAGGCCACACCTTCCTACGATAACCCCATCATCACCAAACTGATGGACTGGATGCTGTTCATACAAACTGGAACTCTCGGATCGACAGTTGTAGATGAAAGCAAATCGACCATCGACTACGTGAACCTCACCATGTCGACGAAAGAGCAGGCGATGTCCGACAAATCCATCGTCACCGTCGGCGAGTTCAGGACGATAGTTCACAACCATGTTGACGGAAGCACATTGCTCAAGCAGACATGGATCTCCGGTACCGCAGCCGTCATGGTCGAGATCAAGGATGTCGTCGACGTCGAGTTCCTGAAGGTCGAGATCACAGCCATCGTGCTGATCATCCTCCTGCTGTTCATCGTGCTGAAGTCGTACATCACACCCATTAGGGCAGTCGGAACGATCTTCATGTCGGTCATCTGGACCGTTGCGATAACACACCTGCTGTTCGACAACGTCCTGCACGCCGGTGTATTGTGGATCCTGCCGATCATGCTGATAGTCATCTGTCTCGGATTGGGAATGGACTACGATATCCTGCTGACCACAAGGATAAGAGAGTACAGGTTCAACAAGGGAATGGACAACGATGAGTCCATCCACCAGGCTGTCCTCCACTCCGGTTCGGTCATCACCCTGTGCGGACTGATCATGGGAGGTACCTTCGGTACGCTCATGCTCTCGAGCACCGTGATGCTCCAGCAGATGGGATTCGCACTCTGTTTCGCCATCCTCGTGGATGCACTGATCGTCAGGACGTACATCGTCCCTGCGATGATGCACCTGCTCGGCAAGTGGAACTGGGTCGGACCCAAATTCCTCAACGGCAAGAGAGAGGAATGAAACCAAAAGGAGTGATGCGGACCTCCGCATCACCCCTCCTTTCTTTTTACTATAATCGCGTATTCTTTGAACTCAGTATCTAATAATTTTTTATTTTCAGACACGCGTACCGAATACACACTCGGTGGTGCCGATGTTCGAGAAATTCGCTGATTTCATAATGAAGAATGCCAAACTGATCGTCACGATTTGGATCGTCGTACTACTTATCTCCGTGCCTTTCATAATCAAATCCAATTCTGTCCTGCAATACGACATGGGCAAGATGAAGACCTCCACCCCGCTGGAATCGCAGCAGGGACAGGAGATCCTGAGCTCTCAGGAATTCAATTCCGGCGCAGGGATAGGCGGAGGCACCATCATCCTGATAGAGGCCAACGACAACCTGGCGGCAACGATCGCACCCGAAATCAGGAAGAATCTCGAGAACAACATCTACTTCTGGGGCCACAACGAGGATCAGCGTGCAAAATACGGTATCGATTATGAGATCACCATAAAGCAGCTCGGACGTTTCGATGACAAGTACTTCGCGGACAAGGACACGCAGATGATCGTGTACACCGTGAACTACCCCGACCTGCCCGGTGTCGAGAACCCCAAGAACAGCGACTACGTCCCCGACATCAGGAACATCGTGAAGGATTCCATCAGCGGCATCGACGGCATCACGAAGACATACGTCACCGGTACCGATGCAATATCGTACGACACAAGCACCGGATTCACCAAGGATATCAAGCACATCGACCCCATCTCCGTCCTTCTGGTCCTGATCCTGATAGGACTGTTCTTCAGATCCTTCGTTGCAGCAGGCACACCGCCTGTGATCATAGGAATGGCATACGGTATCCTGCTGGCGATAGTATACGCCATCGGAAGCGTCCTCGGAATCTACTACATCACCACCATCCTGGTACTGGTATCGATGCTGGGAGCTGGGTGCGATTACTGTATCTTCATAGTATCGAGATACAGGGAGGAAAGGAAGGACGGCAGGTCCCACCAGGAAGCCCTCAGGGAATCCATCGTATGGGCAGGAGAGTCCATCATAACATCGGGTCTCTCGGTCATCATCGGTTTCGGTTCACTGATGTTATGCAGTTTCTCGTTGGTGAGCACGATGGGAATGGTCCTGGCGATAGGTATCGTCCTAGCTCTGCTCGCAGCACTCACATTCATCCCGTCCCTGCTCATGCTTGTCGGGGACAAGATATTCTGGCCTTCGAAGGTATCCACCTATAAGGACGGAAGCAAGGCCATGAACGGCTGGTACGGAAAATGTGCCAGACTCGGTTTCAGATACTTCACGCACTCAGCGAAATCGGCCATCAAATACGCCAAGGCGATATTCGTCGTCACCATACTCATCTCCGTCCCGCTCGTCTATGTCGCAGTGACATCCAATCCCTCGTACGATATGATAGGTGCTATGCCTGACGGCGAGGCGAAGGACGGTGTCTCCATCATATCGGAGAACATCGGAGGCGGTCTCCTCATGCCTACGAACATCAGCATGAAGGTAGATGCGTTCGTGGATCTGAACGTCGATTCGGAGATGGATTCCGGAGATGTCATCCCGGTCGGCAGTAACGTGACGTTAGAGGCCACACCGCGTACAGGATACACGGTACAGGGATGGATCGTCAGCGACAGGGATGACGAGGATTACTATACTGGAGATGTTCCCGGCATAGTAGACATGTCCGACGACAAGTTGGAATGTACCGTTCTGAATATCGATAAAAGCAAGACTATCACCGTTGTCTATACGAAGGCAGCATACACAGTCACATACCAGTCTGATGATCCGGCACTGGGAAGCGTATCGGCAACCAGTAACGGCAGCCTTCTCATCAGCGGAATGGATGTGAACTTCGGTTCGGAACTCAAATTCAAAGCTACACCCGCAGACGGACAGCGCCTGAGCTGCTGGACCATCGACAGGGGGAGCGGTGACCCTGAGATCGCCTATCCCGATGACCGCAACGATAACGAACTCAGCATCGACAGGGCATCATACGATTACACGGTAACCGCATTCTTCGTGAGCAGCACCGACGAGAAGGTCACTGTGCACAGTTCTATCCTGGACGGTCACGGAAGCATGGTCATCAGGGCCGACGGTGCCGAAGTATCTGACGGAGACAGCATCGGCAAGTATTCGCACATTGTCGTATCTGCCATCCCCGAACAGGGATACAGGGTCGCGAAGTGGATCATCAACGGTGTCGATGACCCCAGGACCGCAGCGAAGATCGATCTGGGGGTCGTCGATTCCAACACGACGATAACTGTCAGATTCGAACCCATACCTGTCGAACAGTGCCTGGTGGTCTACGCGACAGAGGGCGACGGAACACTAAAGGTCACATCCAATGGCACCGAGATTGCAAGCAACACTGAGGTCAACAGCAGATCCAAGGTCGTATTCACCGCCACACCCGCTGACGGAAAGATTGTGAAGGGCTGGAAATACACGATCAACATAGGAGGCACGGATTATTACGTCATCTCCTACGTCAGCAAGACGGAACACGTCATCACCAGCATCGCCACCGATGAGAACATAACCGTGATCTTCGGAGATCCCGATGCGGACACCATAACGGTCACCGCCAATGACGATACCGCAGGCCACGGTGTCACCTACATACTGCAGGACGGCAAGAATGTGGCCAGCGGAACCTTCCCGAAGGGTGCCGACCTGTTCTTCACAGCGAAGGTGGAAGAAGGATACCACATCGTCAACTGGACGGTAGGCGGTGATGTCATCAAGACATCCAGCAAGAACCTGAGCCTGTACAACCTCGTCGCCGACACCACCGTATCGTTTACCACTGCCGAGGACAAGTATATACCCGTATTCTTCGGAGCCAACGACGGCACTCTCGGCGACCTCCGTGTGAGCAACGACCACACCTCCATCGCCTATTCGGAGAGGGCCAATGCGAACACCGTCTACAACAAGATCAACGATTTCGCCCAGAGCATGATGTCCATGGAGACCGACGGCAAGAAGAATGTCGCGATGGCCATCGGACCCATCAACGGTGACGTCCTCTTCGACGGGGAGCACGAATGGGTCTTCGATACCGTCTGGAACATTCTCCCCCAGGAGTACAAGAACTTCGGATACGGTGAGACATACGATGCTCTCGTCTACACATGGAACAACGTACTGACGTATGAGCTCAAACAGACACTCAACTACTACCTCACATACAAGCTCGGATTCGTCTCCGACGTGTTCACGGACAAGGACAGCGGTGCAGAATACCAGTATGTGAAGATCATGGTCGTCTCCAAGGAAGAGCCCATGTCCGCATTGTCTGTAGATACAATCAAACAGGTCTCCGAGAGGAAGAACGCATTCCTCGAAGAGAACTCTGCGGAGAAGGGAGGATTCGTGCATGCGGCATACATATCGGGTGCGGCGGTCAGCAACTACGAGATGTCGGAACTGGTCAACAAGGACTTCCGTTTCATCATCTTCGTCGTCGTCGGACTGCTGATCATCCTGCTGTTCCTGGTGATGAACTCATACCTCACACCCATACGCGCAGTACTCACCATCGTGATGAGTGTCATGTGGACAATGGGTCTGACGTTCATCCTCTTCGAGCACATCCTCGGACTGCCGGTGGTATGGATCGTTCCCATAGTGCTGTTCGTGGTATGTCTGGGCCTTGGTATGGATTACGATATCCTGCTGACCACGCGTATCAAGGAATTCGTATCGAAGGGACACAGCAACGATGAGGCCATCACAGAAGCGGTCCAGAAATCAGGTGCCGTCATCACCCTGTGCGGTCTGATCATGGCTGGTGCATTCGGAACCATGATGCTCTCGTCATCACCCATGCTGAAGGAGTTCGGATTCGCTCTCGGATTCGCTATTGCCGTGGATGCACTGATCATCCGTACGTACATCGTGCCTGCAATCATGCACCTGATGGGCGACTGGAACTGGAAGGGCCCCAACCTCGGAATGATCAGGGAAAGGGTCATAAAGAGGATCTCCGAGAAGGAATCAGACGAGTGAACATGGAAGACATCCGCCTGAACAAGTTCATGGCCGACTGCGGCCACTGCTCCAGAAGGGAGGCCGACAGGCTCATCGAGGCAGGGAAGGTGTTCGTCAACGGCAAGGTCGCGGAGACAGGGATGAGGGTCACCGATGACGACAAGGTCACGGTGGACGGGAAGGTCCTGAAGAGGGAAGAGAAAACAATACTCCTGATATTCAACAAACCTCCCGGGATCACCTGTACCGCATCGAAGGATGACGAGACCAATGTGGTGGATTATATCGGCTATCCCAAGCGCATCTACCCGATCGGGAGACTGGACAAGTATTCGGAAGGATTGCTCCTGCTCACGAACCGCGGCGATCTGGTCAACGGGATAATGCGTTCGAGATACGGTCACGAGAAGGAGTACATCGTCACCGTCGACCGCGTGGTGGATGATGAACTGCTCAGGAGACTGTCCTCCGGAGTGTATCTGAAGGATCTTGATGTCACCACCAAACCGTGCAAGTGCCAGAAGGTCGCAAGGAACAAGCTGAGCATGATAATAACGCAGGGTCTGAACCGTCAGATCAGACGCATGTGCGAAGCATGCGGATGCAGGGTCACCAAACTCAAACGCGTACGTATCCTCGACATCGAACTTGGCGATCTTCCTGTCGGAGAATACAGGGAAGCGACACAGAAGGAATTGGATTCAGTGATCGAAAGGATGGATCACTGACCTCTCGGTTTCCTCAGCGTGATTCCGTAAAGGACCTTGTTGCCTTCGCTGAACTCGTTCATCCTGATGATCTCGAAGCCTTCGCAGTAATCGCGTATCTCCTCGTCGGAGAAGTATCTCACATTGAACCCCTTGGGATTCCTCCACACTCCGTCGCGGATCTTCTGTCCGCTCTCGAAATCGTGGTCGTTGGTGTTCCTTACGGAGAAGATGAACAGCCCTCCGGGGATCAGTGCCTTCTTCACATCCGAGAACAGTCTCTTCAGTTCGAAATCGTTGAAGTCCATCGTCAGCAGCATGTGGGCGTAACAGCCGTCGATGGATTCCCTGGGGAAGTCCACACCCTGGGTCAGATCCCTCTTGACTACCGATATCCTGTCCCCGAACTTCTGACGGAGCTGTGCGCATGATACGTCGCTGAAATCTGCTGCGATAACGGACATGCCGTTATCCACAAGATACTTGGTGTCCCTTCCCTGTCCTGCACCCAGTTCCAGGATTATCTTCAGACCCTGGGCCCTGAACGCATCGAGGGAACGTACACAGAAGAGACTGGGCGATTCGCCGAAATAAGATTCGGATTCCATGTACGCGGAATCCCAATACCTCTCCTGGTCACCAGACATGAAACTTCATGGAGGTGAGCGGTTATTTACTTTTGCACCTTTGATTAAGTTTTTTTAACTATGATATTCATTACAAGATATTACTGCTGAAGAGGTAGCAGATGTCGGCAAGGATCGGTTTTGACAACGACAAGTACCTGAAGACTCAGTCTGAGCATATCAAAGAACGCATCGCCAAGTTCGGAGGGAAACTGTACCTTGAATTCGGCGGAAAGCTCTTCGACGATTATCACGCATCCAGGGTACTGCCCGGATTCCAGCCTGACAGTAAGATCAGCATGCTGATGCAGCTGAAAGACCAGGCAGAGGCCATAATCGCGATCAATTCCAATGATATCGAAAGGAAGAAGGTGCGCGGAGACCTGGGGATAACATACGACCTGGAAGCGATGCGTCTCATCGACTCATTCTCCGGAAGGGGGATCAAGGTCTGCGGTGTCGTCCTCACCAGGTATGCGGAGCAGCGTGCCGCCAAGGCCTTCGAACAGAAGCTGACCGAAGAGGGCATCAAGGTCTACCACCACTACAGCATCGAGGGATATCCGGCCAACATACCGCTGATCGTGAGCGATGAGGGATACGGAAAGAATGAATTCGTCAAGACCACGAAACCTCTGGTGGTCGTGACAGCACCCGGGCCCGGAAGCGGAAAGATGGCAGTCTGCCTTTCACAGTTATACCACGAGAACAAGAACGGCGTCTATGCGGGATATGCGAAGTTCGAGACGTTCCCCATATGGAACCTTCCTCTGAACCACCCTGTTAACATAGCGTATGAGGCCGCTACGGCGGATCTCAACGACAAGAACATGATCGACCCGTACCACATGGAAGCGTACGGCAAGACCACGGTCAATTACAACAGAGATGTGGAAGTGTTCCCTGTACTGAATGCCATGCTCGCCAAGATCATGGGCGAATCACCTTACAAATCGCCCACTGATATGGGTGTGAACATGGCAGGCAACTGCATCTGCGATGACGATGCGGTGAGCCATGCTGCCAAGGAGGAGATCATCCGCCGTTACTTCGCGGCACTCCGCAGCAGGAAGCAGGGATTCGGAAATGATGACATAGTCACGAAGATCGAGATGCTGATGAACAAGGCAGAGATCTGCGTGGAGGACAGGAAGGTCGTCTCTGCCGTAAGAGCCAGGATGAAGACTGTCGATACATCCGTGTCTGCCATGGAATTGCCTGACGGTACCATCGTCACCGGAAAATCAGGTGAACTGATGGGCGCATCCCCGGCACTCATCCTCAATGCGATAAAGGTGCTCGCAGGCATTCCCGATGACATCCACCTGGTCCCGAAGGAATTCTTCACCCCTGTGCAGAAGATGAAGGTCAATTACCTGGGAGCAGAGAATCCCAGGCTGGACATCAACGATGTTCTCATAGCGTTATCCATCTACGCATCCAAGGACAAGAATGCAGCTAAAGCATTGGAACAGCTGCCCAAACTGAAGGGTTCAGAGGTTCATATCTCGGTTATCCCCTCGTCATCCAACGAGAAATCGTACAAGAGACTCGGCATCAATCTCACATGCGAACCCAGATACAAGACCGCATGCTTCTTCCAGAAGAACTATTGAGAAAAGGATGGCGAACGAGGAGGGATTCGAACCCTCGGCTTACAGCTTAGGAGGCTGTCGCCATATCCAAGCTAGGCCACTCGTCCGTTGAATCAGTGATAATAGGTTTAGGATAAAAGGGTTTTGATGAGAAGGCCAGGGGCCTTACTCTTTCTTGTCTTCCTTGTCCGCCTTGGCAGGTGCCTTGGACCAGACCTCGGTGAGCTCGACCGTGTCGACACCGAAGGAGTCTCTCATGTCGGAGACGATCTTGAATCTGATCATGGGCCACTCCTGGCTGAACTTGACGATGTCAGGGAGGATGATCGAGACCTTGTCGTCCGCGAAGTTGAATGAGAATCCGTCCGAGGTTCCGAAGGACATCTCGACGATCGCCTTTGCCTTCGCCTCTTTGTCGGTGACGACCTCGGTGACCGTGAATGTGTATGAGAGGTCCTTTCCTGCGAGGGGGTTGTTGAAGTCGACCTTGACACGGCCTGCTCCTGCGGACATGATGGTTCCGGTCCTGTTTCCGAGCTTGACCTCGAGTCCGGGGTAGGGGTTGATCTGCTGCTTGTAGAACTCCCTGACGGGGTATGTCTCGACGAGCTTGGGGTCCCTGGGGCCTGCTGCGTCTGCGGATGCGATCTCGATTGTGACCTCTTTTCCGATCTCAGCGTTCATGATCGCGTCGTCGAGGGCCTTGAAGACCTTCTCGGATCCGACGATGTATGCCATGGGTGCGTAGGTGTACTTCTCGTTGTAGATGCCTGCGTCCTTTGCTGCTGACTCTGATGTCGTGTCGTAGAGCCTCTCGATGTCTGCGATGTATGCGTTGTAGTCAACGCGGACGATGTCGCCTTTCTTGAATGCCATGATTTTCACCTTTTGCAGAGAATCTGCTATGATTCGGGCTATCTACCCATATAAAATAAAGGTTGCGGTGTCCGTGTCATAGGTATATAATATTTTATCCATCGATACAGAAATCTTTATAAAGTGATGGCAGAGGCGAAAATGCGCTTATAAATCCCGAGAACGGCGGTTTTTTCATTATTCGACACTGGATTCGGATTCATTCAGAAACGGTTATAAACAACGTCCATATTCCAGAGTTCACAAGGCCACCTTTGCATAGCCCGGTAGTGCGGCTGACTTGTAATCAGCAGGTCGGGGATTCGAATTCCTCAGGTGGCTCCACTCTTTCTTCTGAACCATGCACCGAACTCATCCGATACGTCTACGGTGTCCTGGATGCCGTGTCCATGGCGGAACTCCTTGACGGATTCGTACCC
>JAEEGK010019106.1_pt1 | contig 14742 bp, 13 predicted proteins | sample 8958771 | NCBI WGS metagenome assembly JAEEGK01 (sample SAMN16246547, study PRJNA631951) | gut metagenome | biome: gut microbiome; feature: rumen; material: SC-attached | host: Bos | place: Iran: Karaj | collected 2018-10 | reverse complement strand
ACTTGTACTTCGCCCATTGAATCGTGTTCTGTTCTGAATGCTACAAATTTTTCCATTTTCCGCTCCAGTTTTCCGCTTTTTTAGAAGATTTAATTAAGTATATTTGTTTATTTTAGGTTTGGGAAGATGATTTTTTAATGTGAATTTATCGAAAATTGCCTTATTTTGAAGCTGTTTTCTTTGAAGTTTCTTTTGTGGAAGTCGTTTTCTATCTAACAAAGCCTGAACTTATTGCGCCCGTCGGGCATGCTGATTTACATTTTCCGCAGCGGATACAGTCAATTGAATCAGGATTTTCCCACACGCGGATACTTAAGTTACATGATTTTTCGCATTCTCCGCACTTTATGCATTTTTCAGAAGCTACTCTATATCTGTAAAACGAAAATTTATTGAAAATTCCGTAGATTGCGCCAAGAGGGCAGATGTACCTGCAAAACGGCCTGTATATAATTATTGAAAAAATAACTGTTAAAAAAAGGATAAAAACTTTCCATTTGAATAAAAATCCTGCCGCACTTTGTAAGGATTTATTTAAAAGAACTAACGGTATTCCGCCTTCAAGTGTTCCTGTCGGGCATATGTATTTGCAGAACCACGGAAATCCAAGCCCTGTAATATCAAGTGCTGCAAGCGGAAGAATAATTACAAAAACTGCAAGAATGATAAAGCGCAGGAAGCGTAAAAATTTTTCTCCGGGAAGATTTCTGATTTTTTTTATAATCGGAATTTTAAAAAGTAAATCCTGAACGAGTCCGAACGGACATAAGAATCCGCATATAAAACGCCCGGAAATAATTCCAAAAGCGCCAATAAAGCCTAAAACATAGAGCGAAAACTTATATTCACGGTTTGAAAGAACAGCCTGAAGTGAGCCTATCGGGCAGGAAGTTAAAGAAGCCGGACAGGAATAGCAGTTTAAGCCCGGGTTACAAAGGTATTTAAAATCCCCCTGATAAATTTTCCCTTTATAAAAGCCTTTTAAATATCCGTTTGAAAGAGTTGCAAAACAAATTTGTATAAATAGCCTGATTTTTTCTGATTTAACCAATGCCGATGCACTCCATACAGATTTTTGTTGCTTTTTCAATTACGCATTCAGCTTCTCCGCGGAAAATTCCCGCGAGTATAAAAGCCAGCGATATAATCAGAATGCAGAATGCGGTTAAAAATCTTTTAGGGTTATTTTTTTGAAAGATTTTCATCGATAATCTTTTTCCAGTCATTAAAGCTTCGTGAGCCTAAAAATTCTTGTCCGATGATTTTACCGTCAGAATCAACAAAAAAAGTCGTTGGAACTGCGTAGATATCTTTTAAAAGTCCTCCGATTAATTCATTGTTTGGAATTATGTGGGTATATTCAGCTCCTGTTTTTTTAACAATTGTTTTTGCTGTTTCTATCATCTTTGAATCAGGATTTCCACGCCTGTCAAGAACATCAATTACAATCCCTACAATCTGAAAATCAGACTTACTGTAGGTTTTGCTGAGCTTTCCAAGATCAGGCATTTCTGCAATGCAAGGCGGGCAGAATGTACCCCAGACATTTATCATCGTGATTTTTGAATCTTTAAAAAGCGAATTTGTAACACTGTTGTTTTCTATATCTTTTGTAGAAAACTTTATCTGGGAATTCTGTGAAAAACCAACTGTGGAACATAATGTGAAAGCGGCTGTAAAAACGGCAAGCCTTAGTTTTGTAAGTTTTAGATTAAAAATTGATTTTCTTTTCATAAAAATTTCCTGTACCATAAAAAATATAACATTTAAAAAGTTACAGGAAAAGTGATTTTTATTTTCACAATCACTTTGTTATTTTACATCTGAGCATCCTTTCAAGTCTAATTTTGTAGCTGCTCATACGTTCGCGTCTTATATTATTGGTTTGCCTTGTTTCTCTTGCCTGTTCCGTTTTTTGTTGATATTCTATAATTCATAAATATAAAAATTTAAGGGGAAGGCTGCATTTTTATACAGCAGAATTAAATTGGAACAGGTTATAACAAGTCTTTTAGACACTGATTTATATAAATTCAGCATGGGGCAGCTTGCAATGCGCCGTTATGGCGATGCAAATGTAGAATGGAAGTTTGTCTGCAGAAATAAGGAAGTTCGTTTTACACACGAAATGGTTGAAGAAATTCGCCGGCAGATAAAACTTTACTGCAATCTTGGTTTTACGGCGCAGGAAATAAAATATCTTTCTTCAATCAGCTGGCTGGATAAAGGATATATTTCTTTTCTTTCTGTCTGGCATCCGATGCTTGAGCATTTTATGATTTCAGAAGATGCTGAATGCGGACTTAATATCCGGACTGTTGGTCCGTGGTTTTTAACAATTTATTATGAAATTCCTGTTCTTTCGATTGTTAATGAGGTTTATTATCATTTTCAGTATAAAGATCGTTATGAAGAAATTGAAAAATCTGCTTTAGAAAAGACAAAACAGAAAATAGAAGATTTAGGTAACGGAAAATATGTAATAGGTAGTTTTTCTGAATTCGGTACGCGCCGCCGCCTGAATAAAAAAACTCAGCTTGAAATTATCCGTATGTTTAAAAATGCGGATAAAGAAGGCAAACTGGGAAATTCACATTTTGGCGGAACTTCTAATGTTTTGTATGCGATGCAGGAAAACTTAAAAGCCATTGGAACCATGGCACACGAAGTATTTATGGTAACAGGGCAGGGGTATCCGGAACGCAATCCTGCGTATTCAAATAAATTTGTAATGGATGACTGGCATGATTTGTACGGTGTTCAGCTTGGAATTGCATTAACAGACTGCATTACAACTGATTGTTTTTTGCTCGATTTTGATATAAAAAACGCCATGCTTTTTTCCGGTGTCCGCCACGATTCCGGAGACCCGTTTGAATGGGGCAGAAAAATGATTGCTCATTATAAAAAACTCGGTATAAATCCTAAGACAAAAACACTGCTTTTCAGCGATAATTTGAATTTTGAACTTGCCAGCAAAATCTATGCAGAATTTGGAAATCTTGCGAATGTTGCCTTTGGAATTGGAACTTTCCTTGTAAATGATACCTGTGTTCCGCCGCTTAATATCGTTATGAAAACCGTAAAGGCCAACGGTATTCCTGTCGTAAAAATTTCTGATTCACCCGGAAAAGGAATCGGGGAAAACCGGGCTTACGAAGATTATTTGCAGCGTGCGATTAACTGGCGTTTGGGTAAATACTAAGACTTTTGCTGTCGCGGCGAGCGAAGCGAGCCGCCTTCATCTTAAAAATTTAAAGGGAATAAAAAATGGAATTATCAGAAAAAACTAAAAAACTTTGTTCAGGAAGCTCTGTTATAAGAAAATTGTTTGAAGAAGGCAATGAAATGGCTAAGCGCGTTGGCGCTGAAAATGTGTTTGACTTCAGCCTTGGAAATCCGAGTGTTGAGCCGCCTGCAAAGGTAAAAGAAACGATTCGCCGTCTTTTAGATGAAAATCCAATGTTCGTACACGGCTACATGTCAAATTCAGGCTATCCTGAAGTTAAAAAAGCAGTAGCTGATTCTTTGAATGCTCATTATGGAATGAATTATTCAGCTAATAATATAATTATGACGGTTGGAGCGGCAGGAGGACTTAACTGTATTTTCCGTGCAATGCTTAACGACAGCGATGAAGTTTTGTGTTTTGCTCCATTTTTTGGTGAATACCGCAATTATGTTTTCAGTGCAGGCGGAAATCTTGTTCCTGTTCCGGCTGATACAACAACTTTTCAGCCGAATGTTGATGCGATGGCTTCTTATGTAACTGAAAAAACAAAAATCATTCTTTTGAATAATCCTAATAACCCGACAGGCGTAATCTATTCTGAAGAAACGCTGAAAAAACTTTCAGCTGCCATTACTGAATGCGAAAAACGCATTGGTCACAGCCTTTGCGTAATTTCTGACGAACCGTACAGGGAACTTGTTTATGACGGAAACACTGTTCCGTATCTTCCAAAATTCATTAAAAATTCTGTTGTGGCATATTCATACAGCAAATCTTTATCTCTTCCCGGTGAGCGAATCGGCTATCTTGCTGTAAGCCCAGATTTTGAAGATGCGGAAAACTTTATTGCAGGTCTTACCGTTAATCTTAGAATCGGCTATGTAAATGCGCCGTCTCTTTTCCAGCTTGTCGTTAAAGAATGTCTTGAAGAAAAAGTTGACCTTGAATTTTACGATAAAAACCGCAGGACTTTGTATGAAGGGCTTTCAAAGCTCGGCTTTGAATGCGTAAAACCTGAAGGTGCGTTTTATTTATTTGTAAAATCTCCTGTTGCAGATGAAAATGTTTTTGTTGCCGAGGCAAAGAAATTCAATATTATCATGGTTCCGGCTACATCTTTCGGCTGTCCGGGCTATGTACGCCTTGCATACTGCATTTCTTACGATAAGGTTGTGCGTTCGCTTGAAGCATTTAAAAAGCTTGCTTCTGCGATGAATGTCTGACAATGAAGTTCTGACAGGCGAGACATTTTTCTAATTCTGCGCGCTCCATTGCTTTTTGTACTGCGATGGAGTTATGTGCATTGTCTTTTTAAACGCTCTTGAAAAATAATTTGGATCTGAAAATCCTGTTTTTTCTGCAATCTGTTCGATGTTGAATTTACCTTCGATTATCATGTTGCAGGCTTTGTTTATCCTCTGCTGAATCTGGTATTGGACAGGGGACAAACCTGTGGAAGCCTTAAAATAGCGGTCAAGCCCTGATTCGCTCATGTTTGCAGCCTGTAAAAGCTCTTCGATTGTTACGGTTCTGTCCAGAGTCTGTTCAATGTAATCTAAGACTTTTTGAATTGCCTGCATGTTTTTCCCGTTTTCAAGTGATGGATTTTCTTTTACCCTGCATAAATCAACTAAAAACGAAAGAAAAGTAGAAATTGATTTTGTTTCTGTTCCGTAGGTTGAAGAGTGATTTTCTGTTTCGGTTTTCAATGTTTCAATCATCTTTTCTGCGTTGTGTCTTTGAGGCGAAAATAAATGCAGTCTTCCGAAAGTGTTTCTTGGCGGCAGAAAAAGTTCTTTAAATCCTTTCATTTTTTTAACATCAAAAGTTGAATTTTCAATAAACGCAGTTCTGATAAGAATGTTATATATTGCAAGATTTTCGCAGTTTTTATAGCCATGAAAAAATCCTGGAACAATGCAGAATACGTCTCCGCGCCTTAAAGGCTGCTGCTCTTCTTCCGTAAAATGCGTTCCTCTTCCGTTTATTACGTAAACCAGTTCATAAAAATCATGGTGATGAAGAGGGTAGTCCAGTTCAGGATCGCGTTTAATAACTTTAAGGTTAATTCCAGAATCATCAAAAAACTGGGATGCTTTCAGGTTCTTTAATATGATTTCTTTATTAGGATTATTCATTCTGACGGAATAGTGCTATATTTTGGTTGAATTGTCAATGTTTTTTATCAAAAATCAGCCACATTATATTTTCAAGTTTGAATTGTAATTGATTTAACAGGAGTATATATGGATTTTAACAGTGCAAAAAAAGAATATGCTGATTTTGGTGTTGATGTAGAAAAAGTTTTAGGAATTCTTGAAAATGTTCCGATTTCCATTCACTGTTGGCAGGGCGATGATGTCGGCGGTTTTGAACATCCGGGTGCAACTCTTTCCGGCGGCGGAATCCAGACTACAGGAAATTATCCTGGAAAAGCAAGAAATATTGCAGAACTTCGCGCGGATTTTGAAAACGCCTTAACATTGGACGGTGGTGCACACCGCATAAACCTTCATGCAAGCTACGGGGATTTCGGCGATAAATTCGTAGACCGTGATGCAATTGAAGAAAAGCATTTTAAATCATGGATTGACTGGGCAAAGGATAAAAAAATCGGTGTTGACTTTAACGGAACTTTTTTCAGCCATCCGAAAGCTAACGACGGTTTTACTCTTTCAAGCAAGGATAAGGCAATCCGCGAATTCTGGCTCGAGCACGAGAACCGCTGCCGAAAAATTGCAGCTTATATCGGAAAAGAAACGGGAACGCCTTGTGTTTTAAATACATGGATTCCGGACGGTGCAAAAAACTTTACGGCTGATAAAATAGGGTATCGTGCTATTTTAAAAGATACTTTGGATAAAGCATTCAGCGTAAAATATGACAGAAAATACATGCGTGATGCCGTTGAAACAAAGCTTTTTGGAATCGGTTCAGAAGCTTTTGTCGTTGGTTCGCACGAATTTTACATGAATTATGCTGCCCGCAATGGCCTTATGCTTTGTATTGATATGGGCCATTTTAACGTCGGCGAAGATGTTTCTGATAAACTTTCTTCAATTCTTTTGTTTGATGATGAAGTTTTAATGCACGTAAGCCGCCCGATGCACTGGGACAGCGACCACGTAATTTTATTCAATGAATCTGTAAAAAATGTTGCAGAAGAGCTTGTACGAAGCAAAAAACTTAGTAACGTTCACATTGGTTTGGACTTCTTTGACGCTTCAATTAACCGTCTTGGTGCCTGGGCAGTCGGGACCCGCGCTATGCGTAAGTCTTTGCTTTTTGCATTGCTTGAACCGCTTGATAAGCTAATCAAACTTGAAGAAGAAGACAAGGGCTTTGAAAAAATGGCATTGCTTGAACGCCAGAATACATTGCCGTTTGGTGCAGTTTGGGAAGAATACTGCCGCAGAACCGGAGTTCCGAACGACGATGAGATGGTAATTACAGTACAAAAATATGAATCGGATGTTCTTTCTAAAAGAAAGTAATTCTAAGAGAAAGTAGAAAGAACTTATATTAAGTCGGGATTTTGCATGAAGCCTTAGGATTCGCTGCTGCTAAAATTGAATCTTCAGGCTTATGCAGAATTTATTATGTACTAAAAGCAGAGCTAAGGCTGCTTTTATAATAAAAAGGAGGCTGCAATGAAAAAAACAGTTGCAATCATTTTGGCTGGTGTTCTTGCTGTTAGCGGAATTTTTGCTAATGGCGGTCAGGACAAAAAAGCAAAAGATAACATTGATATTGTTATCCTTTGTAAAAGTATGGGAAACGGATTCTTTGATGCTTGTTTCAAAGGTTCACAGGAAGCTGCTGCTGAAATTGGTGGAATCAATACAACTTATATGGCTCCAACTCAGACAACTGCTGAAGGTCAGATTGAAATTATCGAATCTTTGATTGCCCAGCATGTTGACGGAATTGCAATCAGTGCAAATGACGCTGATGCCCTTATTCCTGTAACACAGAAAGCAATGAAAGCCGGAATCAAAGTTGTTTCTTTTGACTCGGGAATTAACGTTGGCGGACGTATTTACGACCTTATGCCAAGTGGTTCAGAACTTATCGGAAGACAGCAGATTCAGCTTGCCGCTGAACTTACAGGTTCTAAAGGTTCTGTTGCCGTTCTTTCTGCTTCAGCTCAGGCTACAAATCAGAATGAATGGATCAAATGGATGAAAGAAGAAATCAAAGATAAAAAATACAGCAACATGAAACTTGTTGAAGTTACCTATGGCGATGACGCTCCGGATAAGAGCTACCGCGAAGCAAATTCTTTGATGGAAAAATATCCTGATCTGGCTTGTATCATTTGTCCTACAACAGTAGGTCTTCTTGCTACTGCACAGGCTGTAAAGGATGCCGGAAAGAGCGGAAAAATCCAGGTAACAGGTCTTGGACTTCCTTCTGAAATGAAAGGCTATATCTTAGACGGAACATGCCAGAAAATGGCTTTGTGGAACCCGATTGACCTTGGATATACATCAACATATCTTCTTAAAGCCCTTATCAAAGGCGAAGTTAAAGGCCAGGATGGAGACAGAATTCCTGCCGGTCGTATGGGAACAGAAATGGTTCAGAAAGACGGAATTATCTTTATGAGCACACCATACGTATTTGATAAAACAAACATCGAAGAGTACGCAAAGATATTCTAATTGTTTATACTATAAGGTTTTAATAGTTAGTTAAAAATGTAAACCGTTTTGGAGCGTGTATTTTTTGCTTGCAGAAAGCACGCTCCGATTTTTAAAATGGGGGAAATCAATGCCTGCAGAAAATGTAATCATAAAAGTAGAAAATCTTACAAAGGTTTTTCCAGGTATAAAAGCACTTGATAATATTCAGCTTTCTCTCCGTGGAGGCGAGGTTCACGCACTGATTGGCGAAAACGGTGCCGGAAAATCAACTTTGGTAAAAATACTTACCGGCGTACAGCCACAGACTTCTGGAACTGTATATTTAAATGGCAAACCTGTTACTTTCCGTAATGCGATTGAAGCGCAGGAAGCAGGAATTGCTGCAATTCATCAGGAAGCTTCAATGTTTCCGGAATTGAGCGTTGCTGAAAATATTTATATGGGACATCATCTGCACAAAGGAAAAGCAGGTCCTCTTGACTGGAAAAAAATGAAGAAAGAAACGGCTGAACTTTTAAAAAAAGTCGGTCTTGATATAAATCCTTCTACGTTAGTTAAAAATTTAAGTGTTGCTCAGCGGCACATGATTGAAATTACAAAAGCTCTTTCCATGAATGCGCAGGTAATCATTATGGATGAGCCTACAAGTGCTCTTACAAACCGGGAAGTTGAAGATTTGTACAGGATTATCCGCGGACTTAAAGCTGAAGGAAAGGCAATCGTATTTATTTCGCATAAGTTTGAAGAGATTTTTGAAATCTGCGATTATTTTACAGTAATGCGCGACGGTCAGTATATCGGCGAAGGTTCAATAAAAGAAACTTCCGAAGATGAAATTATCAATATGATGATCGGCCGTTCGATTGACTGCATGTATCCTGAACATGAAGCCAAGAAAGGTGAAGTTCTTCTTGAAGTTGAAAATCTTGCCCAGCTTGGAGCTTTCAAAAATGTATCGTTCAAACTGCATAAAGGTGAAATTTTAGGATTTTTCGGGCTTGTAGGAGCCGGACGTACGGAAGTTATGCGTACGATTTTCGGCATTGACGAAGCAAGTGAAGGAACAATGAAATTTAAAGGCGTTCCTTATTCTCCAAAATCTGCACGCGACGCAATGAAAATGGGAATGGCCTTAGTTCCTGAAGACAGAAGAAAGCAGGGAATTGTCGTTCATCAGTCTTTAACACGTAATATTTCTTTGCCGTCGCTAGCAAAATTAAGTTCAAAATTCGGCGTAATTAATTCAAAGTCAGAAAACGACTATGTCAATAAAAACGGAAATGAAATGGAAATTAAATCCGCCGGTTACCATGTTGACGTAGAAACTTTGAGCGGCGGAAACCAGCAGAAGGTTGTTCTTGCAAAATGGCTTGGAACAAAACCTGAACTTTTGATTCTTGATGAACCGACCCGCGGTATTGACGTTGCCACAAAAGCTGCCGTACACGATTTTGTGGCAAAAATTGCCGATCAGGGAGTAGGCGTAATCGTAATTTCTTCTGAGCTTCCTGAAGTAATGGGAATGTCAGACAGAATTGTTGTTATGCACGAAGGTAAAATGACAGGCATTGTAGAAAAAAAAGATGCTACTGCTGAATCTGTTATGCGCTATGCCATTGGAGGCGTAAAATGAACGATAAAACAAAAAAAATAATTAAACAAATAACTGACAGGCGTGAAATTTCGCTTCTGGTGCTTTTGGCTATCCTTCTTGTGCCGATTACAATCAGAAGTCCTTCATTTTTGTCTTCCAGCAATTTGAGTGTGATTTTTAATGACATGGCAATTCTTGTAATTGTTTCAATCGGACAGTTTTTTGTAATTCTTTCAAACGGAATTGATCTTTCGGTTGGCTCAATAATTGCATTTACAGGAATGGCCTGCGGAATGATGAACGAATCTCATCCGGGTTTTCCGGCCTTCATGCTTTTGTTCATGGGAATTGCAATCGGTCTTGTACTTGGCCTTTTTAACGGCATTCTTGTTGCTTTCGGAAAAATTCCTCCGATGCTTGCAACGCTCGGCACAATGAGTATTTATCGCGGCCTGACCTTTGTTCTTTCTAAAGGAACCTGGGTTACGGCTCACGAAATGTCTCCGTCTTACATTGCCTTGCCGCGAATCAGCATTCTTGGAATCAGTTCTTTAATATGGATTGCAGCGATTGTGGTTGCACTTATGTATTACATAACGAATTATACGCAGAAAGGTCGTGCTATTTATGCAATCGGCGGAAATCCTGTTGCTGCAAAATTCGTTGGCGTAAGTGAAAGAAAGACAAGAATCATAACATTCCTTTTGTCTGGTGCTTTGTGCGGACTTGCCGGAGCTTTGTGGACAGCCCGTTATGCGTCTGCCGTAAACGAAATGGCTACCGGTTTTGAAATGCAGACTGTAGCATCGTGCGTTTTAGGCGGCGTAAACTTTGCAGGCGGTGCCGGCGGAATAATCGGCGTTGTAATGGGCTCATTATTCCTTGGAGTAATAAAAAATGCGCTCCCTGTAATTTATCTTTCAACATTCTGGCAGACATTTGTTGAAGGTCTTGTAGTCCTGTTTGCATTAAGTATAAACACAATAATTGATAATAAAAAACAAAGGGCTCTTCTTGCCCAAAGAAGGAGATAAGAATGGCTGAAGTTGAACTTGTTTCTAAAAAACGTCTTATAAATGAAAGCCCGTTAAAAAAGATGGTAGTCCGCTACCGCTGGGAATTATTTTTAGTTGGAATTTTTATTTTAGTTTCAATATTGTTTTCTAATTTAACGCCATATTATCTGGATTCATTCAATCTGATGAATGCAACTTTCCAGTTCAGCGAAAAAGCAATCCTTGCTTTACCGATGGTGTTTATAATTATGTGCGGAGATATTGATATTTCCGTATCTTCAATGATAGCCCTTTCGGCTTTTGCAATGGGAACAGCTGCAGAAAAAGGAGCTTCTATTCCGCAGATTGTTCTTTTGGGAATTGCAGTCGGTACAATCTGCGGTTTTTTGAACGGCATGTGCATTACTCTTTTGAATATGCCTTCTATTGCGGTAACGCTTGCAACTTCTTCAATTTTCCGCGGAATCGCCAAAGGAATTTTAACGGAACATGCGTGTACAACTTACCCGAAAGGTTTCGGCTTTTTCGGTCAGAGCTTTATTGGAAATTCAATAATTCCTTTTGAATTCGTGCTTTACCTTGCAATTGCCTTAATCTTTGCATTTGTCCTGCACAGAACCATTTATGGCCGACATTTGTACGCAATAGGAAACAGCGCAGAAGCGGCTTTATTCTCCGGCGTAAACGTAAAAAAAGTAAAAGTAATCAACTTTACGCTTATGGGATTTATGAGCGGACTTGCTGCTGTCCTTCTTGCAAGCCGTATTCTTTCTGTTCGTTCAAATATTGCAGACGGCTGGGATATGGAAGTTATCATGCTTGTCGTTTTAGGCGGCGTTTCAATTACCGGCGGAAGCGGAACAATCGGCGGTGTTATAATTTCATCCCTTCTTGTAGGATACATGAAGTTTGGAATGGGCTTATTAAAGTTCTCCGGTACAACAATGACAATTGTTACTGGCGGACTTTTGATTATTGCCGTTCTTATGCCGCAGCTGTTTGACTATCTTGAATTTAGAAAGAGTCAGAAAAAGAAGTAAAAATCAAAAAAATAAGAATCAGGAGGTTTTTATGCGTCAGGCTTTTAAAATGAAACTTAAAAAAGGTTTTGAAAAAGAATACGAAAGACGTCACAATCTTTTATGGCCGGAAATGAAACAGCTTTTGCATGATTCCGGTGTTTCAGACTATACGATTTTTTTAGATGAAGAAACAGGAACCTTGTTTGCCTATCAGCTTTCTGCTACGGAAAACGGTTCGCAGGATTTAGGTGACAATCCTGTTGTACAGAAATGGTGGCACTACATGGCCGATATCATGGAAGTAAATCCTGATGAATCGCCTGTTTCCATTCCTTTGCAGGAAGTTTTTCATTTAGACTGAATTTTATTTGATTAATAGAAATTTGCTGCAATTATTTTGCGGCAGGCAGGAAAAAAAATGACATATTTAGCGGTTGACATTGGGGCTTCAAGCGGAAGGCATATTTTAGGTTCTGTTGAAAACGGAATCATAAAAATAGAAGAAATCTACCGTTTTGAAAACAATGTAAAAAACATAAACGGACATCTTTGCTGGGATTTAGAAAGCCTTTTTGAAAGCGTCGTAGCAGGTATTGCAGAATGCGGAAAAAAAGGAATAAAACCTGAATCGGTTGCAATTGATACCTGGGGTGTAGACTTTGTCCTTCTGGATAAAAATCATAAGGTTTTAGGCGATGCTGTTGCATATAGAGACAGCCGTACTGAAAACATGGATAAAAAGCTTGAAAAGCTTATATCACCTGAAAAACTATATGAAAAAACCGGCATTCAAAAGCAGATTTTTAATACAATCTATCAGCTGATGGCATTAAAAGATGAACACCCTGAATATATTGAAGAAGCTGTTGATTTTTTAATGATTCCCGAATACCTAAATTACAGGCTTACAGGAATTATGAAAAATGAATATACGAATGCTTCTACAACAAATATGCTCGATGTGCGAACGCATGAATGGTGCAGGGAAGTTCTTGAACCGGCAGGAATTCCAGAAAGGCTTTTTGCGCGTCCTTTAAGCCTTCCGGGCGAAATTGTCGGAAAGCTTTTGCCGGAAATTGCTGAGCGTACAGGATTGCAGACAACTGTTATTCTTCCTGCAACCCATGATACAGGCAGTGCTTTTTTAGCAGTTCCTGCACGTGATGATAATGCCGTATACATTTCAAGCGGAACCTGGAGTCTGATTGGAGTTGAAAATTCAGTCCCTGTAACTTCTCGCGAAAGTTTACAGGCTAATTTTACAAACGAAGGCGGCTATCTTTTCCGTTACAGATATTTAAAAAATATCATGGGCCTGTGGATTATCCAGAATTGCAGACGCAATTGGGATAAAAAATATTCTTTTGCGGATTTGGAAAATCTTGCCAGAGCTTCAAAATTCGGCTTTGAAATTGCAATTGACATAAATAAGCAGCGTTTCTTAGCTCCTGAAAACATGGTTTTTGAAATTGCTGATGAATGTAAAGCAGTTCATGGAATAAAACTTTCAGAGCCGGGCGATATAATGAAATGCGTTTATGTAAGTCTTGCAGAAAGCTATAAAAAAAGCATTGCAGAACTTTCTTCTCTCACCGGAAAAACATATAATGCAGTAAATATCGTTGGAGGCGGAAGTAAAGACGGCTATTTAAACGAACTTACAGGCAAAGCTTCTGGTTTACCTGTTATTGCAGGTCCTACAGAAGGTACGGCCTTAGGAAATCTTATTGTACAGTTTATTGCAGGAAAAGAATTTAATTCTTTGCAGGAAGCGCGAAATGCAATAGCAAAAAGCTTTGAACTAAAAGAATATAAATAAAAATTTGATTACAGGCGGCATTAGTTAATATTTAATGCGTCTTATCAGGGAGAGTATATATGAAATCGATTTTAGATTCAGAAATCATTCAGGGTTACATAAGAATGTGTAACGACGGCTGGCTTCAGGGCTGGCATGAAAGAAACGGCGGAAACCTTACTTACCGCATGAAAGCTGAAGAAGTTTCAGAATGTAAGCCATTTTTTAAGAAAACACCAGGTGAATGGGTTTCTATGGGAGTTCAGGCTGATAATCTTAAAAATGAATATTTTATCAGCACAGGAAGCGGAAAGTTCCTTCGCAATGTAATTCTTGCTCCTCAGGACAATATCTGTATAGTTGAAATTAACGACAAAGGCGACAGTTACCGCATTGTCTGGGGACTTGAAAAAGGCGGCCGTCCTACAAGTGAATTTCCTTCACACTTTTTAAATCACAGTGTAAAAAAAGAAGCTACAAACGGTGAATACCGCGTAATTTATCATGCTCATCCGGCAAATCTTATAGCCTTAACCTATGTTTTGCCTTTAACGGCGAAGGCATTCAGCCGTGCCTTATGGCAGAGTGCAACCGAATGTCCTGTTGTTTTCCCTTCAGGCGTTGGTGTTGTTGAATGGATGGTTCCGGGAGGAGCTGAAATTGCGCTTGCAACAAGTAAGTTGATGAAAGAATTTGATGCTGCCGTCTGGGCTCATCACGGACTTTTTGTTTCCGGTCCTGATTTTGACATTACCTTTGGATTAATGCATACAATCGAAAAATCCGCAGAAATCTATGTAAAAGCTCTTTCCTGCTCAGGCGGAAAAATCGCTCAGACAATTACTGACGATAATCTTCGCGCAATTGCAAAAGACTTTAACGTTAAACTGAACGAAAAATTCCTTGAAAAATAAGGGGCGTTGTTTTCAAAATTTTGTATGGTGCCGGACAGACTGTTTCGGCACCGTTAATTTTTATTTACAAGGTTACTCCCGCATTTGACAGGTCTATTTTATTCATCCTTTGCCCAGTCAAAAGAGCATTTAACCGCCTTGTGCCAGCCGGAAAGCATTTTATTTCGTTTTTCCTCGCTGATTTCAGGCTTAAAGGTTTTATCAACAGCCTGATTGGAAATAACGTCTTCCTTGTCTTTCCAAAAGCCGACTGCAAGCCCTGCAAGATATGAAGCTCCCATTGCAGTTGTTTCTACGCAGCAAGGGCGGTTAATAGGTGCGTTGATTATGTCAGACTGAGTCTGCATTAAAAAATTGTTTTTGCTGGCTCCTCCGTCAACCTTTAATGCTTTTAATTCGATTCCTGAATCTTTTTTCATTGCATCAAGAACATCGTTTGTTAAATAGCACAGGGATTCAAGCGTTGCACGGATTATGTGGTTTTTATTTACGTCGCGCGTAAGCCCCACGATTGCCCCGC
>JAEEGK010019105.1_pt1 | contig 14742 bp, 6 predicted proteins | sample 8958771 | NCBI WGS metagenome assembly JAEEGK01 (sample SAMN16246547, study PRJNA631951) | gut metagenome | biome: gut microbiome; feature: rumen; material: SC-attached | host: Bos | place: Iran: Karaj | collected 2018-10 | reverse complement strand
TTTAAATTTTTATTTTGGATATTTTTTTTATATAAAAAATAGTTTTTTTTAAATATTGTATTATTGATTTATATTAATTATGAAAAAAATAGTATCAAAAAATCTTAATAATATTTATATCTATTTTATCAATTATAATTAATAAAGAAAATTTTAACAAATATATATTTTGATTATTTGAGATAAATATATATGTTTTTTTAATAGGACATAAATTCTTTTTTTTGAGTTAATTATATATTTTCATTTTAAAAAATTAAATTTAATTTTACCTTAATTTAAAAAAATATTATTTTTACTTATTTTAATGTCACTTTTGATCTCTCAAATTCCAAAATCTCAATGTTTAATTTGTTCATATATTTTTAATTCAACTGCTAGAATTCCATTATTTTTACCATGTGGGCATACATTTTGTGATAAATGTATAAAAAATGAATTTAGAAAAAATAAATCTTTTGTTTGTCAATATTGTAATAAAAAAATTTATACTCATTATTCAAAATTAGTTACAAATCAATATATTTTAAATATGAGATATAAAAGTACATATCCTTCAGATTTATCTGTATTAGCAATAGATTATAACACAGAATTAAAAGAAGTAAAACAAATTTCCTTTTATTTTATTAAAAATCAATTTGAAGATTTAATTAATCCAAAACAAGTTGAAAAAAATATAAATAAAAACAATAATAATTATCATAAAGTACAAAATCAAAATTTAAATAAATCTGATTCAAAAATACCCTCTAATAATTCTCAAAATAAAAATAAAGATAATAATTCAAATAATAAATCCAATATTCCTAAAACACCAATTTCTCCTGCAAAAAAGAAAAAAATAGAATATTTTATTAAACCAACTAATAGAGAATTTCCTCAATTATTTAATTATTTTGAAGTAATAAAAAATATAATTAAATTTAGTGATAAATATAAAAATGTTGGTACAATTGGAAAAATAATAAAATTTTTATATCAACCATTAATTACAATTCTCTTAATTTATTTTCATTTTCATTATTTATTCAATTTTGAATTTGGTTTTTTTTATATGTTTATGTGTATATTATATTTAAATGAAAATAATCTTTATGATATTACTTTAAAAATAAAAATGTATTGTGCATTTGTTTTTTTATCATTATTAGAAGACTTCATATATAAAATAGGATTATCATATTTTGTTAATATTTCAATTTTTTATAATATTTTCATTGTAATTAGAACAATTTATACTATTTTTGTTCTTGGAAATGAATTAACATTAAATACTATTATAAGTCAAATTTTATGGATTATGGTATTAGGAAATCTTTTAGTTAAATAAATACTTTATATATATTTTATTTAAATTAATAGATAATTTATTTTCTTAATTTATTATATAAATTCTCTATAATAAAATGATTTTAAATGTCTAAAAAATATAAAAGATTTATAAATGAAGAAATATCATTTTTAAAACTTACAATTAAACATCTTATAAAAGAAAATAATGAAATGAAACATAAAATTAATGATTTAAAAATCACCTTTCAATCTGATAAAGAATTATTAAATGAATATTATAATCAAATTACCGATAAAGATTTAAAAGTAAAAAAATTACTGAATATTATTGAACAATTAAAAAAAAGACTTAACCCTTTAGATAATTTAAATCATAAATTATTATTAAAAAGTAAATATTTAAAAACAAATAATTATACAGTATATTCAAATGATGATTATTATGTTACTGAAAAGGGAATTTCAATTGAGAAAAAAAATTTAATTAAAAAAAATAATAACAGAACTCAGGAATTATTAAATAATATAAATAATAATAAAATAATTGAAAAAGATGAATTTTATTCAAATTATTATATTAAGCAGAATACTATCATAAAAAAATTAGAAGAATTAAAAACAAAATTATCATGTATAAATAATTTAATAATTGAAAATGAATATGAAGAAGATAATAATAATTTTATAAATATTAAAAATGCAAGTTATAGTAATAATTTAGATTCAATATTAAGATTAAATAATAATATTAATGAAAGTGATAAAAAAGAAATCATTTTATTATCAGATAATAATAATAATATTTGGGAATTAATATTAGAAGAAAATTTAACTGAAGAAAAATTAAAAAATGAAAATATAAATAATAAAGAAATCAATAATTCAAATGAAGAAATAAATGCAGAAATTTCTTTTAATCCATCATTTTTAGATGAGGATAAAAGTTTATAATTTTAATTTTAACTAGTAATATCTCATATATTAAATTTAAATACTTTATTAATATTTAATTGTAAATAGATATTAAATTAAAAAAAGAATTAAATAAAAAAAATATTTTATAAAATACTAAATTGATTTTTCCAATTAAAAAATTTGATTGCAACTTCTTTACAATTAAAAAAAATAAATTTTAATTTGCACCATTTTCACCATTATTAACTTCGATATTAATATTATCATTATTAGGATTAGTAGAAAATCTTTGTGTTTCATTAGTCCAATTTCTCAAATAAGAATTTTGAAATTTATTAGTATCTGTATCAAAGAAAGTATTATAATTATTAGGATCATAATTATTTTTATTATTATTTGGAATAGATGTTATATATTCTATATTTGAATTATCATTATTTCCATTACTAATATTTGAAAAACTTTCATTTCCATTTATTATTGAATTTGGATATATAATTTTTTCTAATGTATTTTCACAAGAATTTCTTTCTCTTTTAATTATATCAAATCTTTTTTCTAAAATATTTAAATTATTTGTTGTTTGATTTAATTGATTATCAATAAATATATTTTCTCTATTTAATTGATGAACCAGACATGTTAAATTATTATTTTTATCTTGAATATTATTTAATTCATTAGTAATACAATTAATTTTTTCATTTTGTTTATTATATTTCATAACTAAATCATTATGTTTTTGTTTAAACTTATAATTATTATCCAAAAGATGATGAAATTTATTATCACTATCTTCAATATATTTATTAGCTTTATTTACTGTATCAGCATAATCGCAAATTTGATTTTTAAGTGAAATATTAGTATCATCAAGTAATCTATTTGCTTCTTCTAAATCAGAAATTTGTTTATACCAATCAAAATTTTCTATTGATGATTCTGTTAAAAATGATTTAATAATTTTCAATTTATCTAATTGTGAAATATTTTTTTGTGATGATAAAATGTCACATGAATTAATAAAATGATTATAATGTTCTGAATAATATATTCTTTTATTATCTTGTGAAAAAGCTAATTTTCTCAATTGTTGAATATATGAAATTATAATATCAGAACATTCATTTATTATATTATAAAATGTATTTAATAAAGTCTTTAATGATTCAATTTGACGATTATTTACTTCATTTATATCTTTTAATTTATTAGATTCACAATTTGATTCTCCAATTTGATATTCTAAATTTTTTTTTTCATCAATAAGATTATTAATTTTTTCTTCTAATTCTTTAATTTGAGAAAGTTGTTTATTTAATATATCATTTAATTTCTTTTTACCTTCATTTAATATTTGAATTATTTTCAATTTTTCTTTTATTTCTTTTGATAATATTATATTATCATCTTTTACTTTGGCAAAATTTTTATATAATTCTTTTAAATCATTTTCTAATTCAGTATTCTTCGATAAAATATCATTATTTGAATTTAATAAATTATTATTTTTTGAAATTAAATCATCTAATTGATTACTCATATTACTTATTTTATTTTTTAATCTTTCTTCTTCAATTGACTTATTTTTAATATCTTTATCATATTTTTCTTTCCAAAAAGGTAATTCTTTTTTAAAATTATTATTTTCATTTTCTAATTTTATCAATTTATCATTTAAACTTAAATATTCCTTATTCTTTCTATCAAAATGATCATTTGCTTGATCTAAAAGTTTTTTTAATTTTTCCATTTCGTTTTTTAAATAATCATTTTCTTCTTTAATTTCTTTGACTTGTTTTTGATGTTCTGAAATACTATTTACATAATTAGAATTTTGTTCTTCTGCTTTTTTATATGAATCTTCAATTGATTTTAATTGTTTTAATAATTCATTATTTTTTTTAGTCAATGAATCGATTTTAAGTTCAGTTTCATTTTTATAAACATCATAATTTGTTTGTAATTCATTATTTAAAGAATCTAATAATATATTTTTTTTTTCATTTTCAATTAATTTTTCTTTTAAATCTACTAATTCCATTTCTTTTTCATGAATTTTATTCTTTAATTCATTATTTAATTCTTTTTCTTTTGCTAAATTAGCTAACATTTGAGCTTTATCAATAAAATATTTCTTTTTTTCATTTTGGATTTCAATTTCTTTTTCATTTAATTTATTATTTAATGCAGATTTTTCTCCTTTTAAAAAATCAATATTCTTATTTATTAAACCTACTTTATCATCATAATTTTTTTTTTCTGTATTTAATTTCTCAAAATCAAACTCTAATTTTATATTTTTATCTTTTAATTCATTATAATCCTTTTCTAAATTTTTAAAATTATTTAATTCATTTTTTAATTCATTTATTTTTCTTCCATTATCTAAAAGTTCTTTTTCATATTTATTTTTTAAAGTTTGAAGTTGTGATAAATTTTCTTTTAATTTATCATTTTCATTTTTTAAATTATTTATATAAAAAAGTTCTTTTTCTCTTTCTTTTTCAGCTTCTATTCTTTCTTTTTCTTCATCTTCTTCAGTTTTATTCTTTAATTCATATAATTTTCCTTTTATAATTTTATTCGCATTTTGTAAATCTTGATTATCTTTATTCATTGATTTTAAATTTATTGTAAGTTCTTCGTTTTTAGCTTTTTCTTTTTTTAAATCATCTTTTATTTTTTCTAAATCTGTTGTTAATTTGGATAAATCAATTAAATAATTTAAATTTTGAGTTGAAAATTTTCCATTATCAAAAGTATTAGTTGATGGGTCAAATGGTAAAGATGGAATAATTGAAATAAGACCATTTTTAATTAAATTACTTTCTAAAGTTTCTTTTAAAACTTCAATATAACTTCTCTGTTCATCATTAATTATTGATTGTTTTCTTAAAGCATTAATTAATTCATTATAATTTTGTTCTGATATTGAAATATTTTGATCAATTATATTATTAACATAATTTTGATTTATATTTATATCATTTGGATATGATATTTGGTTATTATATTGATAATTTTCATCTGTATTTATTCCAAATGATGGATTTATTTCTTCATTTTGTATATTTTGATTATATTCTTTATTTGATTCCATTATTTTAAAATTTAATAAAGAAAATTATTTTTTTAATTTAGGTTTTTAATTATTAATGAATAAAATTTATTTTCAAAATATACGAAATTTAAAAAAATATTTAATCATATATTTCAGTAAAAATATAAAATTTATGATTTGAAAAATATAATAATATATATTTCCAAATACAATTATTTTTTCACCTTACTTTGTTTAAATATTAAAGAAAGTATATCTTTAACTTTTTCTCTAATTTCAGGGATTTCACACATAATTAATTCGAGTAAATAATTAGTAATAATTTCTTTATATTTTTCATTATTATAAAATTGTAATTTAATAATAGAAGGAAATATACTATTTTCAACAGAAGATGCTAATTCATGAACATTTTTTTCTTTTTCAATAATGATTTTTTCATCAATTAATTGTTCTTCAGAATTTTTAACAGAATCATTATAATCTTGATTTATTTCAACAAACCAATTTAAAATTTTAATTGAAGCATCCATAATTTTATTAAAACAAAATTCTTGATTATCATCAGTAAAATTTTCATTATTTAATTTATTTAATATATCAAAATATATAATAATTGCTTTTAATTGACGAAATAATCCTCTTGTTATTTTAGAATTTTCTTTTTGACTTATTAAAATTCTCAAATTGATTTCACGATTAAATTGATATGATACTTGTATACTTTCATTTAAACATTCTAATAATAATTGAACATTTTCCTGTGTTATTAATGGTAAATATTTTGTTTTTATTTCTTCAATTATTGATAAGATTGAAATTTGAATAACTGAATAAACTGTAATTCTATTCATAATTTCTAAATATTTATCTTTATAATTAGGATCATCTATTTTATTAATATCTAGAGAAAAAAAATCAGTTTGAAGTGATTTATGAATTAAAGAAGTTATTAATTTGATTAATGAATCTAAATAAATTGAATTTGACATTCTATCACTTCCAATCATAAATTTTAAACATTCTAATCCTGTATAACATACAAATTTATTTTCTTCTAAAATTACTTCTGATAAAGTAAATAAAAAATTATTAAAATAAATATAATTATATTCAAAATAACTATTAAATAAATTTGCAGTTTTTACTTCTATATCTGATAATATTTGAAGAAATGTACTATTTTCAAGTTCTTTGTCACTTATTTTCATTGATTTTTTATCTAATTCTTCAATAATTGGAATTAAAACTGTAGTAATAAAAAATTTCCAAAAATCACTATTTTCTTTTAAACCTTTTAAATTAGATAATCCATAATTTAAAGTAATAAATAAATTATTTAAACCTAAAGATCTAATTTCTTCATTTTCATATGAAATAAATGGTGAATATGAAGAAAGTAGAGTTTGAAAATTTTCAATTTTATTAATTTTCATTTTAAAATTATTTAATATATTATTAACTTCTTTAGGTTTAATTAAAGAATATTTACCAACACATTGAATAAAATTTGGTAAAATATCTTTAATATCAGTAAAGTGATTAATAGAAATATCATATAAAGTATCAAAAATTTGTTTAGCAATTTCATTATTATTATTAATATTATCTTCATTAATAGCAGAACTATAAATTTCTAAAATAATATGCCAACCGGATTTAATACAATGAGTTTGATTTCTAACAATATTATTAATACAAAAGATTATATATTCTTTAGTATGTTCATTATTAGTTTTTTCCCAAATTTCTTTAAAAGGTTTTAAAAATTCAGTTTGAAAATGAAATTCACTATTTTCTTCTTTTGGTAAATATATCATTGCCAATTGTCTTAAACTATCAATTGAAGTTATTGAATTATCAGTATTATTATTTAATCCAACTTCAGTTAAAAAAGTTCCTATTGTATTCCATATATTTCTCCATATATATCTATTTCTTTTTACATTTGATTCAGCAACTTCTACTACTTTTTGTAAAAAAAATATTTTCGTTACTTCATCATTTATAAATTGTTTTTTTGCTATTTCACATAATGATGATACGAAATCTATTATTGAAACTTGGTCAAAATTTTTAGTCTTTGAAAATATTATTTCATAATCATTACTTGGAATTTCTTTTGTTATTAATTTCATATTTTCTTTTTCTATTTGAAGTTGTTCTTCATAATTAGAATTATTTTTTTTTCTTTCACTTAATTTTTTAAATATTTGTTCTTTTTCTAATTTTGAACCATTAACACTTAAATGATAAAAATATATTTTCTTAATAATTTCTAAAATAATATTCCAAGTATATTTACAATATCTACAATCAGAACTTGCTAAATGTAAAATTTCTTTTATACATAAAATATTTTTTTCTTCAATTGGTTTAATAGAAAAAATATTAGTTAATTTACTAAAAGAAGACATTAATGCTTGTTTTTGTTGAGAATCTAAATTCAATAACCCAAAAATTTTAATACAATTACTTAATCCATAAATACAAAGAGTATATAAATTTGGATTATCTGAAGCTTCAATTATAACAACATACATTACTAAAAGTGGTGTCCAAATATTACTCATAAAAGAATCTAAAAATTCTTCTCTATCTAATATTCTAAAATATGGTTTTTCATTATTTTGTTTTAATTTCATATTAATTTCATTTATTATTCTTTGTCTTTCTCTTTTATATTTTTCTTCTTTTTTATTATTTTTTAATTTATCTTTAGCTTCATCTAATTCAGGAAGTGAAATTGGTTCATTTAAAATATCTTCATAAATATCTTTTAATATATCATCATCTAATTGTTTAGCATTTTGTTCATTAACAAATTTAGTAAAAGATTCTAAAGACATTTTTTCTTTAACGTTAGGATTATGTAATTCAGTTTGTAAAATCATAATTGAATAAGTTAAATAAAAAGTTGCATCTGCACTTTCATAAATAGTATTATTATCATTATAATATTTTGCCCCAAAATTTTGTAATATTCTATCTATTTTTTGTCCTTCTCCAGGTAATTGAAAAGTTGATAAATAAAATCTTATTGCAGATACTATTTTCATTCCTTTAAAATTAAATGTTTCTGTAAAATATTTTAATGTCTTTAATGATAAATCATTTTTTTCTCCTAAAAATTCTCCTATTTTTTGTTTATTTAAACTTTGATTTTTTCTCAAAAAATTACTTATTGAATATGCTTCTTTATCTATATTTGATATATCAATATATCTATGTTTTATTAAATAATTTATTCCTCTTATTGGTTTTAAATTAAATTCTTTTGCTGCTTCTTGTAATTCAAATTTTTTTCTTAAATTTAAATCTATTTTTTCTTTTGTTAAAAAATCATTTGGTGTAGTAGTTATTGAATTTATATCATTATTATTATCATCTACTTTTTCTCCTTCATCTTCACCTAAATCATTTAATATATTTTTATTTCTTTTCGATAAAAATTCTATACAATAATCTGATATTGATTCTATTATATTTGTTAATATTTTAAGTGATAAACTTATTAATTCATAATTTTCAGAATCTGAATATGTATTTTGATTTTTCATATATTTACCTTGAACTATATATGTTAATGCTGTTATTATTCTATTTACTAATAATCTTTCATCTGCTTCACAATCATAATTTGCATATAATTCAATAAAATATATTCCTTCCCTTTTAGAAAAGTTTTCTAATATTATTTTTTTTTGTTGAAAATATGAGTTTTCACTTTCTAATATTTTTAAAAATACATTTTGATTAAAAATTCCTATTTGATTTTTTAAATATTCTCTAAAATATGTCCATAATAAAAAAAATACATTTATACTTAATTCAAATATATCCATATATTCACTTAAACAAGTTTGAAATAAACCTTCTGATAAATTATCTCTTATAATTTGAATAAATTGTTTATTATTTGTTAAAGAACTATTATAATTTTCAATTATAAAAATTATTAATTCCAAAGTCATTTTTTTCATTTTTTGAGAATAATTATCTTTAGATAATATACTTGATAAAAACTTAAATATTTCACAACAATTATCATTATCAAAATTTTTTTTTTGAATAATTGTCATTTTATTTTCTTCTTGATTTAATATTTCTTTACATTTATATGAACATATAGGAACTTTTATATCTTTACAATAATAATCTGCTTTTTTTCTACAAATATAACACCAACCGAAACGTCCACTTTCATAATTATATTCATTTAATAGTTTTATATTTGATAATTTTCTATATAAAGGAAGATTAAAATCATTTTTAGTTTTTGGAATTAATGAATTTACTTTATAATTATTATAACTATTTAAATCTCCTTTTGCATCTTGTAAACAAATTAAGTCTACCATTTGTTTTCCAATTCTACATATTAATATATCTAAAGGATTATATTTCAAAACATTTTCAATTAATTTTTTATTTCTTAAATCATTATATATTTTAGTTAATATATCATTATTATATGATTCTGTACTCATATTAGTATCTTTTCTATCTAATGGAAAAATTATAAAATTTTCATTTTTATTATATATTTCTATATAATATTCTTTTATTAGATTTTTTATTTTTTCTTCTATATCTTTATTTTGGTTATTATTTTTTATTTTTGAATATATTTGAAAATAAAAATTTAGTATTTTTATTAAATTATCTTTTGTTAAAAATATATTTTGATTGATTATGATTTCATTTAATACTTCAATTGTTTCTAACCAAATTTCTTCATAACTATTATTTTCTAATGAACATAAGGTTTCAATTATTAGATCAATTATTTTTCTATCTTCACTTATTTCATTTTCTGGTTCTGTTATAATATCATTTTCTTTTGTATTTCCAAGTAAAAAGTTATTTGAAATTAAGACTTTTAAATTCTTTAATACACAATCAGTGATTTTATATGACTCATATTGAAGAGATTTTGCAATTATAGGAAAATATTTATCAGCATTTAAATTGATTTTTTTGTCATTTTCTAATAATTTTGGAAATTTTTTTATATAATCTACAATTTCTTGATAATAATTATTTTTCTTTGATATATAATAATCTATTTGATCAAAAATTTGCTTTAAATGAAGTGAATATAGATTGTATTCATAATCTAATGCTTGATTTTGGTCATTTGACATTTATAATATTCAAATATTAAAAAATTAAAAAACAAAAAAATTAAAGTATAAAAAAATAATTTAAAAAATAATTAATTTATCCTTATATAATAAACTTAAAATAAAATAAAACTTTATTTATAATTATTTCTTTTTTAAATAATAAACATATTAAATAATTATAATTTATAACATTATAAAACTCATTTTAATCATTTCGGAAGAAAATCAAAAAAAAAATAATTCTTTATACATATTTTAAATTAATCAATTCAATTCAATTTAGATTTAAATATTAATGCTTTTTTAAAAAATGAAATCATTAAAAAGAGAAAAGAAAATGAAAATTTTTAATAAAAATGAAAAATTATTAGAAATAAAATATAAAAATTTACTTAATAATTTAACAATAGGAAAATTTGATAAATTAAAATTTGCAATAAAAAAATATAAATTTGAATACAATCAAATTTTAAAAATATTTTTATTATTCTAGAACTAAACGATTTAAAATCTGCTAAATATAGATGTTAATTAATTGTTGATATTATTATTACTTATGATAAAAGATATCCTTATATTGAATTTAATGATGGTGAATGTAATAATTTAATTAATTACAAAGTTAATTATTTTTTAACTGGTAATATAAAGAAATTGAAAAAGAAACTCAAAGTGATGATATTGAAAATACTAATCAAACTTTAAATGATGAAAAAAACTTTAGATTAGAAAAGAATCTTCTTCTTTTGAAAATCTTAAAACTAACCTTGAAATAACCTTGAAAATAATAATTACATTTCTAGAATGGAATATATTGAAAAAAATTTCTTTTTACAGATTTAATAAATTTTGAATAATAATATTCTATTAATTACAAAGAAAAAAATTTTGAAACATATATTTAATATAATAAGGTTTAATAAATAAATAAATACCAAATTTAAATTTTTTCTTAATATTATTTAAATAAATTAAAATTTTAATAATTAACTTTACTCATCATCATCTTCAAATAATCTAGGAGTATTTATATGTTTCAAATCATCCTCATCTTTAAGAGTAGTTCTCTTCTTAGCTTGTCTAACATCAAATAAATGTATTTGAGGAGTAAAAATACCAGTTCTAGAAATATGCTCACGTCTATCAAATTTATTTGAAAAATTAGTATGAGTAACAGAATCTAAAATTCCTATACAATCATTTATATCACTAATAAAATATTTTGCTTTTGATGGTTTTTTTCCAATAGTAGCAGTAATTACTTTAATTTTATTATTAAAATTAGGGAAATATTTTTCAGCTGAATTAAAATAAGAAAACATTTCTTCATCAGTATTATCATCACCAAAAGCAACAATTAAATCAATATTTCTCTTTTTAAATTCTTCTTGTAAGATTTTAGCAACAAAAGATCCTTTATTAACATCTTTAGGTTTAATTTCAAGTGTTCCATTATAATTTTCAATATCTAATTTAGTTGCAAAAATACTCATTAAATGAGTTTTAATTTCATCTGCTTGAATAGGACCAAAGTCACTATCACTTAATTTATAATTCCAAATAATACAAGATTTTTTTTCTATAAAAAAACTACCTTCTGTTTTTTCTGTAAATTCTTTTAATATTTTAATTACTGTATCTCTCCAACTCCAATCTTGAATATCTACTATTTGATTGTATGTTTTTTCTTTGGGAAATTTATAATAAAATCCATTTTCTCCACATAAACCTAAATTAGGGACTTTTGAAAAGAAATTTGATATAAAATCTGTTTCATATTTTGACATTATGAATATTAAATTATTTTCATCTTGAGATAAATTATTTAAAACTTTTAATAAAGCACTTTTTGGAGACATTATATTTTTTTTTGAAGGTGAATTTGTAATTGATGTTGTTTCATCACAAATTGTTTCATTTATTTCTTGTAAAGTATTTTCATAATCTAAAAAAAATATTCTATTTTGTGTTCTACTATAATATTTTGATACTCTTGATGATGAAAGAGGAGAAAATGAATCATTTAATTTCATTATTCCCATATTTAAACCTAAACCAACTTTTATTTTATTTGTTGAGTCATTATGTTTTATTCTTTTTATATCTAAAACAAAATTAGAAACCCATTTTAATACACTTTGACTCTTTATGAAATCATAATCTTTTTCATATCTACTTTTTGATGGTTGCCAATTATAAATTAATTTTAATTTATCTGTAATAAAAGTTGAATCAAATGCATTTGCTTTTATTATACTTGGTACTGACATAGTTGAAGTTATATTTTCTGATAAAATTAAACCATATCTTTGTTTCTCTGTTTTCATTGCTAAAAATTCATTTGCATATATTCCTTGTCCTTCAAAGTATTGTGGATATAATAAAACATGACATTTTTTAAATAAAGCTAATCTTTTATATATATTGAAATTTATGAAATATTCTACTTTTATTATATTATCATTTTTATATTTTTCTTTTAATTTCTTTATTGTTTCATTCACATATTCTTTTGTTATTTTATCACTTGAATTTTCTACTTGATAACATTTAATCCACATTATAAAAGTTGTTTTTGGTATTAAATCTTCATTTTTTTCAAAGAAAGTATCAATAACTCTTAATTTCATACCCAAAGCCCTAATTGCACAAATATTATCAAAACATAATATTTTAAAATTATCATCTGAATCATTTTCAAATTCTTTTTGATATTTTTGACATTCTTCTTCTTTTTCTAAACTTAATAGAAACTCAGGTTCAATTTGTCCTTGCATAATATCAAATAAAATAGTTCTTCCTAAATAATTTATACTAATAAAACCTTTTTTTTGAATTTCATAAAAAAGACCAAAAAATCTTCTTAAAACAGTCATAAAATTTCTAGCATTAGAATAAAAATAAAACCCAATAACATCACATAATAAAATTGATTTAATAATTTCTTGATATCTCGGAAAAGCTTTTACGACATCAGAAGAAGGAAAAGGAGAATGAATATAAATTCCAATAGTAGCATTATTATTTCTTTGCATAATAACATTTGGTACTAATGCTAAAGTAATATCATTTAATATTATTAAATCATTTTCTTTTGATGCATTTGCAATTGATTCAGCATATCTTGAATTAATTTCATAATAACATTGAAAATATTTTTCACATTCACTTAAATATTCATTTTTATAATCAAACATTGAACTTATAAATATTGGAAACATTATTTGGTTTATATAAATTAAATGACCTTCCCAATGTTCTTTTTTAGGATGAATTAAAAAATAATCATTTTCTTCTAATAAATCTTCAATTTCATATAATTCTTCCTCAGTAAAATCAAAATAATTTCTTAACATACCTACCCAAAAAATTTTTATTTTTTTATTCATTTTTAAATGATTAATCATTGCAAAAATTGAAGAATATTCTTCAACTTTAATTTCAAAATTATCATTTTTTTTTTCTATTATAATAGGAAGATAATTAGTTGCCATTATAATTCTTTCAGAAGAAGTTAATTTATTATTTAAAGTAAATTGAATATTATTTATTGTTAAATCAGAAACCATTTTATTATTTTCATAACTAATTAAATCAATTGGTCCTAATGAAGTTGCTATTCCTGATGCAGAATCAATTGATTGTTTTCTTCTATCATTATTAAAATTAAATTTTAAATCTTTCATATTTAAATTATTTAAATTATCATTTTTTTTTTCTTCATTTAAATTCTGATTTTCATTTCCTCCATTAGCTACACCATTATCTTTATTTTCTTCTGCATTTACACCAGTATTATTTGCATTATTATAATTCTTTGGATTTGATAAATATTTTAACAAAAATTTATCATAAATATGAAGTATTATAGAAATTGGTTCTGAAATAGAATCATTAAAAGTAATTTTAGAATCAGTATTTGATATAACTATAAATAAATGAATAAAAAATGAAAATTCCTTGACATCTATTGTTTTCGAATTTAAAAATTTATTAAATAAATTTATAAAAAACTCATTTTTAAATAGTGTATTGCCTACTTCTTTCAAAGGTATTAAAATTAATTTATAATCTTCTTGAATTAATGACATAGATAATATATTTATACCTCTTAAATCATCATAATGAAATGAATTATTTATTATAATATCAATTAATTCTGAATATTTATTATTTAAAATAAAATTTATTAATTGCTTTTTTATTTTTTTTTTTATTCTTTTTTTTATTTCTTTTCCTTTAAATCTTGTTGATTTTTTTTTAATTTATTTTTTTTTAATTATATTTTTATTTTTATTATTTTAATAGTTATTTTAAAAATATTTATAGGTTCTAAAT
>JAEEGK010019104.1_pt1 | contig 14742 bp, 11 predicted proteins | sample 8958771 | NCBI WGS metagenome assembly JAEEGK01 (sample SAMN16246547, study PRJNA631951) | gut metagenome | biome: gut microbiome; feature: rumen; material: SC-attached | host: Bos | place: Iran: Karaj | collected 2018-10 | reverse complement strand
CACCTTCCAGTTAGGAAGAACAATGTAGTCGAGTCCATCGGCTTTTGCCACTGCTGGCGTCACACGATCGTCAGGGGCAATAACCCGCTCTACAAAGCGTCCGTAGAGTAGATAACCAAGAATCAGAGCAACCAAGCTCAGAGCGAATGAAATCATTTTTTTGTATAGTTTTATAAATTCTTCCTGCAAAGGTAAGAAAAAGTTTGGAGAATTTCGTATCTTTGCAAGCAAAAAGTTGAAAATTGAAGCAAATTCTATACATATTTTTATTATTTGGAGCTCTGACATGCCTTGCACAACCCAAGCATGAGGTGCGTGCCGTATGGTTGACAACCATCGGAGGCATCGACTGGCCAAGCACTTATGCGCACGACGGTATGGGCATCCAGACACAGAAGCAACAACTCTGTCAGATGTTGGACCGACTGAAGAAGGCTGGTGTCAATACGGTGATGCTGCAGACGCGTGTGCGTGCCACCACCATCTATCCTTCTGACTTGGAGCCGTGGGATGGTTGTCTGTCTGGCAAGCCTGGTGTATCGCCTGGCTACGATGCCCTGCAAACGGCTATCGACGAGTGTCATCGTAGGGGAATGGAGCTGCACGCCTGGGTGGTAACCATTCCTGTAGGCAAATGGAACACGTATGGTTGTAAGCGTATTCGTCAGCGCTATCCGTCGCTTATCATGAAGATTGGCGACGAAGGCTATATGAACCCTGAGGCTTATGGAACGATTGACTATCTGACGAATATCTGCCAAGAAATAACGGAGCGTTACGATATCGATGGCATCCATCTGGATTATATCCGCTATCCAGAAACGTGGAAGGGCCGTATGTCGGCAGACAATATCACGCGTATCGTGAGGGCTATTAGCTCAAGAGTGAAATCATTCAAGCCATGGGTCAAGATGAGCTGTTCGCCCATTGGCAAATACGACGACCTGTCACGCTACCGCTCCAATGGTTGGAACGCACGTCGCCGTGTGGCTCAGGATGCACAGCTCTGGTTGCGCGACGGACTGATGGACCAACTCTATCCCATGATGTATTTCCAAGGCAACAACTTCTATCCCTTTGCCATTGACTGGCAGGAGAACAGCTACGGACGTACCATCGTATCGGGCTTGGGCATTTATATGCTCGACCCCAAGGAAGGTCGCTTCCAACTACCTGAAATCAAGCGACAACTGAACGTGACGCGACAAATTGGCATAGGTCATTGCTACTTCCGTGCCAAATACCTGTTGGATAACATCAAGGGCGTATTAGACTATGCGACGTGGTTTGACCGCTACCCTGCCCTGATTCCGCCAATGACGTGGGCACAAAGCATGGCGCCAACAGCACCCACCAGCCTACAGGTAAAACACACCACGAAAGGCGACCAGTTGAGTTGGAACGGTGCCAAGGACAGAAGTGACGGTCCATACCTTATATATAATATATATGCGTCGAGGGAGAAACCTGTGGACACCAGCAATCCTGCCAACCTCATAGCGACACGTCATCTGTGGCAGAATTTGTATGTCCCGCATGTGGCAACTCAATCGCGACCTCTCCACTATGCCGTTACAGCCGTTGACCGCTATGGCAACGAAAGTACGGCAATTCAGGAACCTCAGAAGGTGGTGTCAGTCAATCCAGAACGGCGCCCCCTGACACCCATCACTCAAAGACGAAACCCATGGAGAAAATAATATTAGGCATAGACCCAGGTACGAACATTATGGGTTATGGCGTCATCAAGGTCAAGGACAACAAGGTCGAAATGGTGACGATGGGCGTCATTGACTTACGCAAGTTTGGTGACGGCTATCTGAAACTGGGACATATCTTCGAACGTGTTACTGGCATCATTGACGGCTACCTGCCTGACGAAATGGCCATCGAGGCACCGTTCTTGCAGAAGAATGTGCAGACGACGCTAAAGCTGGGACGCGCACAGGGGACGGCGATTGCAGCCGCCATTCATCATGGGGTGCCAGTGCATGAATATGCGCCTATGAAAATCAAGATGGCTATCACAGGCAATGGTGCTGCTTCAAAGGAACAAGTTGCTGGCATGTTGCAGCGCTTGCTGAAATTCGACAAAGAAGCGCTGACGAAATTCATGGATGCAACGGATGCGCTGGGGGCTGCCTACTGTCACTATATGCAAATGAATCGTCCTGAGAGTGATACACACTACAAGGGATGGAAGGATTTTATTATTAAAAATAAGGAACGCGTAAAGAAATAAGCAAATGGGAAAGGTTACTGTCATAGCAGGACGCAACGGAAGCGGAAAGACGCTCTACATAGAACAACTGCGACGCCAGTTGGCCTCGGACCGTGTGCGCTATATCGCCTTCACGGATTCGTATGGCGTAAATGTTGACGGACAATACTACCTGCAACTGCGTTGGAACCAGCACGACATCGACCACGAAACGCCTACTGTTGGCGAACTGCTGCAACGTGCCTACCTGCTGGCTGGTGAAGATACAGAGGAACGCCGGCAGATGCAGCAGCAACTGTATAGCCTGTTCCACATGGACGAATTTCTCGATAAATATATTATCACGTTGTCGAGTGGCGAACTGCGTAAATTCCAATTGACAAAGACACTATTCGCCAATCCAAGCCTGCTCATCATGGACAATCCATTCATAGGACTGGACGCTGAGACGCGCGACCAACTGAAGGAACTGTTGCAGAAGCTGGCAGACGAACGTGAGATGGAGATTATGCTGGTCATTGCCAAGACGGACGACATACCTGCATTTGCCAACGAAATCAAAGAGACGTCGCCTCTGGAAGCCATTCCTGCACACGTACTGTCAGAAGAGAAGTGTGAAGCGATTTTGTCGCTACCCTATCACGACAACGACTACGACTGCCAACGTGTGGTAGATATGAAGAAGGTAAGCATTCGCTATGGCGAACGTACCATACTGAAAGACGTAGACTGGACCATCATGAATGGCGAACGCTGGGCACTGTCAGGACAAAATGGCAGTGGCAAGTCAACGCTGCTTTCGCTCATCTGTGCTGACAATCCTCAGAGCTATGCCTGTGACATCACGCTGTTCGACCGCCCTCGAGGTTCAGGCGAAAGCATCTGGGACATCAAGAAACATATTGGCTACGTATCGCCTGAGATGCATCGTAGCTATAAACGTAACCTGCCAGCCATCCGTATTGTAGCCAGCGGACTGATGGACTCTATCGGACTCTATGCTGTGCCTAACGCACAGGATTACGAAAAGTGTCGTTGGTGGCTCGATATCTTCGGGATTGGCGAGTTGGCAGACAGACCATTCCTACAGCTGTCAAGCGGTGAACAGCGACTGGTGCTATTAGCTCGTGCCTTCGTTAAAGACCCTCAGCTGTTGATACTCGACGAACCCCTACACGGACTCGACCTCTGGAACAGGCGACTGGTTAAAGATGTCATCGAGACATTTTGTCAGCGCAGAAACAAAACGATGATTATGGTAACCCATTATCAGACGGAACTGCCGAATAATATTACACACCAGAAGTTTTTGGCACGAAATTTGTAAATCGATGGTTGTATGACAAGTCAATTTTCACCAAAAGTATCCGAGATTCTCGCCTACTCGCGCGAAGAAGCCGCCCGACTGGCCAGTCAGAGCGTGGCACCAGAGCATCTGCTCTTAGGCATGCTACGTTTGAAGGACGGGCCCGTCATCAACGTGTTCCAACGCCTGGACATCAATCTGATGAGTGTCAAGACGGAATTGGAAACCCGTGTGCGCGAAGATGAAATAGGACGACCTATCTACACACAACAATTAGTTTTAAATGATAAGGCCAGCAACATTCTGAAACTGGCTGTGCTTGAAGCCCGTCTGCAGCGTACCACACGCGTGGAGGAGCAGCATTTGCTGTTAGCTATTCTGCATGATCAGTCGGACACTGGAGCCAAACAAGTATTAGAGATGAACAACATGAACTACGAAGACGCGCTGACCATGTTCAGCGTGAAGAACGGTATAGGACTGCCTGAAGAAGACTACGAAGAAGAGGAGCAGAACGACACTTCTGGTAATGCGTCCAGCGGTTCAGCCACTGGTAAAACGACCACAGCGACACAGCAGAAAACCAAGTCGAAGACCCCCGTCATCGACAACTTCGGTACCGACCTTACCAAACATGCACAAGAAGGTAAGCTGGATCCCTGTGTGGGTCGTGAACGCGAAATACAACGTGTCATAGAAATCCTTGGACGTCGCAAGAAGAATAATCCTATTCTGATTGGCGAACCTGGCGTTGGTAAGAGTGCCATCGTTGAAGGACTGGCACAGATGATAGTCAGTCAGCACTGCTCACCCATGCTTTTTAACAAGCGTCTGGTAACGCTGGACATGACTGGCGTGGTAGCTGGTACGAAATATCGCGGACAATTCGAGGAACGTATGAAGATGCTGGTGAAGGAACTGGAACAGAATCCAGACATCATCATCTTTATAGACGAAATTCACACCATGATAGGTGCCGGGGCTGCCGCAGGTACAATGGATGCAGCCAACATCTTGAAACCAGCATTGGCGCGTGGTACCATACAGTGTATTGGTGCTACCACACTGGACGAATATCGTAACTCCATCGAAAAGGATGGTGCCTTGGAACGTCGTTTCCAGAAGGTACAGGTAGAGCCTACCACCAACGAGGAAACGCTACAGATACTGAAGAACGTCAAAGGACGCTACGAATATCATCACCACGTAACCTATACGGATGAAGCTCTGGAAGCTTGTGTCAAACTGACAGACCGTTACGTGAATGACCGCTTCATGCCCGATAAAGCCATCGATGCACTTGACGAAGTAGGTTCTCGCGTACATCTTCAAAATGCCGACCTGCCACCTGAGATTGCTGAGATGGAAAAGGAAATCAAGGAAATTAAGGAACGCAAGACCCAAGCTGTAAGCAATCAGAATTTTGAGCTGGCTGCAAGCTATCGTGATCGCCAGACAGAATTGGAACGCCAATTGCAGGAAATGAATCGCAAATGGTTGGAAGGCGAAATTGACGTGCGTCAGGAAGTGACTGCCGAACAGGTGGCTGAAGTGGTTTCGATGATGACGGGGGTACCTGTTCAGCGCATGGCTCAGGAAGAAGGTATCCGCCTGAAAGGTATGGCTCAGGAACTGAAACAACAGGTCATTGCTCAGGATAAGGCTATCGACAAGATGGTGCGTGCCATTCAGCGTAACCGCGTAGGACTGAAAGAACCCAACCATCCTATTGGTGTGTTTATGTTCTTAGGACCTACTGGTGTGGGTAAGACCTATCTGGCTAAGAAACTGGCAGAATTCATGTTTGGTTCGTCTGATGCGCTGATACGTATCGACATGAGCGAATATACTGAGTCGTTCAATGTCAGCCGACTGATTGGCGCGCCTCCAGGATACGTAGGTTATGAGGAGGGTGGACAACTGACAGAACGTGTGCGTCGTCATCCCTACTCGATTGTACTGCTCGACGAAATCGAGAAAGCGCATGGCAACGTCTTTAACCTGCTGCTGCAGGTATTGGACGAGGGACGACTGACAGATGGCAATGGACGATTTGTGGATTTCCGCAATACCGTTATCATCATGACTTCGAATGCCGGCACACGTCAGCTGAAGGAGTTTGGTCGAGGCGTAGGTTTCAGCGCCACATCGTCATCGGCATTGGCCCTGAACGAACAAGATAAGGAACACGCACGACAGATTGTGCAGAAAGCACTGTCGAAGCAGTTCTCGCCAGAGTTCCTGAACCGATTGGATGAAATCATCACTTTCGACCAGTTGGACCTTGATGCCATCAAGCAGATTATCGACGTAGAACTGAAAGGACTCTATAAACGCATCAACGAGATGGGATTCCATGTAGAACTGAGCGACGAAGCCAAACAGTTTGTAGCAGAAAAGGGTTACGACGTCCAGTTTGGAGCACGTCCACTGAAACGAGCTATCCAGACATATATTGAAGATGGCATTTCAGAGCTCATCGTCAATGGAGAATTACCACCTGAATCTACCATCAAAATTGACAAGATGGAAGGAAAAGAAGAGTTGTCGTTCACAAAGTGAGCGACAATTCTTTTTTTTGCTATCAAAATGTCACTTTCCTTGTTCTCGCACACATAAAGTCTGCATAAAAATATCATTTTCACTTGATTTATATCAATTAAGTAGCAAAACGTAAGCGTTTTCGTGAAAAAAGTGACAAAAAGTTTTGGAATGATGGATTTTTGATATAATTTTGCAACCGCAAACGAGAAAATTTAACTTCAATCATTAGTATAAACTTTAAAAAGTAAAAAGATTATGAATGCAGCACAAGTTGTAGAGAATCTGAAACAGAGATTTCCCAATGAGCCCGAGTACATCCAGGCCGTAAGTCAGGTACTTCCCACCATCGAGGAAGAGTACAACAAGCACCCCGAGTTTGAAAAGGCCAATCTGATTGAGCGCCTTTGCATCCCCGATCGTGTTTGCGAATTCCGCATCACATGGGTTGACGACCAAGGTAAGGTACAGACCAACATGGGTTATCGTATTCAGCACAACAACGCTATTGGCCCGTACAAAGGTGGTCTCCGTTATCACAAGAGTGTAAATCTGGGTATTCTGAAGTTCTTGGCTTTCGAACAGACCTTCAAGAACTCATTGACAACACTTCCTATGGGTGGTGCTAAGGGTGGTTCAGACTTCTCTCCACGTGGCAAGAGCGACGCTGAGGTTATGCGTTTCTGCCAGGCATTCATGAATGAACTGTATCGCGTAATCGGTCCTGATGAGGACGTTCCCGCTGGTGACATCGGTGTTGGTGGTCGTGAGGTTGGCTATCTGTATGGACAGTATAAAAAGCTGACCCACCAGTTCCAGGGTGTGCTGACTGGTAAGGGTATCCCCTTCGGTGGTTCACTGATTCGTCCTGAGGCTACTGGTTACGGTACGGTATACTTCCTCGTTTCTATGCTCGCTACTCGTGGCATCGAACTGAAGGGTAAGAAGGTGCTGATTTCTGGTTCTGGTAATGTTGCTCAGTATGCTACTGAGAAGTGCATCCAGCTCGGTGCTACCGTTCTGACTCTCTCTGACTCAGATGGTTACATCTACGACCCAGATGGTATCGACGAGGCTAAGCTCGCTTATGTTAAGGAGCTGAAGAACGTTGAGCGTGGACGTATCAAGGAGTATGCTGAGGAGTATCCCAATGCAGTATATCACGCTGGTGAGCGTCCCTGGCACGAGAAGGCCGATATCGCTCTGCCTTGCGCTACACAGAACGAAATCAACGGCGAGCAGGCTCAGGCTCTCGTAGATAATGGCGTTATCGCTGTTGCTGAGGGTGCTAACATGCCTTCACTGCCTGAGGCTATCAAGATCTTCCAGGATAACAAGCTGTTGTATGCTCCTGGTAAGGCTTCTAACGCTGGTGGTGTATCAGTTTCTGGTCTTGAGATGTCACAGAACTCTGAGCGTCTGTCTTGGACTGCCAAGGAGGTTGACGACTATCTGAAGCGCATCATGAACGACATTCACGAGAACTGCGTGAAGTACGGTACACAGGCTGATGGTTACATCAACTATGTGAAGGGTGCTAACGTAGCCGGATTCATGAAGGTTGCAAGTGCCATGATGAGCCAGGGTATTGTGTAATACAAGAACGTTAAAATACAACACAATTCATAGCTAAACCAAGGAATGGTGCGGTTTTTCTTCGAAGAATTGCACCATTCTTATTTTTTTTTTGTAAATTTGCAGGCAAAATTAAAAATACGATAAGATTATGCTTACACTAAAGCTCATTACTGAGGAAACAGACCGCGTGATTCGCGGATTGGAAAAGAAACACTTCAAGGGTGCACGCGAGGCTATCGACGAGGTGCTTAGCGTTGACAAGAAGCGCCGTGAGGCCCAGCAACAGCTGGACAAGAACCTGAGCGAAGCCAAGAAGATGGCCGCCCAGATTGGTGGACTGATGAAAGAAGGCAAAAAGGCCGAGGCTGACGCTATCAAGGCACAGGTTTCAGAGATGAAGGAAACCAACAAGCAACTGGAGGAAACCATGACGAAGGCTCAGGAGGAAATGACACGTCTGTTGTGCCAGATTCCTAACATTCCTTACGACGAGGTGCCTGAAGGAAGTGCCGCTGAGGACAACTACGTGGTAAAGTCGAACCTGAAGGAGTGTACCGACAAGGATACCGTTGGCAATTGGGACGTGAACCCACAGTTGGGTCTGGCTAATCCACTGCCCCACTGGGAACTCGCTAAGAAATACAACCTCATCGACTTCGACCTAGGCGTGAAGATTACAGGTGCAGGTTTTCCCGTATATATCGGCAAGGGAGCTCAGTTGCAGCGTGCACTGATCAACTTCTTCCTGGACGAGGCTCGCAAGAGTGGATACACAGAGATTATGCCTCCTACAGTGGTGAATGCTGCCTCAGGTTATGGAACGGGTCAGTTGCCCGACAAGGAAGGTCAGATGTATCATTGCGAGGTAGATGATTTCTATCTCATTCCTACCGCTGAGGTGCCCGTAACGAACATCTATCGCGACGTGATTTTGGACGAGGCCCAATTGCCCATCAAGAACTGCGCCTACACCGAATGTTTCCGCCGCGAGGCTGGCTCATATGGTAAGGATGTTCGCGGTCTGAACCGTCTGCATGAGTTCTCGAAGATTGAAATTGTACGCATCGACAAGCCCGAACACTCAAAGGAGAGTCATAAGGAGATGCTGGAGCATGTAGAGGGATTGCTGAAGAAACTGGAACTGCCCTATCGCATTCTGTTGCTTTGTGGTGGTGATCAGAGCTTTACTTCCGCTATCTGCTATGACTTCGAGGTTTACTCAGAGGCTCAAGGTCGCTGGCTCGAGGTATCAAGCGTCAGCAACTTCGATACTTATCAGGCCAACCGTTTGAAGTGCCGCTATCGCAATGCCGAGACCAAGAAGACTGAGCTCTGCCACACGCTGAACGGTTCAGCACTGGCTCTGCCCCGCATCGTGGCCGCAATCCTGGAGAACAACCAGACAGAAAACGGCATCAAAATTCCACGTGCATTGGTTCCTTACACGGGTTTCGAAGTGATAGATTAATAGAATAAAGTGTTAGATAAATATAATTTCAAGTATTTTTCTTTGCAATTCAATATACTTTTTGTATTTTTGCATGCAGAAATAAACGAAAGAAAGTTAATTATTTACCCTAAAACCCTATAATATGGACAAAAATCAGAAGTATGTCATCACAATCAACCGTGAATTAGGTAGTGGTGGACGCACAGTCGGCAGAAAGCTGGCCGAGAAACTGAATGTAGCTTACTATGATAAGCTGCTGATTAACGAACTGAAAAGTAAATTCCAACTGGACACCAACCAGATTGAGAAACTGAAGAGTGGTAAGAGCGACTGGTGGCGCGAGTTCATTAATGCAGCCATGTATATGGGTCAGGGCATGAACGAACTATGGTACTATCAGCGCATGACCGGTCAGGACGGTTCGCTGATAACCAGTAGCGATATGTTCAAGGTTGAGAAGGAAATTCTTGAAAAGGCTGCTGAGGAATCATCTTGTGTGATTGCAGGACGTTCGGGTTTCAGCATCTTCGCTAACCACCCCAACCACTTGAGCATCTTCATTCAGGCACCTCTGGAGCTCCGCATCCAGCGTATCATGGGCAAGCAGAACCTGACACACGAAGAGGCTGAGAAGGTGATTCAGAAAGTGGACGGTATGCGTGAGGCTTACGTGAAGAAATATACAGGAACCTCTCGTTACGACACTCGTAACTATGACCTTGTATTCAACATTGCTGGCAAGACTGAGGACGAGATTGTAGAGCAGATTCTCCAGTTCATTGGATAATCAGCGTTTCTTCTACATCATGAATAATGTCAAAAAGCAAAAGAATGTGATGATTTCTTTTGCTTTTTGGTTTTATTTTGGTAACTTTGGCTTCGCCGAACTTACCGAGCACTCGAAAATGCAAGAATAATAAGCTTTTTCTTTGCATTTTTCTCGTTTTTTAGTAACTTTGCAACCAAATTGCAAACCAAACAAAGGAATTATGAATAAAATTGTAAGGAAAGAACAATTTTCTGAAAAAGTCTTTCTCTTTGAAATCGAAGCTCCGCTGATTGCCAAGAGTCGCAAGGCGGGCAATTTCGTAATCGTTCGTGTAGACCAGAAGGGTGAGCGTATGCCCTTGACCATTGCTGGTGCCGATATTGACAAAGGCACCATCATACTGGTGGTACAGATGGTCGGTCTATCATCAAAGAAGCTCTGTGCACTGAACGTGGGCGACAGTGTAGCCGATGTCGTAGGTCCTTTGGGTAATCCTACCCACATCGAGAATTACGGTACAGTGGTATGTGCCGGTGGTGGACTGGGTGTAGCTCCTATGTTGCCCATCATCCAGGCTCTGAAGGCAGCAGGCAACCGTGTACTTTCTGTAATGGCTGGTCGTTCGAAGGATTTGATTATCCTAGAAGATAAAGTTCGTGAATCGTCTGACGAGGTCATTATCATGACCGACGACGGTTCATACGGCGAGAAAGGTGTAGTAACCGTTGGTATTGAGAAATTCATTGAACAGGAGCCTCATGTAGATAAGGTATTTGCCATTGGCCCTCCTATCATGATGAAGTTCTCAAACCTTACCGCCCAAAAACACGGCATTCCCTGTGAGGTATCGCTGAACACCATTATGGTGGACGGTACAGGTATGTGTGGTGCATGTCGTCTGACCATTGGTGGTAAGACCAAGTTTGTCTGCATTGACGGTCCTGAGTTCGATGGTGCTCTGGTTGACTGGGACGAGATGTTCAAGCGCATGAACACCTTCAAGCGTGAGGAACAGGAAGAACTGGCCCACTACGAGGAGCACTTATGCACAGGTAGCGATTCAGTTGCTACCAACGCTCCTACTACCGATGTCGTGATGGACAGTGACCCCACCAATGATACCATTGAAGTTCTGACCGACCGTGACGCCGAATGGCGTAAGGAACTGCGTGCTTCGATGAAGCCCAAAGAGCGTACGGCCATTGAGCGTGTGGTAATGCCTGAGCTTGATCCCGTTTATCGTGCGACCACTCGTACAGAGGAAGTAAATATCGGACTGACCAAGGAGATGGCAATGACTGAGGCTAAGCGTTGTCTGGACTGTGCCAAGCCATCGTGCGTAGAGGGTTGTCCTGTGAACATCAATATCCCATCGTTCGTAAAGAACATTGAGCGCGGTCAGTTCCTAGCTGCTGCCAAGGTATTGAAGAACACCTCTGCCCTACCCGCTGTATGCGGTCGTGTTTGTCCTCAGGAGAAGCAGTGTGAGAGCAAGTGTATCCACCTGAAGATGAACGAGCCCGCTGTAGCTATCGGTTATTTGGAGCGTTTCGCTGCCGACTACGAGCGTGAAAGCGGCAACATCAGTTTGCCTGAGATTGCTCCTGCCAACGGCATCAAGATTGCTGTCGTAGGTTCTGGTCCTGCAGGACTGAGCTTCGCTGGCGATATGGTGAAGAAGGGTTACGATGTATATGTTTTCGAGGCACTACACGAGATTGGTGGTGTGCTGAAATACGGTATTCCAGAGTTCCGTCTGCCTAACAAGATTGTTGACGTAGAAATCGAGAACCTCGCCAAGATGGGTGTTCACTTCCAGACCGACGTGATTGTAGGCAAGACCATTAGCGTGGAGACATTAGAGAAACAAGGATTCAAGGGCATTTTCGTAGGTTCTGGTGCAGGTCTGCCTAACTTCATGGGTATTCCTGGTGAGAACGCTATCAACATCATGTCATCAAACGAGTATCTGACTCGTGTGAACTTGATGGATGCAGCCAACCCAACAACAGATACACCTATCAATTTGGGTAAGAACGTACTCGTAGTTGGTGGTGGTAATACCGCTATGGACTCTTGTCGTACTGCAAAACGCCTGGGTGGTAATGTTACCCTGGTTTATCGTCGTTCAGAACAGGAGATGCCTGCACGTCTGGAGGAGGTGAAGCACGCTAAGGAGGAAGGAATCTCATTCCTCACACTGCACAATCCTATCGAGTATATTGCCGATGAGCAAGGTGCTGTGAAGCAGGCTGTTCTGCAGGTTATGGAGCTGGGCGAGCCTGATGCTTCTGGTCGTCGTAGTCCAGTTCCCGTAGAAGGTAAAACCATTACACTGGACGTTGACCAGGTTATCGTAGCCGTTGGTGTTTCGCCCAACCCATTGGTTCCAAAGTCTATTGAAGGACTGGAACTGGGTCGCAAGAATACCATCGTGGTAAACGAGGGCATGCAGTCGGCTCGTAGTGAAATATTTGCAGGTGGCGATATCGTTCGTGGTGGTGCTACTGTCATTTTGGCTATGGGTGACGGTCGTCGCGCTGCTCAGAACATGGATGAATACCTCCAGAAAAAATAATGTGCTTTGCGGTTCTGCCGCAAAGATAATATTATGAACGGACTATATACCATCGTATTGCTCATACTAAGCAACGTGTTTATGACACTTGCTTGGTATGGGCATTTGAAACTCCAGGAAACGGGTACTTCAAGCAACTGGCCCCTGATTGGTGTCATCACCTTTTCGTGGATGATTGCCTTTTTTGAGTATTGTTGTCAGGTGCCCGCCAATAGATTGGGCTTTGTGGAGAACGGCGGTCCCTTTAACCTCATACAGTTGAAGGTGATTCAGGAATGCATTTCGCTGGCTGTTTTCTGCGTGATAGCCAACATCATGTTCCAAGGTACGCATCTGCACTGGAACCATATCCTGGCTTTCGTACTAATCATTTGTGCAGTCTATCTGGTGTTTATGAAATGATTCTCGAGGAGAAACTTTGGAAGAGCTTTAACAAGGCTTTAGGAAAATATCAACTGATCGACGAGGACGATAAAATCCTCGTCGGTTTGTCTGGTGGCAAGGACTCGCTGTGTCTGCTGGAATTTCTGGCGCGTCGCTCCAAAATCCATGTGCCCCACTTTACGGTTGAAGCGCTACATGTCCGTATGGAGAACATCCATTACGAAACGGACACCTCCTATCTCCAGTCATTTTGCGATAATCTTGGTGTACCTCTCCACATCGCCACCACATCGTTCGTCACCAATCCTAATGCAAGTGCAACCATTTCAGATGGTTTTCCATCGGGTAAACAAAAACCCGCTTGTTTCCTTTGTTCTTGGCAACGACGTAAGCAGCTGTTTAATCTGGCTCAAGAATTAGGTTGTACGAAAATTGCCTTAGGTCATCATCAGGATGATATTATCCATACGGCCTTGATGAACCTAACCTTCCAAGGACATTTCTCCACCATGCCAGTTAAATTGAAGATGCGGAAAATGCCACTCACCGTTATTCGTCCACTCTGTTTGTGTCAAGAAGACGATATCCGTGTCTATGCCGAACAGCAAAACTATGAAAAACAACTGAAACTATGTCCCTATGAGCGTGAGACCAATCGAACGACAGCTCAAGAACTTTTTGACCGTATGCAACAACTGAATCCAGAGGCTCGTTACAATATTTGGGGGGCACTTGAAGCAGAAGGAAAGCTTGTAGAGTATTAAATAAATTTAATTGTCAATTCACAAATATACATTATTTATATTTATTTCGTATCTTTGCCTTATTAAATAACTAATTTGTAATACTATGGCAAAGAAACATTTCCCCGAATCAGAATTGATTATCAATGGTGATGGCTCATGTTTCCATCTTCATCTGAAGCCCGAATTCCTGGCTGACCGTGTTGTTCTTGTTGGCGACCCTGCCCGTGTGAATACCGTTGCTGCTCATTTTGACAGCATTGAGCATGAGGTAAGCAGTCGCGAGTTCCATACCATCACAGGTATGTATAAAGGAAAGCGCATTACCTGCCAATCGCATGGTATTGGTTGTGACAACATTGATATCGTCGTGAACGAGCTTGACACATTGGCAAACATCGACTACAACACTCGCGAGGAGAAGCCTGAACACCGCACTCTGACAATGGTACGTATCGGTACCTGTGGTGGTTTGCAACCTTTTACACCTACAGGATCGTTCATCGCTTCTGTTAAGAGTATCGGTTTCGATGGTCTGCTAAACTTCTATGCAGGACGTAACGAGGTGTGCGACCTGAAGATGGAAGAGGCATTCAAGAAGCACATGGATTGGAACCCTATCAAGGGTGCTCCTTATGTAGCTGTAGCAGATCGTGAACTCATCGACCGTATTGCTGCAGACGATATGGTAAAGGGTTACACTGTAGCCTGCGGTGGTTTCTATGGTCCTCAGGGACGTCAGCTCCGCGCTGCTGTGGGTGATCCAGACCAGAACAAGAAGATTGAAGCCTTCGAGTATGAGGGCATGAAGATTTGTAACTTCGAAATGGAGTCTTCTGCTTTGGCTGGTCTTGCAGCCCTGTTGGGTCACCACGCTATGACTTGCTGCATGGTAATTGCTAACCGTTTTGCCAAGAAGATGAATACCGATTATAAGAGCTCTATCGATACTATTATCCAGAAGGTTCTCGACCGCATCTAAATGAACGAAACAATATGTGCTTTGGCCACCGCCCCTGGTGGTGCATTAGGAATTATCAGAATCTCAGGTGTTCAGGCACTTGAGATTCTTTCTCGTATATTTACCAAAGACCTCACGACGGCTCAGCCCAATACCATTCACTATGGTCACATCGTAGAGAATTTGGCAATTCCGTCTTCACAACTCATTG
>JAEEGK010019099.1_pt1 | contig 14744 bp, 8 predicted proteins | sample 8958771 | NCBI WGS metagenome assembly JAEEGK01 (sample SAMN16246547, study PRJNA631951) | gut metagenome | biome: gut microbiome; feature: rumen; material: SC-attached | host: Bos | place: Iran: Karaj | collected 2018-10 | reverse complement strand
AATTAAATAATAACAAATAAACATTTTAGAAAAAATATAATAAGTTTCTAATTGCATCATAACAAAATTATCTTTATTTAACATTTCAATATTATATTCAGGAGTTCTATTTGTATTATTTTTAAATTCTTTATATAAAGTATTTAAAGTAGTATACATACTAACAAGAACAGTTTGAAACCCTTCATTATTTAATCCATGACCAATTTTTCTACATTCATTTAAAATAGAATCATAAGTAATATCTTCTAATAATTTAATATCATTTAATCTTCTATCATTTTTATTATCATTTAAAAATTTAGCATAATTTTCACAAAAATAACTTCCTTCAGTTTTATGTTGAAAATCAATTAAATTTTTCATTTTTTTATCAGCAATACCTAAAATTAAAGTATCAACAGTAGGTTTAAATTCAGGCCAACATTGACTTAATTCTAAAAACATTTCATGTTTACTAATTCCTTCATCATATTGAACTTTTAATTGACCACAAATTTCAGAATAAGGAGTTGATTGATAAATAGTATAAAATTCTTCATTTCTTAAAATAGACATTAGCAAATCTAATAACATTTCATTTGGAAATTTAATTTCTGCAAATAAACTTCTGAAAGTTGACATTATAGTAATAAATGAATTAACTAAACTAAAAGAATATTTATAATATATTATTGCCATTACTATTAATAATACTCCTAATAGTGTTAAAGCTAAAAATAATTGTATATATAATAAAGGTTTTGATAATAATCTATTTCCAATCATTCCTATTGGATTTTGTTTTACTTCTTTTATATTTCCAGTATTCATTAAATTTATACTACTTGTAAATGTTGAAGCTGTTATATTTGTTCTAGTTGTATTTGTATTATTTACTAAATTTCTTGTTATTATTGTTGTATTTCCTTGTGTTTTTTTTTTCCTATTTCTATCAAAATTAAAACTTGTTATTACACTTTCACTGTTTTTCCCCTTCTGTTCTATATTACTTATTCTTTTTGATATTGTTGGAATTGATACTGAATAATGATTTTTATTTATATTATTTATATTTTTAAATGTTGTTCCTTTTATTAAAGATGCTATTATTGTTTCATTTTTATTTGTATTTATTTCTTCTGGGACTCTTATTATATCATGAAAAGGGATTTTATATTTTATAGGTAAAGATTTTACTTTTATTTGATTAAAATTTTCTATTTTATCTGACATTATATATTTAATTGTTGATACTTGTTCTAAATCATTTTCGAATTCTAATTTAGATAATAATTCTTTTGCTTTTGAATTCTTTTGATTATTATCAATGAATTCATATATTAAAACAGTTTTTTTATGAAGATAATTATTAAAAAATCTCAATTGAGTAAAAGCAATAAAATACCTAGCAAATAATTTTTGTGTTTGAAAATAAAAAAGAAAGAAACAAATTAAGGAATAAACAAAAAAAACTCCAATAATAAGAACAATAGTTCTAGTGATTCCTCTTTGAGAACTGATTTTTTTATCTAAAGCTTTAGTGCCATAATAATTAGTAATTTCATTATTATAATATTTATAACTTGCTAAAAAATTAATTAAAAAACCAACATAACCAGAAGCAGAATAATAATAATCTAAAGGATGAATATCAACTTCTTTAACCATATCTAAATTATAATAATAATCACTTCTATTATAATAAATTGGAATTGGTGGATTTAAAGTAGCAGGAGATAATAATTCAGTTAAATGAATTGAAGACATTTGTTCTATTGTTTCTACTTTAAATCCTAATTGATTTGGTATTTTATATAAAACTTCTTTTTTATATAAATCAAAAAAATAAGGATCTGTTCCTACTACTCTACTTGTGTAAAATTGATAAAATTTAATAAAATATGAATTATAATCATATATCCTTCTTATTAATTTTTCGGAATGAAATTCAAATGTGTTATTAAAGTAATCTTCTATTATTTTTGGTTGTAATTTATTTCCTTGTAATTGCATGTATACTACTTTAGATAATACATCCATTAATGTTAAACCTACCATTTCAAAATTTATATGTCCTCTAAAGTAATTTTCTTGATCTGCTAAACTCTTTATTTTATATACCATCATTACTATAAATATAATTGGAAAAACAAAATATAAAATTGAAGCTATATATCTTATATAAAATTTATCTTGTTTAATAATAAAATATCTATTTACATCTATGTTATTGTTTGAATTTATTGATTCTTTAATATTAAATATTCCATCATTTAAAGAAAATAAATTTGATTCTCTCTTTTTATCTTCTTCTAATAAATAATTTAATTCATTTCTTTCTTTTCTTAATTCTGAATTTGGAACTAAAGTAGTATTAAAAAATTTCTTTAAAATATAATATGAAAGTTTATTTGAATATAAAATTTTTTGATTAAGTGAAGTATGTAATATTTTTTCTACTATTTTATTTGAACTATCGTTTATGAGTGAATCATTTGTTTTAGAAATAAATGAATCTACTAATGAAACTTCTAACGTTGAATTTTCTGTAGTAATTAATTGTTTTGAATTTCCTTTTATTGAAATATTTATTATAAATAAATAATACATTTTTTTTTGAAAATTTTCTCTTTTCATTTCTCTTTGTTCATAATATATACTAATATAAAATTTTATTTTTGATTGAATTATATTTTCTTTAATTTCTCTTATTTCTATTATTGATTTTGAAAAAGAATCCTCTCCAATTAATCCTATTTTATCATTAAAAATATTAATAATATTTTCATAAATATTTAATAATTCATTTTTTATTTTTCCTTTTTCTTCTAATTTTTCTAAATTAAATAAATCTTTAACATTAATTCTATTTTCTTTTAAAACTTCATATTTTAAATGAAAAAAATCTTCAAATCCTCTACTTAAAGAAGCAATTCTTCCATTATTATTAGTAAATAATATACAAGAACCACATAAATCATCATATTGATTATTTTCTAAAGTATTATTTTTTTTCTTTTTCTTTTTATCTTCTTTAATATATATTTGTTCTTTAGAAGGTTTTAATTTAAGAAAAAGAACCATTCCTAAAGTTGTATAAAGAGAAATTCCTTCTGCATCAAAAGGAACTACATATTTATCTTTATCTATAAGACAAAAATTATCTATTTTTATTATATCTTTTCCATTTCTTAAAAAATCAGTTATTGTAAATTTATATGATTTATAAAAAGATTTTGCAAATAAAGTTTTAATATCTAATAATTTAAATTGATTTGATGTATATCTTAATTTAGTAATTAATTCTGGTGAAGCATATTTAACTTTAAGATTAATATCTTTAATTAAAAATTTTACTTTAAATAAAAGTAAATAAATGTCTTTCATATAAATTTCTATTAAAGAACTACTTTGTAAAGAAAAAAATTTATTAAAACTAGAATTTAAATTTTGAGGAACTTCACCATAAACATAATCAAAATATAAAGAAAATTTTTCTTTAGAATAAGGAATATTACATTTAGTAGATTCAAATAGATTCATAATTTTATAATTTAAAATTTTATATTCTTTAATAAATGAATTAATCATATTTGAAAAAGTAGAAAAGTGAACAAATTCACTATTAAAACAACTCATAATATCTTTAATAGTCTTTAAAGAGGCTTTTATTAAATTTTCAGCATATACAATTTTCCCAATAATATCATTATTAGAACTTAATAAACTTAAAGTTTTATGTTCTTTTCTTTTATAAAAAGATAATATTGTTGATATTAAAAATTCTATTTGATAACAATATAAACTTTTTCTACTTTCAGTATCAATTGCATTTGTTTTTTCAATTAAATATAAACATTTAACATAATTTCTTTCAAAAAGTAAATGAAATGTAATTGTTATAAATAATTTAGGAACACTTTTTTCTCTTCTGTTTATTTGAAATGAATCATAAAGAGTTGATATTTCATTATATAAATATTTATATAATAAAGGAAAATCATTTTGTATAAATTTACAATTTCATTTTTTTTTTTTTTTCAAAAAAAATGTCCATTTCAAAATTAAATTCATGGAAAGAATATATATAACAATAATAACAATTTTTATCTTTACATTTTGGAACATGAACTAATTTTTCTATATTATGATTTAATTTTAATAAAACTTTTTTTAATAAATTAATTCTATCTCCAAAATAAAGAATATTAAAAAAATTTACCATATTATAATCAAAATTTCTTAAATTTTTTGAATGAAAAGTTGAAACTTTTTCAATCATATTTTTACCATCAACATAAAAATAAATAATTGTAACTACAAAAGCTAAATTTATTTCAACTACAAATTTCAATATTATAATTCCTATATCTTTTTGAAGAACTGTTAATTCTTTTGGATCTTCATAATAAAAAATCCATTCAATTAAACAAGAAAAAAAACATAATGTAAGTAAAAACCTTTTTATAAATTCTAAACTATATCTATTATAATATTTATTAAAAGTAAAAAAATCATTTAAATATATTATGACATATATTCCTCTAATTATATTTTTTATTATAATATAATTTTTAAATTTTAAATTTAATTCTAATTGAACAAATCCTTGAATGATAGATAAAATAGAAGTGAAAAAATCTATTTTATTTAAAGGATTAATTTGAAGAGAATTATTATGAATAAACATTGGAATATTAACAAAAATTGTACAAATATATATATTTGAATAAATTAACATTATTAAAAATAATCCAATAATAACCAACAAAAAAATATATAAAGCTAAATTCAAATCTTCTTTTTTTTTATTAGAAATAATTTCTGCAATTATTGAATAAATATATTGATTAAAAGCGTAAAATATATAAAATAAAGGAATTACATATATTTTTGTTAATAATGGATGTTTTATAATAATTCTATAAAAACAAAAAATAAAATAAAGAATTGTTAAAATAATTAAGAAAAATACTAATATTATTATGTAAAAATTATACATTTTTGAACAAGACAATATTTCACATAAAGTAAATTTTCTTACCCAATATGAAATTCCTTTTTTATGGGAAATATTCCAATCGTGTGTTATTATAAATAAAGGTAGAAATTTTAAAACTAACATAATTCCATAAAAAGATTTATTTTTTGGTAAAGTTTTTGATAAAAGTAAAAAAAATTTAGTTTTTTCTTTGATTTTCTCATCCATTTATTTAATTATATAAGTTCTATCTAAAATCAATAATAAAGTTGGAAAAATATTATAAGAAAATAAAAAAAATTATTAATAATTTCAAGTGATATTAAAAAAATAATGATTGAAAATATTGAAATTTAAATATAATTATTTTAACATTTATATAAAAGGACTCCAAAATGACCAAGATAACCATATAAACAAGCTTCTTTTTGTGATTTAACATTAAAAGAAAAATCTTGTCCTATTATACAAATCCATGTAGGTCCATTATCTTTTTCCATATCTGATTTTAATATTCTTGCTGCTTCTTCAAAATTTGGTTGTCCTTCTACATTCAAATATTTATCATATATATTTGATATTTTATCTTGACAATATGAAAATAAATCTACATCCATTTCACATATTATTGGATGAATCTTTTTTATTACATTATTATATTCTTTATTTTCTACTAATTCTTTTAAATTATAATCTGAATAATCTAAATCTCCTAATTTTGCAGTTAGATTTGATGACATATTTTATTTTATTTTATTTATTTGAAACAATAAAAAACTAGATTATATTATTTAATTAAGTATATATTAATCTACATTTTTAATATTATATAAAGGAATTCCACTAAATTTATTTAACCTAGCATTCCAAACAGCAGCAACAATCATAAAAAAATTTCCAGGATAAATAAAAAATCTCATAAAGGTATTTTCAAAATACTTTCCTAAAATAATTAAAAGAGCTGAAAAGAATCCTAAAATAAAGGGAGGATGACTGAATTTTTTTTTTTTAATAAACAAAGAAAAAACACTAATGGCCATTAATAAACAAGTGATAGGAAACATATATTTAGAAAGATTAGAAATAGTAACTCCAAAAGCACCTAATAAACTAGTAATAGTACTTACATAAATTTGAGTACAAGCACCTCCAGAACAAATTATCATCATATTTGATAAATATGTTAACAGTGGTGCTATTAATGATGATATAAATGCAAAATATGTTGATTTTACTTTTTCTTTTTCTTTTATAGAAAAAATTGATAATTGTCTTATTAAAGAATATATTATACACCATGTAAATATTATTATTAAAGTTTGGATTAAGGAAAATAAATATTCATCATTTTTTGTATCTAGGAATTGATGAATTTGAAAAATTTCAATTATGGATAAAATATATAGTATTAATGAAAAGAAATTTGATATTAAATATATATTTGATATTTTATTTAAGTTTTCTTTATTTATTTCTTCATTTGAAGTATCTGAACTTATTATTAAATAAAAATAATAAATACAATTTGGTATTAAATAGATATATAAAGGATAAAATGTTACTTGCCATTGTGCTATGAAATTATCTTTTACTTTTTGATATAAAAAATAAGCAGTTAATAAACAAGATATATATAAAAAACAATTCGATTCCATTATTGATAAATCCATATAATCATTAATAATTTTTATCTGTTCCAAAGAATAAAATTTCTTCTTTTTATCATTTTCATTTTCCAAATTCATATTGTTTAAAAAAATAAAATATTTTTTTTAAAAAAAAAAGAAAACAAAATGGAAAATGTAAAATATAATTTAACAGAGCCAAAAATATTAAATTTATTTCTTTCAAGTTTAAAAGCATTATACAGAAAACAAGAAGCAAAGAAAAAAAATTATAAAAAATTAATAGGATTTTCAGTAAGAGCTCAAAAATATGATGATAACAGTTCATCAAATTCATCAACAATAACAAAGAAAGACAAAACAAATGCATTAATATTATCATCATTTACTCATAATAAGAAAAAGAAAGGAGAAGAAATAGTAAATAATGAATATACAACTGAATATTCTCATAACAGTGATTCTTCTATTTTTACTAATCCAAGAGATAAAGAAAGTCCTGATAAATATGATGAAGATTTTATTAAAAGACCTAAAAATTTATCTACTAATAAAATTCAAAATGATAAATTAAAAGTTTTAAAACATAAATTTTTTTATGGAAGATTAGGAACGAGAAATCCAAAAAGATTTTTATTAGAAAATGAACCTTTTAGTAAATGGAAAGATAGAATAGAAATAAATTTAATTAATGAAGATATTTTAGATGAAATATCAAATTAAAAAAAAAAATTTTTTTCAGAAACTCTTCTGGTGTGATAAATTTTTTTTTTAAATTTTAAAGGGACTATATTTTTAAAAAAAATGAAAATATAGTCAAAATAATAAAAACCCTATATTAAAATTTAGGGAAATCTTGAGGATCAAATTTAAATTTCCCTTTTTTTTCTTTAGGACGATAATCACTTCTTCCGCTTTCTCCAATTTTCAAATTATCAAAAACATTAGAAAAATCTTGATTATTTTCATTTTTTTTTTCTTTATGTTTTTTCCCTTTTTTTTTCTTAACTTCACTAACACCAATTTCATTAGATTTTTCAACATGTAAAACAGTTAAATTTTCAGAATCTTTTGGTCTTTCAACTTTTTTATCTTCTTCTTCTTCTTCTTTTTTATGTTCCTTTAAATAATCATCAAGTGATTGAGCATTTTCAGGTCTTGTTAATAAATCTTCTTTATTAACAACTTTTTCTTTATCTTTCTTATCTTTCCTTCCTTTTCTTCCTTTATAATTTTCATTTTCACCTTCTTTAACATTTTCATTTTTTTCATCTTCTTTTTCATTCTTATCATCTTTTTTTTCTTCATTTTTTTCTTCATTTTTATCATCATTTTTTTCTTCATTTTTCTCTTCATTTTTATCTTCTTTTTTTTCATCATTTTTATCTTCTTTTTTATATTCTTTTTCATATTCTTTAAATTCACCTCTTAAAGCTCTATCAATATAATATTCATCAAAATTTTTTTCAAATTTCCTTGAAATTTCTTTAGGATTATCACCCCATGTTCCTTTTCCACCAGCACCACCTTTCGAAACTTCTTTTCCTCTTCCAGTTCCACTTTTTCTTTCATATTCTCTTTTTCCAGGTTTCTTTGTTTTAGGAGGATAATATTTTGGTCCTTCTTTTTGAGCATAATGATTTTGCTTTGTTGATTCATAATCTTCTTCTCCTTCTTCTGTTCTTACTTTCTTTCTTTGAGGCTTATGCTTTGATACTTCTTCAAATCCTTCTTCTTCTTCTTTTTGAGTTTCTGATTCTTGGTTTTCAGGACGCTTTTTTTTTTTTTTTTGTTCTTGAGATACAAAAAGTTGTTGGACTGGCTTGTTTGATTTTACCTTCTTAAACTCTTCCTCTGAATCACTATCGTGTTCTACTTTTAATTTTACAAATGGATTTGACATTTATTTTTTCAATTAAAAAAGATTTTTTTTTTTTTAGTTATTTTTTTATTTATTTTTTTATTATTTTTTTAAGATAAATAATTAATTATTTCATTTTTTTTAAATTAAATTTTTTTTTTTGTTTTTTAAAATGAAAAATTTTAAAAGATTTAATATTACTCCCAATTCGAAATATGGAAATGATATTGGTGAGAAAATTTCAGAAATAGAAATTGCAAGTGATGGTTCATTTATAGGTGGTTCAACTGCAAATTTTTTATTTAAAACATACTATAGAAATTTAATATCAAGAAATAAAGACAAAGAAGAAATAATAGAGAAAAACATTTCAATATTTGAAATGCATCCTTCATTTGATAAAAAAAATTATATAGCTTGTACACAAGGAAATAAAATATTAATGATAAATTTTCAAAATGAAGGTAATGATGGTGCAATAATGAAAAAGTATGTAAATGAAAAAGAAATAAAAATAAATTTTCTTCAATGGCAAAAAAAAAATAGTACTATTTTAGCATCAGCATCATCAAATAAGATAATATATATTTATGATATTCATAATTTAATATCAAAAATAGAAGATGATGAAATAGCTTCATCAATGAAATTTTTAAGTATAATAGATTGTAAATCAAAAGAATTTCAAATTTTAATAACTGGATATGAAGGAAAAATAAAATTATGGAATTTCACAGAAGAAATTCCTAAAACTCCTTATCACACCAAAAATGTTTTAAATGATAAAATTGATATTATTGAAGGTAATAATAATGGATGTTATATTTTAATTGGTTCTAAAAAAAATAGAATTTTACAAAATTATGAATTTATCACTAATCAAATTTTCTTTGTTTTTGAGTTAAGAATTCCTGAAGAAGGAAAAAATATTATTCATGTTTCTTATTTTAAAAAAGAAGGAATTGTTGTTGCTTGTCAATCTTGTTGTTATTTATATTATATTAATGATAAAGTTGCTATTTTAGATCAATGTTTTAAATTCGAACAAAATATTAATAATTTTGCTATTCATTGTAATTGTTATGATACTAAAGGTTATTTTGTTTATACTATTGAACAAAAATTTTTTGTTGTTGAGTTAATTTTCAATAATAGTAATTTAAAATATCAAAGTTGTTTAATTTCTATGAAAAATGAAGAAAGTATAAATAGTAAAAATTTTTTTATTATTATGAAAAATAAAGAAGATATTATTATTGAAAAAAAAAATGAATATTCATTTGATATTCAAATAAGAGAAGTTATAATTCAAGTATTATTTAATTCTAAAAATTCCTTCCCAACAATTTCAATTAAAAAAAATAATAATCTTGAATTAAATGATATATTAAAAGAATCAATAAAAAAATTAGAATCAAATAAAAACCAAAATAAATCTTTAATAAACTTCATAGATGAATTAATAAATTTAGTAAAATCAAATTCATTATCAAAAAAAGAATACTTTAAAAAATCAGTTCCTTATATGAAAACATGTACTTTTTCATGGATTCCTAATGGTCAAATAATATTCTTTCAATATAACAAAATAGATTTTAAACAATTAAAAGAAAAAGATAAAGAAATAACATCTTCAACTAATTTAAAAAATTGGTCTAAATTTTGTTTAAATAAAAATGCTTCAATCAAACAAATTTTAAATGATGATAAATTAATTGAAGAAGAAGAAGAAGAAGAAATTAAACAAATAATAACTCAACCTTTATATAAAGTTATTAATTGGGATTTTTCTTTTGATACTGATATAAATGAAATATTTAATTATATTAATTCTCCTTTATCTCTTCCTACAATTTTTGCAAATAATTCTAATTTTAAAAATAATAATCAAATTTCTATTCTTAATAGGAATTCTTTAGTTAATACTGAAATTCCCCATAAACTTAATATTACTAGTAATGAAGTTAAAGAACAAAAAAAAATATTTTATAATGTTAAAAATCTTGAAAATGAAATGAAAATTTTAAATAATTTAAAGATTCAAATTTTTTCTAAAGAAAGTTTATATGATTCATTATTAAATATTAAAAATGATGATTTAAATAAAACAATACTTCTTGATTTATTAGAACAAATAAATAATAATTTTGAGAAATTAAAATATCAAAAATATCAAGTATTGTTAAAATTTTATAAACAAAAAGTTTTAACAATATTAAAAACATTAGAGAAGAAAAAAGAATATGAATATTTATTTATAATAGTAGTAGAAATATCAAAAATAATGTTTTCAGATATAATAAATCAAAAAATAGATAATTCATTTAAAGAAAATAGATATAATAACACAATAGAAGATTCAAAATCAATAAATTTGAATAAAATAAAAAAAAATTCTATAATAATTACTCCTTTATCTCCTTTATCAGCAAAACCTTTAATTTCAGATCAAATAAATACTTTAAGTCAAGAAGAAAATATATTAATTGGAAGTTCAAATGAATCAATGGGATTAGATTATGATAGTGAATATTTATCTAGTAATTATGATAAAGGTGATAGTTATAAAAATAATTCTAATTCTTTTGAATTAAATGAAGAAAAAGATAATAATGATGATAAAGATAAAATTAATGATATTAATCTTATTTTCAATAATAAATTTAAAATTACGCTTTTATTGTATTTATATTATTTTTCTTGTGAACTTGAAAAAAAACAAAGATTTGTTGAAAAAAATGAAATTCGAATTTTTTTAGAATTAATTTATTTAAAATTTAAATTGTGTAAATAATTAATATATTGTAGTTTTAAATTAATCTAATTATTTATTTTTATATTTAATAAGTATTTATTTTCTTAAGTATTAATTTAACATCATAATAAAAGATAAGGATATATTAAGATATAATATTTTCTAATAAACTTAAAATAAAACCCATAAAAGAATAACTTTAAACATAAAAAATAAGTTCAAATATAATCTTTAAATTTCGGAGTTTTAAATCCTTTACTAGAACTACTTTTTTTCTTTTCTATTTTAACAATATTATTATTATTATTATTATTATTATTATTATTATTATCATCTTCTTCATCAGAAGAACTCTTAAGTCTTATTCTTTTTCCTGAAAAAGGGCGATTAATTTTATCTCTATTAACAGGTTTAATTTTCCTTTGTTTTTCTTTATTAAATTTAACTTTTAAACTAGATAATTTAATAGAAGTAGGAGTTTCTTCATAATATTCATTTTTAGTTTCATTAATTTGAACAATTACTTTTTTTTTCTTTTCTTTATTTTTCTTTAAAGAAATTTTCTTCTGAATTTCTTTTTCTTCTTCTTTTTTTTCATCTTTTAAAGAAAAAGATGAAGAAGAAGAAGAAGATAAAAAAGAAGAAGAAGAGGAAGAAGAAGAAGAAGCAGAAGAATTACTCCAATGCATAATTTGAATATTTTTTTTAAATTCTTTAGGAACTTCAAATTTAATACTTCCTCTTGCTCTTTTTGTTGTTTTTGCTTGTGTTTTTCTTCTTTGAATTTCTATTTTTTCTTCATTTTCTAGTTCATCTTCTAATGATAATCTTTTCTTTTGTATTTTTTCCTTTTCTCCAAAAATTAAATAATAAATTTCATTATAACAATTTTCATATAATTTATCATATTCAAATTTAAATTTTTTTAATATTTTTTTCATATATTCTTCTTTTAATTTATATTTCTTTCTTACTATTCTGATTATATTCATTGCAATTACTTCATTTGGATATTTTAATGAAATTGGAGATAATATTATTTTTAAAGTTATTTCTTGAATATCTTCTGAAAGTGGAATTGGATTTGTTATTTCATCTCTAGAAAAAACTCCAATTACATTTAAATATTGAATAAAATCATAAACTGAAGGAAAACCTAAATAATAATTTAATTTTTTTATTATTGAAATTTCTTTAAGGTAAATTTCTTCAATTGTAAAAGTATTATTTTTTGAAAATGAAATCAATTCATCATAATTTATTTCATAAGTATCATTTTCTACAAATTTTGAAGCTAATAAACAACAAACTATAATACTTAATTCTAATTCTTTAGTATTTATTTCTTCTATATATGCTAATATTTTATCACAAAAAAGCATAGATGCATATAATGAGTGTTTTGAAAATTCATAATTTTTACCAAATTCTTCAATTAAATTATATACTTCTTTTCTTTTATCTAAATACCATTTTTGAGGAATTTGATGATATGTTGTTTTCATTTTGTCTATTTTTGATAAATTAAAATATATTTTTATTTCATCTAATTCTTTCTTCATATTTAATATTAAATTATTAAAAATTTTTATTCCTCGAGATATTATTAAATATATTTGTTATTCTATATATATAATAAAAATAATTGGTAAATTTAAAAATAATTCCAAATAAAAATAAAATATAGATTATTAAACCAGATAAAAAAATAAAAAAAGAAAAAAGAATTAATATTTAAATAAAAATTAAATAAACATTAAAAATTATTAAATTCCAAAAAATATGTCATCAAATTCCAAAAATACTTCTCTTTCTCCTGAAGAAGCATACGATACATTATTAACAGAAGATCAAAGTCAAAAATTAATAAATATAATAAAATCACATTTCAACCCTTCTGAAATATTATATAACATAAGACCAGAATTAAAAGATTCATATATTAATCGTTCAAAAAATTATAAAGAGTTAGAAAAAGATAAAAACACAATAATAAAAATTCCACTAGAAAAAATGAATGAAGAAGAAAGATTATTAAATGCTTATTTATCAGAATTAAATATATTAAATGACATTCCTCACATATTATCATATATAAATAAATTATTTTTTCATTTAGGAAATCCAAATGATAAAACAACAATAAGTAACATAATTGAAATAGCATTAACAAATTATTATTCCTCAAAAATAAAATTATATTCAGAAGATGCAAATGATAGTGATAAAGAATTTGATGAAGAATTAAAGGAAAAAATAAAAAATAGAAAACCATTATCTGAAGAAGAAGCAAAAAAAGAATTAGAAGAATTACAAAGTTATCCTTTATTTATGACAGAAATGCCTAAAAATCCAGAAGAAAATGAACATTTAAATGAATTACAAAGTTTACAATATGATGGTAAACCAGATGAAATTGCTTTAGAATTATTAGAACAAAGTATTAATGAATTAAATAATTATAATTTAAAAAAAGATTTTATTCACTTAAGAGAAAGTATGTATGATATTTGTAATGCTATTGAACATGTTGAAAATGATATTAGTTGTGATTATATTAAATTTGATTTATATTATCAAAGAGTTAAAATGCAAATTTTAGTTAAAAATTGGCGTTATGCTGTTGATGATTTATTAAATGCTATTAAATTTATTCCTAAAATGAAAAAGGAAGATAAAGAAAAAAAAATGAATGATGGTATTATTGATAATGCTTATTTTCTTTTAATTCAATCATATATTGAATTGAATTTATTTAAAAAAGCAAATTTAATTATAAATGAAAGAATTAATAATAATGAAGTGAGTAATGAGAATAAAAAAGAATATGAAAAATATAGTAAAAAAATAGAAGAAATAAAGGAAAAATTATTAAATGATTTAGAAAAAATAGAAATATTTAAGAATATGGAAAATTCAAAGAAATTACAATTATATGATGATTTAACATCAAAAGGAATTAAATTAAAAAAAGAATTAAATCATTATATTCCTCCAGGAGCAAAAGCAGAAATATATAAAGATGAAAATAATAAATTTCATTTTCCAATATTAATTATATATGATGAATTTAATATGACTGATTATATTCAAGACTTTCAAGAAGATAGATTAATTGGAGATATTTTAGAAATTATTTTTGAAGGAGGAAAATTACCTTGGGATAAAGAAAATAGATATTCTAAAAGTAATTGTTTATTATTTTATCAATGTTCTAACATCAACAATGTTACCAAAGACGAAGAGAAATTTTATTATCCTATGAGAAATGATGAAAGTTTAATTAATGTTTTAGAATCTAAACAAATTCATATGAATGGATTTCCTATTGTTTCTGTTGTTTCACCTATGAGTTATAATTTTTATGAATATTTTATTAGTAAAAATGTTATTTTGAAAAGAAAGAAAAATGTAAGTAGAAAGAAATATAATAAATAAATTAAAGATAATTTAAATTATTTTTATTATTATTTTTTTTTTGTTTAAAAATATTGTTTTAAAAAATAAAAAAATTAATGGGGATTGGGGATTGGGGATTGG
>JAEEGK010019097.1_pt1 | contig 14746 bp, 11 predicted proteins | sample 8958771 | NCBI WGS metagenome assembly JAEEGK01 (sample SAMN16246547, study PRJNA631951) | gut metagenome | biome: gut microbiome; feature: rumen; material: SC-attached | host: Bos | place: Iran: Karaj | collected 2018-10 | reverse complement strand
GGTGGTGTCCGCGGTGAAGTTATAATGACTCACGAAGTACATCAAAAGTATTTTGCAGATAAGGCAAAATGTCGTAATGCTGCAAATGGACTTATGAAGCGTAAAGACGGGCAGGGAAGTGAATATCTTACATTAATCACTTATGATGCCTTGTCTACTGATGGCCAGGTCTACTTTTCAACCGAGCAGGAAAAAATAAAATGGCTGATTGACTGTGGTTTTAATGTCGTAAAGCTTGTAATCTGTAAAAATCCTCAGAGAGTTATTGCCTATCGTGCAAAGGTAATGGAAGAACGTAAAGCTCTGGATTATGATATTGATGGACTTGTAGTTAAAGAAAGTAAAATCAATTTTGAAGATGCTGCCCGTGCCCGACCTGACCGACAGATAGCCTTTAAGTTTAGTTTGGAAGAAGCAGTTTCAACCCTTCGCAAGGTTGAATGGAGTATTAACGGCTCTACCTACACACCTGTTGCAATTTTTGATGAAGTTGAATTGAATGGCACAAAGGTACAGCGTGCCAGCCTTGCCAATCCCGATACAATGCGCAATCTTGGCGTAAAAATTGGTTCGCATGTTGTTGTGGTAAAGCGAGGCGAAATCATCCCTAAAATAGAAAGCGTAGTAGAAGAAAAAAATATTGAAACTTCAGAAATCAAATATCCTCTGGAATGTGAAGTATGCGGAAGTAAACTTGTAGATGAAGGTTCGCGTCTTTATTGTCCGAATAAAAAATGTTCAAAACGTATTCTTCATCAGCTTTTAAAATTTCAGCAGGTAGTAGATATCCGCGACTTAGGAGAAACCCTAATAACCCAGCTTTTTAATGATAAGGTTTTACAGTCAATTTCAGATATTTACAAATTAACTGTAGAAAGCCTTACACCTTATTTTTTAAACGAAGAAAGTATTGAAGCAGAAAAACGTTCGCTTGGAGCTGAAAAAGTTTACAAAAGTATACAGGCTCACAGAAATATAAAACTTTCAACTTTCCTTGCCGGTTTTGATATTGATGATTTTGGTGAAACTACGGCAGAAAAACTTATTTCTGCGGGCTTTAATACTCTTGAAAAAATATTTTCCGCAAGAGAAGAAGAAATTGCAAATGTTTATGGATTTGCCGCAATTATGGCTCATACAATAAAAGAAGGTCTTACTGAAAATGCCGAAGAAATGCAAAGCCTTGTTAATAGTGGAGTCATAAGCCTGCAGTCTGCTCTAGATGGCAAGTTGTCAGGAAAATCCTTCTGTTTTACAGGTGAGCTTACAACAATGAAACGTGCAGATGCTGAACAGCTGGTAAAGAAAAACGGCGGTTCTGTAAAATCTTCTGTTACAAAAGATTTAAGTTACCTGGTTACGAATGATACAACTTCTGGTTCTTCAAAAAATCAAAAAGCAGCAAAGCTTGGTATTCCTGTTATAAGCGAAAAAGATTTTCTGGAACTGCTTAAATGAAGAAAAGGTATTATTTTATAATCAGTTTTTTATCCCTTCTTCTTTTAATTGCATTAATCATCTTTTCTGTATACTTTTTTCAATTTTTATATGTAAAAAAAATAATCGTAAATCTGCCCGAATATGCTTCAGAAGAGTATCTGCGTATAAAAATATATGGTTCATCCTATAATGATGATGGAAATACAATCAGCGGTAATTTTGCATTAATAAATGAAAATGGACTAGAAATTGCAGTTGTTGAACGTTCCTGGAGTGGTTCTTATCTTGCTGTAGATTTTAAGGAATTAAAAATGTCTGATAAAACCTTCAGCTTTCCGGAAAAAATCTATGGACGTGAACATATGTTACAGTATTCCCATAAACCAAATAAAGGCACATCTCTTGGAAAATATTACAACGAAAATGGTGAGTTTATTCTTTTAGGTAGTAATTCCACAAAAAAAGAGAGAAAAAAATATTTTAAAATTTCTTCCTTTGCCCTTGGAAATAATATTTTTTCATTAAAATACAAAAAAACTGTCACAATTGATTTATCTTCCTGTATAAACGGAAAATATTATTCCATTGTTAGGGTTCCTTCTGGAAACTATCTGCTGAGAGAGCTTTAATTTTTTACTTTAATTTTTCGCCTGCTTATTTTTCAGCAGCTTCCGGCTCAAAAGAAAAATTGGAAATAAAGAACTCTGGTCTTACTGCTTCTCCGTTTAATCTCATTTCCCAGTGTAAATGTGGTCCTGTTGCAAGTCCTGTTGAACCTGATTTACCTATCTCCTGTCCCTGTTTTATTATATCACCTTCTTTAACATCCATTTCTGAAAGATGATAGTAAAGACTATATAAGCCAGGAAGATGTTCTACAACAATACTCCAGCCTGTTGAAATACGGTTTTCTGCCATAACAACTTTACCATCTGCACAGGCGCTTACGGTTGAACCTTCCGGAATACCGTAATCGTTACCAAAATGCACACTTGTAGAAGATTTTCCGTTTATGTAAGAATAAACACGTCTGTCTCCAAAATGCGCTGTATATCTGCTGGAAGTTGTAGGACAAATATAGTTTTGTGTACTGAAAACATCTGTTGGAATTGTCGTAAAAAGAATATTGTTGAGCTTTTCAATCTGAGCCATTCTTTCCGGACTGTTGTCAGTTTTTATAGCTGTATTGGATTCATCCAAATCAAGAGTTTCATTATCAAAATCACGATCCTTAAAAGTAAGAGGAAGGGTAAACTCCTTTAATTCCTTTTCATCAAAAGAAAAAATTACTTTAAGCGAATAAGTATCATTTTTAAGCCAGGTTGAAAGAGGAAGTCCACAAAGCATTTCGGCTGAAAATTGATTTTTCTTTTTTCCAACATCATAAAAGACAGCTTTTTCTATAATTTTATTCCCCTGATAAAGCTGCATAGATGCATGTCGTTCGTGTTCAGTTTTATTCTTTTTATGACTTTTCTGCTGAAGAATTGAAAGACGTACAAAAACAGCATCACCAGGAATCAAGGTATCATTATAATTTACTGTAAGTGTATAATTTTCTGTCTGATATTTTGCAGTAACTGCAAAAAGCGGCGTTAATTGAATTGCAATAAATGCTGATAAAAGTATTTTATATATTTTTTTCATGTTTATCCTCTCTTGTCATTTATACTTGGTTTAATATCAATTAATTCAAATTGTGAGCTTGTCATTCTGTTAAAATGATTTCTGCTCATATTATAAAGAATATCATAGCTTTCTCCAATAAAAATATCTCTGTTAAGTCTTTGAGCTTCATTCCAGAATATTGCCGGGAATTTGTATTTTCCGCAGTCAATTAAAAGTTTCAGACTGAAGGGTTCTTTTTTACCGACTATAGTAGCTTCTGCAATTCTTACTCCAGAAGATTTTACAATCAGCTCTGTGTTCTGGCTTCCAAAGGGTTCCATAATATCCAGCAGGCGGAAGGTTGAAGGCGATAGAAGTTGTGGAGGAATTTCTGCATCAATTGAAATATTAGAATTTTCTTCCTCAAGTTCAAGCTTGCTTACAATTTCCTTTATTTTTTGCTTAAAAGCTTCCAGTTTAGATTTTTCAAAACTGAAGCCCGCTGCAAAATTATGGCCTCCGTGATTTATAAAAAAGTCACCGAATTGATTTAAAAAGTCTGTAGCAATTACACCTCGACAGGTTCTCATAGAGCCAACATAAATATCTTCGCACTCCGAAATTGCAATTGATGGGATTCCAAATTCCTGCATGAGTTTTCCGGCAAAATTACCGGTAAGTCCTTTGTTTATCTGTTTATCAATTATAAGGCAAAGCTTTTCCTGATTTTCATGAAGACTTTCTTCTGATTTATTATGGATAAAATAATAGGTGTCAGAAACCATTTGTTTACGTTTTTCATTAAAATCATAAACCTGCTGGGCTAATTGTTCCCGCTCCTGGGCATTATCAGAAATAAGAAGTTTTGCTGCAACATCAGCTTCTCCCAATCTTCCTGCTGCATTCAGGGCAGGGGTAAGCGACCAGGATAAATCTTTTGCTGTAATAGATTCGGTATCAATTCTCATTTTAGAAAAAAGTTCAAGAAGGCCTGGACGAGGTTTATATTTTTTAATTGATTCAATTCCTTTTCGTACAAAAATGCGGTTTTCGTTTTGTAGAGGCATGATGTCAGCAATTGCAGCAATAGCTACAAGTTGTAAATCCTTCTGTTCGTCAGTAACATCCTCAGAATGCTTTGCTGCAATTATCCTTTTGCAATATGTAACATAAAGATTGAAAAGACTGTTTATTGCTGTATTTTCTTCTTCAATGTATTTTGCTATTAAAGAAAGTTCTTTTAAATCTTCTGCCTTTTTTGTACTTAAGGAAGGCATCATTTTTACAATGTCTTTCTTTAAATCATTAAGGTTAAATTCAATTCCGCTGCCAAAAATATCTCGTAATATTGATTTTATTTGTGGAGCATCCCAGACATAAATTAACTGTCCCTGCAAAAAGTATGGAAGTTTCAAATCATAAATTGAAGTTTTTCCAGGGATTATTTTTTCATGCAACTCTTTGACTTTTGTAAGATTGCGAATGCTCAAACAGTCAACCATATAGCATTTGTTTTCGCTGTCCAGACTAATGTTAAAAAGACAGATTTCTGCGTTGTAAAAATCAGTGTTTGCAAAACGAAGGGCAGAAACAAGCTTGTAAGCAACTGCAGCGCCAGAAATATCAGAAAAAGGGTAACCTGAATCAAGAATTTTGGGATCAAGAATAACAATTGCATCCGGTAAAAGTTCAGGTGCGTTATGATGGTCGGTAACAATCACGTCTATTCCGAGTTCATTTGCATGATTGATTTCCTCGATGTTAGAAATCCCGCAGTCAACGGTGATAATAAGACTTCCTTCAATAGCTGCAAAATTATCAATTGCTTCTATTGAAAGTCCGTAGGCATCATTATTAACAGGTACACGCCAGCTTACATCAATTCCAATCTTTTTAAGGTAATCATAAAGAATTGTTGTACTGGTTATTCCGTCAACATCTTTATCACCAAAAATAAGGACTTTTTCCTTTTCATCTCTTGCCTGAAGAATGCGTTCAACTGCATCCTCCATTGAATTAAAAAGAAAAGGATTATGCTGAAAGCGCAAATCATCTTCAAGATAATAAAGCATATCCTTCTGTTCATTTACATTACGGCGCAATAAAATCGTTGTAAGAATCTGAGTATAGTATTTAAGTTCTGTTTCCGATAAATCTTTTCCGAACAGAGCCCTTATTTTATTCTGAATATGCTGATTGCATAATTCATCAATCTGTTTTTTAGTAACAGGAGTCTTTGTCCAATTTTTCAAGTCATTTTCCTATTAGAGTTAGATTTTTTCGAAAAATAATGGATTTTTTTTAAGTGGCCTTTCTGAATACGAAAGCGCTTGCTTTAATGTGTTTAATGCGGGGGTTAAACAGTCTTTATCTTTTCCAAATATTTCCATAATTAAAGTTCCTTTGGTAACTTTTTCGCAGCTTTTTGCATGTAAAATGATTCCTGCATCTGCACAAACGGAATCCGTCGTTTTGTTTCTGCCAACACCTAAAGTTACACCTGCAATGCCTGTTTTATAAGCATCTATATTTATATAACCGTCCTCTTCTGCAAATAATTCTGTTTTATAAGGGGAACGACGTATGTTCAGCTGATTCATTAATACTTCTGTATTTCCGCCCTGATCCTTTACATTCTGTAAAAACTTTTCAAGGGCTTTGCCAGATTCAACGGCTTTTTTACAAAGATTAAGACCTTCTTCTCTGTCTTTTGCAATTTCTGCAAGAACAAGCATTTCTGCTCCAATTTCATAAGTAAGGTCCATTACATCCTGAGGACCTTGTCCCTTAAGACATTCAATGCTTTCTTCAATTTCAAGGAAGTTACCGATTTTGTAACATAAAGGCGTATTCATGTCTGTCATAACGGCAGAGGATTTTTTGCCCATGGCTTTTGAAGTATTTACCAGGAACTGAGCTAAAAGTTTTGCATCTTCTGTGGATTTCATAAAGGCACCAGAGCCATATTTTACATCAAAAACAAGTCCGTCTGCACCTTCGGCAATTTTTTTAGAAAGAATGCTGGCTGTAATAAGAGGAATTGATTCTACAGTTGCAGTTACATCCCGAAGAGCATATAAAATCTTATCTGCCGGAGCAATTTTCTTACTCTGACCGACCATGGCATAGCCTGTTTTTGCAACAAAATCAACAAATTGTTCTTCTGTCAAATCTGTTCTATAACCCGGAATTGATTCCAGCTTATCAAGAGTTCCACCTGTGTGTCCCAGAGCTCTTCCACTCATCATAGGGTCTTTTAAACCGCAGCTGGCAACAATAGGAGCGAGTGGAAGTGATATTTTATCTCCAACCCCGCCGGTAGAATGCTTGTCTATAAAGATTGCGTTATTAAACTGTTCATAATTATATTTATGTAGATTTATAGTGTCCCCAGAATTTAACATTTCCTGTGTCAGATAGCCGGTTTCTTCAAAAGTCATTCCGTTAAAGAAAATTGCCATCAGCCAGGCAGACATCTGATATTCGGGGATAGAGCCGTCAACACAGCCCTGAATCATAAAATGGATTTCTTCTTTTGTAAGTGGAAGTGAATCTTTTAAAATTCTTTCACCGTTAGATTTTGTTACAAATGTTCCGCGTTTTTTTGTAATGATATCAGTCGCTCTCATAAAATCCCCGTCCCAGTTTCTATAGAGTTTAATTTTGATTCGATATTATTTTCTGTCAAAAAAAATGCAATATTTTTAATCTGCATATAAGCATTTTTATCAATGTGCAGCTTTCTTACTTCTGCAGGCGTAAGTACAGAAATTGCCGCAAGATAAGTGATTGCATCTTTACTTAAAGGAAAAAAATGCTCTTCTTGTCCGGCACAATTCTGGCAGATAAAAATATTATCAACACTATTATAATACGTTTCTTGCAGGGATTCAATTTGATTTTTTGTTTCCGACAGATTTTGTATTTCAGACGGATTTTGAGCTTCTGTCTGATTTTGGGCGTTTGTCAAAAAAGACTTGCCGCATCTTCCGCAATAAGTTGCATCCGGGCGGATTCCAAGCAAATCCAGATACCTCCACAAAAACCTGACCAGACCGACTCGTCCCTGTTCTTCATTTGATAATTCCAGTCCATCTAAAAAGCCCGATACAAGCTTCCAGCACTCTTCGTTACTTCCCGCGCATTTTGTTTTTATTGCAATTTCTGCTGCAAGGGAAGCGGCATATAACTTAAAAAGACTGCTGGAAAAAGTCTGATGATAATTTTTAACATCAAAATCACTGATTTTTGTCTGATTTTTCTCTGGATTGTGATAGAGGTAAATTATTCCTGAGTTCCATTGTGAAACTAAAGATTTTAATTTACTTTTTGGACCTCCATACAAAGTTGCATAAATTATCCCTTGAAATTGGGTTAGCAAAGTAACATTAAAATTGTTTTCGCCAATTTCTTTTAGAGATAAAACTATAGCCTTTGTCTGAGAAGTCCTGTTCATTTCTTTGATTATAAATCTTTATTTCTGTCCGTAATAAGCATTTGGTCCGTGCTTTCGCATGTAATGCTTATTGATTATGTAATCAGGCAGAGTTTGTGCGTTTGGCTCAATAAGCAGGGTATTCAAAGCCATTTTACAGATTTCTTCCAGAACGGTTCCATTGTAAACTGCTTTTTCTGCATTTTTTCCCCAGGCAAAAGGTCCGTGTCCACCGCATAAAACCATATTTACTTCTGTTGGATTTAATCCTAAATCAGCAAAATGTTTTACAATCAAAAGACCGGTTTCTTTTTCGTAATCGGATTCAACTGCTTCCTTTGAAAGATAAGGAGTGCATGGAATTGCTTTTTGTATGTGATCCGCATGGGTAGTTCCAAAAAGAGGAACTGCTTTTACTGCCTGAGCCCAGCTTACTGCATAAGTTGAGTGAGTATGGATAATTCCGCCGATTTCTGCCTTCTGATTTATTCCAAACTCTTTATACAAAATTGCGTGGGTTGGTGTGTCAGATGATGGATTTAATTTTCCGTCAACAACTTTTCCATCCAAATCAACAATTACCATAGATTCCGGTGTGAGTTCCGGGTAAGGTACTCCAGACGGCTTGATTGCAAAAACTCCCTTGTCTTTATCAAATGCTGAAACATTTCCCCATGTGTAAAGTGCAAGATGATTTTCAGGGATTTTCATATTGGCTTCGTAAGCCTGATTTCTTATTGTTTCGTAAGTCATAGCGGTTTTATACTCCTTAAAGTGTGTTTACGGCAGCGCGTTCAATTTCAAGACCTTTCATGTATCTTTCAAAGAAAATATTGAAGGATTCAATAAGGTCTTTTTCTGGAGCGGCAGTTGTTTTTTTGCAGTTTCCAAAAACTTTTGTGTTCAAGAAGTCTGCAAGAGATGCTGCTGATTTGTCGAGAGAGTAGGCTGCTAAAAGTGCCATTCCCCAAGGTCCGCCTTCACCAGCTGTTTCCATTGCGCTTACAGAAGTTTTCATTGCAGCTGCCATGTATTTTAATCCTGCTTCAGTTTTAAAGTATCCGCCGGCTCCAGTCATGCTGTCTACAGGAACTTTTTCTTCATCATAAAGAATGTTCATTCCGGCTCTCAATGCTCCAAGAGAAGAGAACATCTGGGTTCGCATAAAGTTTGCGATTGTAAAGTTTGCATTTTCTGCACGGGCAAACAACGGGCGTCCTGAATTGAATCCTGTGATAGTTTCACCAGAAAGATAATTATACGCAAGAAGTCCACCGCAATCTTTATCAGCTTCAAGGGATTTCATAATGAGTGTATCAAAATATTCGCCGATTCCAGCTTTTGCACCCATTAAATCTCCAACTTCCTTAAAAAGATTTATCCAATAGTTGTGTTCGCCGGTACAGTTATTAGCATGAACCATTGCAACTGGTTTACCGTCCGGAGTTGTAACTATATCAATAATTCCAGGATAAGCCTTTGATAAATCCTTCTGCAAAACAACCATACTGAATACAGAAGTTCCGGCAGAAATGTTACCAGTTTTTTCTTCAACAGAATTAGTTGCAGCCATACCGGTTCCTGCATCCCCTTCAGGAGGACAGAAAGGAATACCGTCTTTGAGTTCACCAGTTGGATCCAAGAATAAAGCACCTTCTTTTGTAAGAGTTCCTGCATCTTCACCAGCCATAAGAACTTGTGGGAAGAGGTTCTCAATTAAACTGCCAGAATGTGGGATTGCCTTGATTTTTTCAATCATTTCAAACTTATCAAGGAAATCTTTATTATATTCAGCTTTTGTTCCGTTTATTTTAAGAGGGAACATACCAGAAGCATCTCCCGCTCCAATTACCTTTTTACCTGTAAGCATAAAGTGAATATAAGCAGCAAGAGTATAAACATTTGCAAGTTTAGAAATATGTTCTTCTTTATTAAGAATTGCCTGATAAAGATGAGAAATACTCCAGCGTTCAGGAACAGGGAATCCGAATAAATCAGAAAGTTCTTTTGAAGCCTGACCTGTGATTGTATTTCTCCAGGTGCGGAATGGAACTAAAAGATTTCCGTCTTTGTCAAAAGCAAGATATCCGTGCATCATTGCAGAAATACCGCCTGCCTTGAACGATGTGAGTTTTATTCCGTAGCGTTTGTTTACATCAGCTTTAAGATCAGCATAACAGGTCTGTAAGCCTTCGTGAATCTGAGAAAGAGGATAAGTCCAGATTCCATTATCAAGGGTATTTTCCCAGGTGTATGAACCGTTTGCAATAGGTTCGAATTTATCGTTAATCAAAACTGCTTTGATACGTGTAGAACCGAATTCAATACCAAGAACTGCGTTCCCGTTTTCAATAATTTCTTTATTTGTCATATTAGTTAATCCTTTAACTTAGTTTTATTTATTAATTATATACTCTTTTTGGGTGGAAATAAAGATTAATAATCTATAATGATAAATGAAATGATAAATGAGATTATAATTTTCAACTATTATTTGTAAAATTTCCATTATTTAACTATACTGTAAGCATGGATACAAAGCATTTATCAAAATTACAGGATGTATTTATCGATTCTGTTGATGAAAAAAAAGTTGCAGGAGTTAACTGCGTAATTTATAAAGATAATAAAGAAATCGGTTACTGGCAGGTTGGCTGCAGAGATATAGAAAATGATCTTCCTTTTGAACGAGATACAATCTGCCGTCTTTTTTCTATGACAAAGCCTGTTACTGCTGTTGCCGCCTGGATTTTAATTGAGCAGGGAAAAATTGACTTAGCCGATGAAGTAGGAAAATATATTCCCGAGTTCTGGAATCTTCAGATTTCTTATGATAAGGGAAGAAAAGGTGTTTCCCAGAAAGCTAACCGCAACGTAACCGTTCAAGATTTACTGAATATGACCAGCGGTTATACTTATGGTGCCTGGTCTGAAAATTCCCTTTATGGCGAACATCTTACATCAGATTTAATTTTTGAACTTAATGATGATTGTCAGGGAAAATGCAGAATTTCTACTCTGGATGTTGCAAAAAGACTTGCAGCAATTCCTCTTTCCTTTGAACCCGGTACAGATTACAATTACGGGCTTTCTGCAGATATTATGGGTGCTGTAATTGAAGTAGTTTCCGGCATGAAGTTTTCAGATTTCCTTAAAAAGAATATTTTTGAGCCTCTTGGAATGAAGGATACAGATTTTTATGTTCCTGCTGAAAAACGTGACAGACTTGCAAAAGCCTATATCTGTGATGATGGAAAATCAATTAAGGAGTTCAAAAGTCCTAATCTTGGTATTCAATATAAAATGGATCATGCGCCAAGCTTTGAAAGTGGTGGAGCAGGTCTTTGTTCAACTCTTGATGATTATTTAAGATTTGCCCTTATGCTTGTAAATAAGGGAGAATATAATGGCGTGCGCATTCTTCAGAAAAGAACAGTTGAATATCTTTCTTCGGCTCGTCTACGTGATGATTTGCAGCAGAAATTTGATCAAAAAATGGAAAACTGGTCAGGCCATACCTACTGCAATTTTATGAGAATCGCCTCTGAACCGGGAAAATGCAAGTATCTAGCTGAACAGAATGAGTTCGGCTGGGATGGCTGGCTTGGACCTTTTGTAAATATAGACATAAAAAACAATATGGTTATTGTTATGCTCATGCAAAAAACAAATGCCGGAACCTGGGAACTCACCCGTAAAATGAAAAACGTAGTTTACAGTTCCCTATAATTATGCATTCAGAATTATGAATTGTTATTGCGTTGACATTAGCTCTTTATATCATTAAAATATATAGAACATAAAAGGGGTATGTAATGATTTTTCCATTGGAACAGTTGGTAGAATTTAACGGTAATATCTACGAAATCACAGTTGCTGCAAGTCGTCGTGCTTATCAGATGGCTAAAATTAACGATCCTGAGATTGATGCTAATTCAGACAAAGTTGTATGTGTAGCCGCAAGACAACTTTTTAATAACAGGGTTAAATATTGTATTGAAGAAAGCAAGTAGTAAAAATAATAGTACAGTGTCAAAAAAAATACCTGTTCTTGTAATTTTTGCACCTACTGCTTCTGGAAAGACTGCCTTAACTCGTGAATTGTTTTCACAAGATGGCAGTCATTTTATTTTAAATGCAGAAATCATAAGTGCAGATTCCCAGTCAGTTTACAAATACATGGACATAGGCACTGCAAAACCAGACTCCGATTTTTGCAGGCAAATCCCTCATCACCTTATTGATGTTAAAACTCCCGACCAGCAGTTTTCAGTAGCAGATTTTGTTTTTATGGCAGATAAAGCGTGTCATGATATTTATTCACGCGGAAAGATTCCTGTAATTTGCGGTGGAACAGGTTTTTACATAAGAAACTTTTTATACGGACTGCCGCCAACCCCAGAATCTGACCCAAAAATCCGTGAAGAGTTAAAAAGCCGCATAGCAAAAGAAGGAAATCAGCTCTTGTATGATGAATTGAAAAAAGTTGATCCCGTAAGTGCAAAAGTAATCAATGTTAATGATGCCTACAGAATCTGCCGCGCTCTTGAAGTTTATTACACAACAGGAAGAACCCGTTCCAGCTATCAACTTGAACCAAAATTGCGCGAAGAATATGATTTTTTATTCCTTGTACTTCAACCAACGCGCGATTTATTATACGAAAGAATCCGAAAACGCGTAGATATAATGTTTAATGACGGACTGGAAAATGAAATAAAAATGCTGAAAGCCGCCGGTTATACAAAAGATTCTCCCGGTATGAAGGCTATCGGCTATTCAGAATGGTTTGAAAGTGAGGCTGATGATACGAATGATAAAACTGATAAACTCGAACAGATAAAAGCCGCAATAAAACACCACAGCTGTAAATACGCCAAAAAACAGTATACCTATATCCGCGATATTCCTGGCAGTATAATAATTCCCTATCAAGGTCTGCCGGAAGATATTATTAATGTAGAAAAGGTGATAAAAGAAAAGTTTAATTCAATTATAATTTGATTATTTTTTATAAATACCTTTTATAACATATTCTTTTTTCAACTTGACGAAAAAGAAAAAATCTGTAATAATCATATTACTTTATAAAGTAGGAGTGCCATCGTGCCTTGTGGTAAGAAAAGAAAGCGCCAGAAGATGGCGACACATAAGCGAAAGAAGATGCTTAGACGTAATCGACATAAGAGTAAGTAGTTTTTAGGTCGAATACTTGTGTTCAGATAGACCGCGATTTTTCGCGGTCTTTTTTTTACTTTTGAAGGTTGTATATTTGCGTTATGCTTGAAAATATAAAATCGCCATCAGATATAAAGGGGCTGTCTCATAAAGAAATAAAAGCGCTTGCTCAGGAAATCCGCAATGAAATTATAAATGTTGTCGGAAAAAACGGTGGACACCTTGCAAGTAATCTTGGCGTTGTTGAACTGACTCTAGCCCTGCACAGAGTTTTTGACAGTCCAAATGATGCAATAATCTGGGATGTAAGTCATCAGTGTTATGCCCATAAACTTTTGACGGGACGTTATGATTCCTTTTCAACTTTAAGACAAAAAGACGGTATTTCTGGCTTTACTAATACCCAGGAAAGCCCTCATGATTATTTTATAAACGGCCATTCCTCAACTTCAATTTCTTCAGCTCTGGGGCTTCTTACTTCCTGGGAATTAAATAAAAAAGATGGAAAGGTTATAGCAGTAATTGGTGACGGTGCTTTAACCGGAGGACTCGCTTTTGAAGGATTATGTAATGCAGGTCAGCTTTGTAAAAATCTTATTGTAATTTTAAACGACAATCAGATGTCTATTGACCATAATACCGGGGCAATTTCTCGTTATTTAAGTCGACTTACAATGACAAAAAGCTACCAGTCTTTTAGATACAGTATAGACCGTTCAATTGAGCGTTTTGCCACCAAAATCCCTTATTTAGGACGCGGTATAGAAAAGTTTATTTTTAGATTTAAGCGATCTCTTAAAGGGCTTATTCTTACCAACAATCTTTTTACAGATTTAGGCTTTGAATATGTAGGTCCTTTGAACGGTCATGACGAAGCCGACCTCGAAAAGGTTCTTAACCGAGTAAAAAAACTTCACCGTCCTGTTGTTGTTCATGTTGTAACAAAAAAAGGCAAAGGCTATGAACCTGCAGAAAAAAATCCAGAAATCTTTCATGGCGTTGGACCTTTTGATACCTTAACCGGAATTGTAGATACAAATAATCCTCTCAGTTTTACAGATGCCTTCAGCCAGATTTTAATGAAAAACGCTGCTGCCAATGATAAAATTGCTGCCATAACTGCCGCTATGTGTAAAGGTACGGGACTTTCTGATTTTGAAGCTCAATACAAAGACCGTTTTTTTGATGTAGGAATTGCAGAAGAACATGCGGTTACCTTTGCGGGCGGTCTTTCTAAAGGTGGAATAATTCCTGTTGTCTGTATTTATTCAACTTTTATTCAGCGTGCAATTGACCAGATTGTTCACGATATTGCCCTGCAAAATCTTCATGCAATTTTTATGCTGGACAGGGCAGGGGCTGTTCCTTGTGACGGGGTAACTCATCAGGGAGTTTTTGATATAAGTTTTTTGCGGCCAATTCCTAATTTTGTCCTTATGGCTCCAGCTACAAAAAATGATTTGGAAATCTGTTTTGAATGGGCTTTAAAATCAGACAAGGCTGTTGCAATCAGATATCCTAAAACAAACTGTCCTCCTGATTCTGAGATTTTTTCTTCTCCAATTGAACTTGGTCGTGGACTTCTTATTCAAAAAGTGAACTCTTCTGATGATAAAATTGATTCATGCGAGAATAAAGTTCTGATTGTCTCTACAGGTGGAATGTATTCAGAAGTAAAGCTTGCCGCAGAAAAATTGAATGAAGCAAAAGCCCTTGCAGATATTTATTTAATGAGATTTATTAAGCCTCTGGATGAAGATTATTTTGTACAGACTGCAAAAAAATACAAAGGCATTTTGTTTGTAGAAGACGGGGTAAGAATCGGCGGAATAAGCGTATATCTGGATGAGCTTCTTGCGCGTAATAATTTTACCAAAACAAAAGTCCTTGCTTTTGGTGATAAGTTTTATTCTCATGGAAACCGCCAGCAGATTTTAGAAGCAGCAGGGCTTTCTGTAGAAAATATTGTTCAAAATGCAAAGGAGCTTCTTTGTGATTAGTTTGCAGCTTAAAGACAGAATGATTACTACATCACGTCCTGCCTTTGTAATGGGAATTGTTAATGCCACTCCTGATTCCTTTTAT
>JAEEGK010019096.1_pt1 | contig 14746 bp, 12 predicted proteins | sample 8958771 | NCBI WGS metagenome assembly JAEEGK01 (sample SAMN16246547, study PRJNA631951) | gut metagenome | biome: gut microbiome; feature: rumen; material: SC-attached | host: Bos | place: Iran: Karaj | collected 2018-10 | reverse complement strand
TCAGTACCTGGCTGCCAAAGAGCAGAGTATCCCTGCATTCTCTTGTATCTAATAAGAATGTCCTGCATTGTGTTATCTAATGCATGACCCATATGGAGCTGTCCTGTAATGTTTGGAGGTGGCATTACAATAGTAAATGGCTTTTTGCTGCGGTCCACCTCAGCATGGAAATAACCATTCTCCTCCCATTTCTTGTAGAGTCTGTCTTCGAGACCCTTAGGATCATATGTCTTTGCTAATTCTTTACTCATTTTGTACTCCTTCCAGATTTCCAATCCATGATACTATTCAGCCTCCATTCGCAAAATCGCTGTAACACAGCTTTCCTTTTCCTCATGTAGGTAGCTCAGGCTCTGAATATAATCAAAAAGCCCTGCGCACAGCTATTGCTGTACACAGGGCGAAATTTCGCGTTACCACCTGTATTTATCACTCATCTTATTCCTTACGGGAACGACTCGGATGGCTTGTCCGCTGGCTAATCACCACCTAGCGCTTTGTTCACCACCTGCTCCGAAGCTACCTTCGCCAGTTCTGCTCCTAGGTCACCTTGCAGCCGGTGAGCGACCCTCTCTATAGGACGACACTGATTACTCCTCTTCATCAACGCATTTAAAAACTTTACTAATGATAGAAAAAATATGTATTTCTGTCAAGTGGCTTACTCTTTCTTACTAAAAATTGTTATTCATTGCCAAGTTGCCTGGATTATGATAATTAAATTCTTGCCGTGAGCTAGCCCCAGCCGAATTAGGTGCAGATATCGTTCTACCAGACTCTGGATTTTTACCATAAATTTGTACGTTCTTCTTTTTATTATAACTTTCAAATGCCTCCATAATTACGTTGTACTTTTCAATCACCTTTGATAACAATCGGTCTGATTTAGGATTCTTAATAATATAATTATGGAAATCTGTATGCAATTCAGACATTTCTTGCGTATCCTTAACTACTTGTGACTCAGGATTGGACTTGTTTCTTTTACGAAAAATAGAAATAGGATTCCATAATTGATTAATACTATGTTCGATACCATTAATTATTTTAGATTCAACATCCCTCACCATCTGATGCTCGTTGTTTTTTCTTAATGGTGCTAATTGCTTATATAATCCGTATTCTTCTCCAATCTTATTTTTCTCAATTATATCCAAAAGATTATCGCGCTGCGTGCAAAAGTCTATGCTATTCTTTGATAGTTCCTTACTAATACTGTCAACCTTATTCTTCTCATCCTCACGGTCGTTTTCAGAAACGAATTTTTCGATATATTTATTGTTTTTAATTTGATCTACTTTTGATTTCACGGCATCATTATAGTTTTTTATATCATCTAAGCTATTACATAAATCAATTTTGAGCTTGTTTTTGTTACATTTTTCTTTACATAGCAGTAACTTATTTCTGTCTCCTTTGTTTTTTTTCAACCATACAATTCTATCCCGCAGGGTCGTATTTTCCAATTCTAGTTCTGCTATAAGTCTTTGATTTTCTTCATGCATACTTATATTATAATTATTAAATGGTTGAATATTTTGGTCCGTAATACTATTGAGTTCCTGATTCGCATGATCATCTTTTAGAAGCTCTTCAACATCTATTTTTAGCTCACCAATACTTTCTTTAATAAATTCATCTATAGCTTGTTTCGTCCAATTCATTGAATTAGCTACCAATAAGTCACGAGCAAGTTTCCTTGTTTTGATAAGTTTTTCATACCCTTCAGGCCTTTCCTTCCTACTCCCAAACCTTTTTTCGTATATACTAATTTTATTATTACATTTTTCACTAATAACTTCTAGTATCTTATCTCGACTTTTGCTTTCTTCCATTTTCCCATTAATGAAATCCTGACTTGGATCCAACCTTTTTTTCCAATACCCTACAATTTGATCATTGTATTTGAAGTACTTTGCAAACTCTTCTTGCAATTTACCGCTAACGCACCAATCATAATTAGGGTATCCACTTTTAACCGCTAGTTCAGCTCTATCAATATACGCATCTCGACACTTTTCTACCTCTTTAAGAGTTTTTTGCAATTCTTGGCTATTTACTAAATTAAAGGTTGACTTTGCATTAGCTATACATTCATTTAATTCATGCGCACACTTTCTATCCAAGTATTTTTTCATATATCTAGCTAATTCGAGCCTTTCCTCATTTATCCTCGCCATATCCATTGGAGAAACTTGACCAGAATTCAACTGCTCCTTTTCTTTTTGTAAGCTATTTCTGTATTTTTTTATTTGCTCTAATGCTTCCTGCATAATTCTATAATTTCCGCCTTCACTATAGTCTGGGTCGAAACTACTAGGAACATCACTAGCCATTATACCATCCACGATTTTATTAAAAGACTCTATATCACCTAGCATTTCTTCCTTTGTATTAGATATCTTCATATCTAAATCTTTCTTGTTAGTGTTTAGAGATTTGATATTGCGCGCATTTGCTAACAAGTTATCCGCATTAATATTCATTAGTGCCATATCGCAAAAATTGTTAAAAGAATCTGCAGCATCATGAATTATATCTTGTTCATAAGAATTATTTTCTCCTTCGAACCTCTCCATAGTTTTCAAAGATGTTTCTTTTAGTTCTTCCAAATTTTTACGCCAACAATCTACAGCTTCTCTATCAGTTCTTACCCTGAAACTACTAATATTTTTTCTAAACGTTTCTATGCTCTCATCATTTATATTATCTGAATGCTTTAGTCTTGCGAATAAGTTCGTTTCTATACCGCTTTTCCAATTGTAATAATCCTGTCTAAGTTTTTTATATTTATCTATTCTTCCCAACGCATCTATAGACTTTAAGCATTCTATACAACGATCACCGTCTTTCATTTGCCGAATGCCCACTTCAATAAGTTTAATTTTAGCCTCAATGGTATCAAAATTCTTAGCATTCTTAGTAAGCGAGTTAATCTCTTCACCAATACATTTCGCTATTTCTTTAATGTCATTATTGGATTTATTAACATTTTCCTCCAGTTTTTTTACACTATCATCCACTACGTTTACTATTTGCGGATTGCAAATATCTGAAATATCAAGATTATTTTTTCCATTCATTAAATCATCTTGTTGCTTATTAAAATCAACAACTACTTTTCTCGCAGATTCACTTATTGTCTCAGCTCTGTCATATAGACTCGACAACTTCTCTACTCTATCTAAACACTTATAAATATTGTTGCTTTTATTGACATTTTTTAATTCTCCATATATCTCTTTATACCCTTTATTGTAATGGCTTATGAAAGTTTCTGCATCAATGTAATTATTAATGTATTTATTATAATGTTCAGTTAACGATTTACTAAATTTATCAAACATTTCTTTTAGCCTATCACCATTATTTCCCTCTATTTGAGGAACCAAAAGATCAAGATTAATTTTTCCATCTAATTTATCCTTCAAATCGGCTCTCTTCTTTTTATATTCATCCGAATTGTATTTACTCGCATCTTTAATTATATTTTCCGCCTCCTGATTTGTTTCCATCATCTGCGTCATGGCTTCGTCCCACCGGATATCCATTAAAATTGCAATTATCTGCGATTTTGCATCTTGAAATTTCTTATTTAATTCTTCATTTGTAATCTTACCCATTTTGTTACTTACCTCCATTTAATTTTATATTTTCATGCATATTGTGTGTGAAATATTTCAAACTACACCTTGTTATTAGTATTTCAAAAAATTTTTTTATTTTTTTCCATTTTGATAAATCTTTTTTTAATTTTTTTATTTAACGTTTGACATCTTCCTGGCAAATATTTTTATTCCGCCAATCTATCGTTATAAATCTTTTTTGTTTAAAAATAAAACTTCTGCTTGTAATTTTTTAATTTCTGTGATACATTATCAATCGTGTCTAGAGCCACGTTCTTTATTTAGCGTTTCAGCTAATTTTTCCATTTATAATTTTCACTTTATATGTTTTTTGATTTTCTTAGGAAAATAAAAAGCCTATGAATTCTTTCGAGACGAAGATACTACATCTCGCAAGAACCTATAGATAAATACTCTTGTATTTTTCTATACAAGAAGGAATTAAATTTATTCAAAAGGAGAACTATATGAAAAACAGTAAGAAACACACACCTCACAAGCACTATGAAGTTTTGCAGGAAATATTAAACACCTACAGATACCCGGACGGGACGCTGAATAGAATTGCCATTTTCATTTCGGCATTGGCACTAACACTTCTGCTAACAGGCGGACATTTTATAATCAAGGGAATCCAGTCGATCCGCGATATGAATACGGTGACCGCAGCGGAGCTTAATGCATCTGAAATTGAAGATTATATAACTAATTCATATTTAAACGCCATAGGAGAATACGCTGGTGGAGACATCAATCAAGAAGTTGCCAAGAGAAAAATTCTACAATTCCTAGCGGAGTATATTAATTCTTCTAACGGCTTTACCACACAACAGAACGAAGCTTTAAATGAGATTATCAATCAATATCTAACTAGCTCAACAATCTATTCTGATGTTACTCAAAATTCAAAGGATATCAAAACCCTCAGCAATTTAATCGAATCAAAATATCAAGAAAACACCCAGTACATTAATGAATTAAAAACTCTTCTAGAAAATGAATTGGCAAGTAACAGCGCCTTGGACGAAAGTAATAAAAAGGATTTGCAAAAAGCCATAGACGACTTGCGAATATATCTGGATAATCAAAATGCTGATTCTGTAGGCAATCTCAATTCTATTATTAACGAGTTACGTCGAACCTATGAGAAATCCTTGGGAGCCCAGGAATATGTTCCTGGTGCCACCTATAAAAAGGGCGATTACGTTATTTACAATGAGCACCTTTATGTTTCAAAGGCCGATGACAATTCATCTTCACCCGAAAATGGAGAAAAATGGGAGCTTACAAACTTAGAAACCATCTTAAGCAATTTGGAAAAAACAATGCTTGAAGAGTTATCTTCTACTGAGGCAAAACTTGTGGAGTCTATTAACACTGTGAACCAAGATCTAAGCCAAAGTCTCGATTCTGTAAATAAGAATCTTTCTGACAGCATAGACTCCGTAAATTCAAATTTATCTAATAATATCGACTCCGTAAATGCGAATCTCACAGATAATATTAACGAAGTGAATACAAGTCTAACCGACAATATTAATGAGGTAAACCAAAATCTCTCAAATGACATTAACAACGTAAATACGAATTTATCCAACGACATCAATTCTGTTACAAACAATCTAAATTCCGTTAACCAAACCCTATCAACCGAAGATGAGAACTTAAGACAGCTGATTAACCAGATTAACGACAGAATCTCCGATAACAATTTGTATTTCGAATTCGGCTATGACACTAAAACCGGCAGCTATGGTTACTATGTTGGCAAAGAGTTTAAGCCATGGTAATTAGGAGGCATTATGCGAAAGTTTATTAAGAAATTATCCACCACTTTGATTTCAATAGTTGTTGTGATTTTCACTATTTCCGCCAACACAATCGTTACCAGAGCAGCAGGAGAAACTTTTCTCCCATTCAGAGCTGATTACGTAAACTACATTTCACAGAACGCTTCCGCAAAAAGCGATATCGTCCAGAAGGTCTGGTTGAAATTATTTTACGAAGAAACCCACTGGAGTAAGGGACAATCCTACTTCACTGCCGGCAACTCAAAGTGGTCAAATAAATATTATGGAAATTATATAGGGACAAATGGCAAGACCTTAAGCTCTAAAGGCGTTCAGGTGACCTACAATTCCTCTTTTGATGGCTTTTTATACTCTACATTAACTGCTAACGAAGATTTCGTTATCAATTGGATTAATGGAAATCCAGAAGTTTTTGCCAAGTACTGCAAGGATGCCAAGTCTCATCCTTTTCTCGCTGATGCAATCATCAAAATCACATCCTCTACCAATGTTTCCCAAAACTATCTAGGAAGTGGAAAGGATTCAAAAAATAATCTTTTTGAATATGGAAAAAACGCATCCGGCGCTAACAAACATAATGGCAAGGGGCCCGGTCCCAAATGGACAAATTCCGGTGCAAGAGCCGCCTGGCATGATATTGATGTCTTAAGGCTTCTTGGCAGCAAATGGAACAAGCTTAATCAGACTCAAAAAAATTGGGTGATTACTTATTTACCATGGCTTGTGGATGATTACATTTCAAATAAAAATAATGGTGTTGCAAGCCTCAATAATTCCACAGACCTTTACAAGCTTATGGCTGAATCCGGCTACGGCATGACCAAGACTCAGGTTAATCAGGAATTCTTCAACTACTGCATTAGTAATGGAGAAGCTTTTGTTGGAAATCTGATTGTAAATGGTGCCAGTACTTATGGCTGCAGTGGGAGCCTTCGCACCAATGACGTAAATACGAATTCTGACATGAATGCAATTTGGGCGGCAGATGCTGACTGTGATTACAACTCTGCCTGGGCTGGAGGTTCTGGCAAGGGTCTTGGAGATAATGATTACGATTGGCTTGCCTACCAGATTTGTTTTGGTACAGATTCATTTTATTCTACCTTGAGAAATCTTGTGGCAGGCAACGGCACTACAAACCCGCTTATGCAGGATTGGCTCATGCGATATTATGTTAAGCATCCGTCCTCAGGTTCCGGTGACATGGCAAATGCAGTTGCAAAGGCAGGCACCACTGAGGGAATCACTCTTGGGAAATTTGTTGTCGGCAGCTGCGGCAGGCTTTCAACCACCAATGGAAAGGCATGGGACTGCCAGGGACATATCGATAATTCTCCACTGATGACTTACAACAAGCCAATCGGTGTGAAATCTGTTGTACTAAAAGTTCATTCAGATTCTCCACAGTTCACTTATTCAAAATCTCTCAGTTATAAAATTTACGATTCCGCTGATGGGAATGTTATCGCTCAGGGCGGTGGCGTGGAAGTTGCCACAGTGGAAATCCCTGCTGCATACATTTGGTCTTCCACAATTGTGATTGAAGTTTCAGGAACTGTGTACCAGGGTCACATTGGTCACAACAGTGGCGGAGGTTGCTGGGGTACAGCCAAGGGTGCCGAGGAAGTTGCAAGAGGAAACACCAACATTCGCATTCCTTATCATGCAATAACCGCAGATTACACATACACCGACTTTGATCATTGCACTAAGCATGGTCATAGCTTCACTGTTTCTGGCTACAGTTGGGCGTCCGATTACTCAATGTGTACCGCCACAATTACATGTCCTAACTGTGGTAAATCTTATAAGGTTACTGATTCAAATATCGTGACAAACAACTACTCTGACAAAATCACTTACACTGCAAAATTCCCCCACGCACCAGAGGTTGCTGCAAAGACTGCCACCGTCCAAAAAGGGTCCAAAACAAAAACCTATACAACTTATAACCTGGAAGGAAAGCCACTCGGTACAGGCAAAGGCACCTGCTCTCTTCCTAACAGTAAAATTGGTATCGGCGCCAAGAAAATGACAGTATCTGTCACAGCCAGCGAAGCAACGATCAAGGTGATGAATAAATACGGACAGGAAATCGCCAGCCGCACTCTTTCTACTGGCGCACCAACATCAGAAGAACTGATTGCAATTTTTGACTTTTCAGGATTATCTGATGAAAAATGCGATGGCATGTACGTGATTGTAAATATGAGTGCCACTGTTCGCTATTACTCGCGGATCGGATATTACCTTGGAACAAGGGACGGCAACTACAGCCTGAACCGCATTACGATTGAATACTAGAAGGAGGATATTTCTTTGAAGAAAAAATTTATAACATCATTATTTACATCAGCTTTTCTCGCTTTTAACATGAGCACGGTTAGTCTTGCAATGGAAATTGATGAAAATGAAAATACTGAAGCAGCTGATACTATAAACACTTCATTCCCAAAAGATGAAATAATAGATTCTATGGACAAAAATGTTTCTCAAGAAAATAAATTAAGCGAAGACGAAGTAATTATAAAAAATATAGAACATTTCTGCGATATAAATATTTCCTATAAAAAAGAAGTCTATGAAAATCCCATCCTTATGACAGGCGCCACCTCCATGAATTTGGAGTATTCTTTTGAAGTCCCTGAAAATAGCACATTAGATGAGTCTCTATTATCTGATGATTCTGATGTAAATAAAATTCTTGATTCGGCGAACCTACCAAATACCTTGCAAACTGGTTACGACATCGTAGCATCTATTAATCTTGAGGGCGAAGTTTCAATTGAATCACTCAAAGAAACCAATGTTATCGAAATAGAAACTGAGGTTTTAACCTATGAAGAAGTCGAGGAAGAAATTGAAAATGATGAAATTGAATACAATGAAGTTATAGAAAAAGTTGATATCGAAAACGACAAAATTGATGATTCCAATAATTTCATGGATGATGAAATTAAAAACAGCAATACTTCAAACTCTAAAGACGACGAAAAAAGTGAGTCCCACTTAGATGAGGAATCTATGACTTATGAAAACCACTCAAATCATTCATCCATTGAAACCAAACAAGATAGCAAAGAATGTGATTCCACTAACTCTAAAACAAAATCATCGGAACCCATTTTAGATATTAAGTCAAAAGATGCTTCCGATGGTGACACCGATGAATGCAATTAACCATGCCTTTTGCAGATTAAACAACAAAATTTCCATGCAAAACTATAGAATTAATTTATGGCAAAAATACCATATTGACTATATGGTATTTTTGCCATATTATAGGAGTATAAAATAATGTCATGCTTAAATTATAATAGTGATAATTTTAATATTATCTTTTTTGAGAAATCTAACAAAGAATGTCCCGTTCAAGATTTCTTGGATTCTTTGGACTATAAAATGGCTGCCAAAATCTACGGTTTAATAGCTGTTCTTTCTGAAAAAGGAAATGATTTACGAAAACCATATAGCGAACACCTAGAGGATGGTATTTTTGAATTAAGAGCAAAAATTGGTTCTAATATCACCAGAACTTTATATTTCTTCTATACCGGTAAAACAATTGTGATAACCAATGGATTTATTAAGAAAACTCAGAAGACTCCAAAAAGTCAACTTCGTCTAGCTAAAAAATATAGAAAAATGTTCTTTCAAAGACTGGAGGATGAAAATGATAACATTTAGAGATTCCCTAAACGAAAAATTAAAGGATGAAAACTTCAGAAGAGAATATGAAAAGATTCAACCTGAAATGGAAATCATCAAAGCTCTTATTGACGCCCGTAAAGAACAAAATCTTACTCAATCAGAGCTCGCTGCTTTGACAGGTATAAACCAGGCAGACATAAGTAGACTCGAAAATGGCAATCGCAATCCATCACTCAACATGTTAAAAAAGCTAGCCGACGGCTTAGGAATGACTCTACAAATCAAGTTTGTACCAAAGTCCAAGGCTTAGTAATTTTTTTATTTATAAAAAAACTCAGGACCTTACTACAGGTTCTGAGTTTTTATGCTTAAATCAAATTAAAATGCTTCAACGCATTATAGATACCATCATCATCAAATGCAGTTGTAACGTAGTCGGCGGCCGCCTTTGCATTGTCAGTGCCATTACCCATTGCAATACCCACAGCTGCTGCCTCTAGCATATCTAAATCATTTTCGCTGTCGCCAAGAGCAAAGGTATTCTTAGGGTCGATGCCGATTAGCTCGCAGGCCTTGAGCATTCCGGTAGCCTTGTTGTGACCCACAGGAACGAGCTCACATATATTCTCATTATGAGAAATGATTGTATAATCATCAGATAAACGTCCAAAACATTCGATTCGCTTATCAGCCTCAACATCAGTGGCACAAGACATCTTATTGATTACCCAGTTGCCATAGTAATCACCACCAATTGTAACCAGATCCTTGCCAATATCGCGTCGAATGATATTGCCAAACATGTCATCCAATCCAAACTCGCTTTCATCCAAATACATATGCTTTGGTCCCTCGAGGATTGGTCTAAAACCGTAGCTGCGAATAAGCTCAATTGTGTCCTTTGCGAAAGTCTTGTCTATAAGCTTTTCATATAAAATCTTACCGTCTATCTCAATGTGGCATCCACAGGAACAAACTATCCCGTCGAAGCCCATGCCTAATAAATTCGGATCCTGAATGAAAGCTCTGGCTCGCCCGCTACAGATAAAAGCCATGTGACCATTTTCTCTAAGCTTTTTGATGGCAAGCTTGGTGCTTTCTGGAATAAACTTATCATAATTCCAAAGTGTTCCGTCGATGTCAAAAAATACTGCTGCCTTTTCCATTTTGTCTCCACAATCTAAACCCAAAGCCTCATCCAAAGGTTGTGATGGGCGCGGGTAAAATTATTTTCTCTGTAAAATTTCATTCTAGATAACTTTGGCTTGGACCCAATATGAATAAAATTAGTTAAAGTCACAAGCTTGTCCTCTGGAATATCCTTCAATCTTACTACCTCTCTTGCAAAAAGTCTAGCCTCATTAATAAAGGCTTTCTTTTTTGCAAAAAATCCCTCTGTTGTATCATGAAGATTTCTATTGACCTTTTCAGCAATTGTCTCAGTCTTAGCACCCATTGTATTGGCGCCTGTCTGACGATAATATACCAAAGGCTCATCTATGCAGCTCACTTTACCAAATACCGCTGCAAGCTCAAGCAGCCAGGAATCGTGCATAGGCACATTTTCCCACTGTATGCTGTCGCAGGAAAGAGCCAAATCTCTGAGCTCTCTGTCAAAGCACATAGTAGTCCCTGCCGCAGGATTATCAATCAAAATCTGAGTATAGGCTATGTTTTGAGGGTCCCTGCCTATATATCGTATAAACGAATCGGACAAGGTATTCATCTCAGCATCAACCACATACATGTCTGTAAAAATAGCAGTTGGCTCCTTGCCGCCCTCCTTCAACTCTCTAAGGGCATCCAGGCTCTTTTGAACCTTGTCCTCAAGCCACACATCATCCTGATCGCACAAGAAATAATAGTCCGCCTCAATTTCCGAAAGCAGATATATAAAATTGGCCTTTGGTCCTCCGCATGGATTGCCATAAATTATTTCTACCCGCTCCGGATATTTGTCGTGGTACTCTTGTAAAATCTCTATTGTATTATCTGTTGAGCCATCGTCATGAACAACAAGTCTAAAGTTTTGATTGGTCTGATTAAACAGACTGTCAAGCTGCTGCTTTAGATACTTATCCCCATTAAACGTGGCAAGCAAAATTACTACATTCTCCATAAATAATTCTCCCAATTATCTGTTGAAACCGTAACCTGTGTCAGTTATTTTTTTGAATTTTAAATTAGCTATAAATAAATTTAAATTAGCCAACGAGGTAGTGATTTTTCCAAACAAGCCACTTTCTCTAAATTGCGCCTTGTAAGTAATCATCTCATGTAACAAGAAAATGTTTTCCTGGCTAAAATAATCGCAGTCATTTAACAAATCCAAGAAATCGTAAACTGAAGCATCGGTAGCTTTGGTGTCTGCTGACAAATTGTCCCCAGTATATTTGTGGGTGTACTCCGCTTCTTCACAAATATAAGCCTTAGCCTTTGAAGCCATCATAAGAAGCCAAAGATAATAATCATCAGCTCCGTTTACTCGCACAAGATTCTCTTTCCAAAAATCAGGAATCGCCCCCCGCTTAATAAGGCACTGGCCAGGTGAAATTATCTGAATACCTACCTTTAAATATGTAGGCAAATCCCAAACTAGCCCCAAATGAGCCTTGGTGCGATACCAGTTAAGGAATGAACCATCCTTCTGCTGCAACTTCGCATTTGCGATAATTATGTCTGCTGATTTTTCTTCTAACAATTTGCCAAGCTTAACTAAGGTATCTCCATTAATCAAATCATCCTGGTCCAAAAACATAACGTAATCACCGGTGGATTGATTTAGGCCAAACACGCGACTGTAATGGATTCCTTTGTTTTCCTCGTTGGTAAAAACCTTTATAAATTGTCCTTCATTTGTAGGTGCATCAAGCTTTTTCCATGGACTGTCGTTTACAAGAACAACCTCCAACTCGTGCCCCTGCTCCTTAAGTGAAATGCGATTAGCTTCCATACATTCCACGTAGTCGGACATATATTTATCTCCTTCGTAAAAAGGAGTTATAACTGATATCTTCATAACATTACCTACATGCTTTTTGAATATTTTTTGCCCATAAACTTTGCCTGTAAAAATCCAAGAATCTTCTTTGGCCAATTAATTGGCTCCATATCTATCACAGTACACTCCGCAACTGACATGCCCTCTGCCTGCATTTTTTCAACCCAGACATTAAACAGAATCTCGCTGACTCTTCCAAATAATCTTGCTGAAAATGCATCCAATTCAGAAACATCAATCTGCTCTTCTAATTTTGATAAAATATCAAATATCCATTCGCAATATTTATCCAGATATTTCTTAGGCATAATCGCCATGTTAAACATGTATCCCCAGGTACGATTGTATACCTGATTCAAAAATGGTATGTACTCAGGATAATCCTTGGCTATAATGGCCTTTGCCAAGTCGAGATGACTTGCATCCAAAGTATGGCCATAATGAGAATACAAGGTCTCAATAAAATATCTGCGCTTTTTAGGTACCACAATATCTACTCTTGTGAGAAGAGCTGTGGCCTCATCATAGGTAAGCACCGACGAAAATGCGTCGTGGCGCTTTCTATATGCTCTGGATTTCATAGAAAAATATCTGCGATAATGCACAAGGCCGATTGCATCGGCGTCTATATTTTTCCAACCATAATAAAGGCCGGTAAGCTCGCAGTAATATGGATTTTTCTTGGAAATATTGTCGCCATCATCATCTCTAACAATGGCTCCTGTCTCCTGATGTTTGTGGGGAAGCTTCGCTCCCAAACATTCCTTTACTCTTATCCCCTTTTTGCCGTAAGCCCCTACCTGCAAGGGAAGATACATATCCTCTGCCGGTACCTGATATGGCTTGTGGCAAGCAATCATAATTTTAATGTCCAAATTTTTCTCCTGTTAAGAAAATACTAGAGCGCCCGTGATAGGCGCTCTAAAAATAAGTCTACAATGATTATTACTCTTCGGCATCTTCCTCATCGGCAATTGCTGCCGCGGCACCCGAGACTGCCGATACTACTGCAATAACTGCAACTATAACCACTAATAAAATTAATGCAAAAAAGAAAATTAAAAACCCTGATCCTACCATCCTTAACCTCCCTAACTAAAACCTACGCCCATTATACCCTTTGAACCTCTCAAAAGCAAATTGGGCAATTATCTCAGCTGCTTTGCCCTGTTAAAAACTCCCGGGAAATAGTGCCTTGTATAACCCATAAGCCTGGCTCGCTTTAGGGCTGTGCCAAACATTTTCTCAGTTAAAGGCTTGTACAAAAGCTTTATTGTCATAGAGTTATCTGGAAGATATTTTCTAAGCTCTTCAAAAAGCTCTGTCTCAGCCTCTTTATTGCACCATTTTAATATATCATCAGACTTGACTCCTGCTTCCAGCTGACGAACCATAGCCGACTGAAAGCTTCTAAAATATTCTTTAGCTAATATTCCAAGGGCATCAAAATCACAAGTGCGCCACTTCTGCTGTTGTTCGTATATACGAATTATTCTCTTCTTTTGAAGCTCAAAATAATTCTCAATTGAACCACCTGTAAGTCGCACCTGCCCCTGGTTACGGTAATGATATAACACGTCATTTAAAATAGTAAGACTACCTGTGTAATCCAAAAAATCACAGTTAAAAAGTATGTCCTCTACGTGCTTTATCTTTTGAAACTGAAGATTGTTATCCTTGATTACACTGGCCTTGTAGCACTTGTTCCATGGGTAGCCAAGCATGGTAATCTCTTCCATCTGCATCACCATCTTGTGAATGGTGGCCGGGTCGTTGGTGGTAACTGTGTCATCATCGTAATCCATGTTTTCCAATGTGACACCCTTCATATATTCAATCTTTCCTGAAGATGCGTTGCGGTAATCCTCTGTAAAACTGTATACCAAAAGGTCTACAGGATTGCGCTCCAAAGCTGCCGCACACACTCTGAGAAGATTTCTTTCGTACAAATCATCCGGGTCTAAAAATAAGATATAGTCTCCAGTAGCCCTACTAATACCCGTATTTCTGGCCGCAGAAACCCCTTGGTTTTCCTCGTGTCTAACGTAGAAAAACCTATCATCTCTCTCCAAAAATCCCCGGGCGATATCTCCTGACTTGTCCTTGGAACAATCGTCTACAATAATCACTTCGAAGTTGTCGTAAGTTTGCATCATGAGACATCCAAGAGAATCCCCTATATAATCTCCAACCCCATAAGTCGGAACAATAATTGAAAATTTAATATCCTCACTCATACTTCAAATAATAGCAAAGTTACTCACTTAGTACAACCTGTAAAGATTCTATCAAAATTTTTGCTTACCATGAATACTCCAAGAAATTTTCCACTCGTCACTCCCCTCCTCCCAGGGGGGGCCCTTAAGACCTGTCCCGCATACAATTTCGCGAATATCGTAGTTTTTCTTATGCACAGGTGAGACATCTCCATATGTCTTTGTACTCGGCTGGACTATTTTGCAAGGATTCTTTTTGGAGCGGACACTTGATGTTTCTCAAATAGATTTCAACTTTTTTAAATAGCACTTGGGTTCATGTTACATTCGCCAAGTAAAATAACGCAGCGGATTTTGTCAGTATAAGCACCGCCCTCTAAATCGAGTCCGTTCTCATTTTCGGGCTCGCTCAGCCGTCCTGGCTTCGCGTGCTTATACTGT